>Ga0308167_1000449_pt1 | contig 72630 bp, 75 predicted proteins | sample PhyCR1_2_FD_202138 | JGI IMG/M metagenome (GOLD analysis project Ga0308167, IMG submission 202138) | Phyllosphere microbial communities from UC Gill Tract Community Farm, Albany, California, United States - DLSLRC.R1 | ecosystem: Host-associated > Plants > Phyllosphere > Unclassified | place... | reverse complement strand
GCCAGAAGCCGATTATGGCTTCCTAGAATAGGCCTTATACATAGATGCAGCCGGGTGTCAGTGGGCAAAAGCGGGTTGACAGTGGGGGGCGAGTCCATACATAGGAGCGAGCTTGCTCGCGATCTTTAGCTGTTAATGCCAAGCCTATTATCGCGGTAATTTCGGCTTAAAACTCCACAGTGGTGGCGATGGAGACTTGTCGCGCATCGCCCATGGAGACAAACATCCGGCTGGCCGATGAGGTGTAGTACACGCGGTCAAAGAGGTTTTTGACGTTAAGCTGCACGTTGACTTTTTGCCCTTCAATCCGGGTGTCGTAGGTCGCAAAGGCATCGGCCACGGTGTAGGACGGCAGGTCGAAATCATTCAACGCATCACCCGCGCGCTTTCCGACATAACGCGCACCGCCGCCAACCCGTAATGTGTCCCCGCCCAACACCGCACCCACGTCATACACCGCCGACGCCGAACCGCTATTTTTGGCCACGTTCTGCAAGCGCATCCCTTGGTAGGTAATGTCTTTGGTCACTTCGGCATCGGTGTAGGCGTAACTGCCGATCAGGCTCCAGTGGTCGGTCAATTGACCGCTGAGGTCCAGTTCCAGCCCGCGCGAACGCACCTGGCCCGCCGTCGAATACACCGTTTCAGCCCCCACGGTGGTGGACACCAACACGTTGCGCTTATGAATGTCATACAGCGCCACGGTACCGGTGATGCGCCCCGGCATATCCAGCTTGGCCCCCAGCTCCCACGCCTTGGACTGTTCCGGTGCAATGGCCGAGTCCAGCACCACGCCTCCTTCGAGGGGCGCGATGCTGGAGTTGGGCTTGAACGATTCGGTGTAGCTACCATAAAACGACAGTTCATCGGTGTAGCGGTACACCAGGCCGGCACGCGGGATCCACTTCACCCCGTTGGTGTCGGTGCTGGTCTTGAACGGAATGTTTTTACCCGCCAGTTGGTCGTACTTCTGAAACCGCGCACCTGCCACCAGAATCCATTGATCGGTGAGGTGAATCGAATCCTGGGCAAACACCGAATCACTGCGCAACAGGTCTGTCTGGTTGCTGTCTTTGGCGCTGACGGTGCTGCCCGCTTCTTCGCGGCCATAAATCGGGTCAAGGTAGCTGAACGGGTACTGGCTGTTCTGGCGGATCAGGTCGGCGCGGTAGATTTTGCGGTACTCATCATCCACCCCGAACACCACGTCATGTTGCAGGCCGGCGGCCTGGACCGTGCCCTGCAGGCTGACCGTAGCGAAACGGTCAGTGGTAATTGCGTTGCGGGTGCCGTCCATTTTGCGGGTCAAAGTGCCCGTTTTGGGGTTCATGTCGGTCACTCGCACCTGGCTGGCGTCGTAGGTTTCACGGTTCCAGCTGTAGCCAAAGTGGGCTTTCCAGTCGTCGTTGAGGTCATGATCGACTTCAAGGCGATACAGGTCCGAGCGCCCCTCCATGTTGTTGAAAGGCTCATCAAGGCGGCGTGTGGCCGGGATATCCAGCGGGTGGTTGGTGGCTTTGTTGATGGCCGTGCCGCGATCGAACGGGGTCAGAAACTCGCGGTGTTCGTAAGCCAGCAACACCTGGGTGTTGTCACCGTACCAGGCCAGCGATGGCGCAATCAGCGTCTCGCGGCGCAGGCCAAAATTGCGCCAGTAATCTTCGTCTTCATGGTCGAGGATCATCCGGTACGCCAGCCCCGAGGCGCCCAGCGCGCCGGTGCTGTCCAGGCGGCCACCGCTGCCGTTCTTGCCCGAGCCGTAGCTAGAGCCGCGCACGGTCAGTGCGTTGTACTGTTCAAGCTGCGGCTTTTTGCTGACCACGTTGACCACACCCCCCGGGTCCTGGATGCCGTAGAGCAGCGATGCCGGGCCCTTGAGCACTTCGACCCGTTCGGCCGTGGCGTTCAACGCCCGGCCCTGCACCAGCGGCATGCCGTCGCGCATGATCGAACCGTCGCGGTTGTCACCAAAGCCGCGCTTCATTACCGAGTCCTGAGTCCCCCCCAACGTGTTGCCTTGGGTGATGCCGCTGATATTGTTCAGCGCGTCGTCCAGGTTGCGCGGTGCCTGATCACGGAGCACTTGAGCAGCGACCACGTTGATGGTCTGCGGGACGTCCATGGACGAACCCGTGCCACGCATCACCGAAGCTGTGGCAGGCGGTTGGTAGCTGGTGGTGTTTTGTGCAAGGGACGTGATAGTGGTAGCCCCCAGGTTGAGGGCTCCGTCCGTGGGCCGGGGCTCGAGGGCAAAGGTGTTGGCATCGGTGCGCCGCGCCGTGAAGCCCGATTGCGCGAGTAACTGCTGCAAGGCTTGGTCGGCACTCATACGCCCCTGGATGGCGGGGGCCTGCAGGCCCAGAGGCGCTTCGTCGGTATAGACCACACTGAGGCCGGTGACGCGGCTGAAGTCGTTCAACGCTTGAGGCAAGGGCTTGGCGGGTTGATTGAAATCAAACTGGGCACGGGATTGCTGATGCGCCACCTCGGCCGCCATGACGGTGCCCAGGGGGGTTAACGCTACCCCGGCCATCAGTACGACGGACGCACCCAACCCCTGTGTAACTGCAATTGCCCTGGACTTCATGCTCATGACCTGTGTGTCGACCTGATACGTAATGCGAATTTTTCGCATTTTCAAGCACTACACGGATGGCCTAGGGGTTTACCTCACCCCCACCCGAAAATAAATGTTCCAGCGCGTTATAAAGATCAATGACGTCGCCCTGTCGTTCAACAATTCTGGCCATTGCTGCGGTCACGGCCGCATAAGGTTCCGGCCTTACGCCGTGGGCCGCCGCGATTGGCCAGCGTGGTTTAAGGGGCCCTTTAGATCAAAAGATCACGAGCAAGCTCGTTCCTACAAACTCTGCCATCCGTAGGAGGAGCCGCCCCGTCTTAGGTGCCGCGCTGTCGCGCAAAGAGCTGGGGCGCACTTCAGTTCTGCGTAGGAGCGAGCTTGCTCGCGATCTTTTGATCTTTAAACGCTCAATGACGCCACACTGTCGTTCAACAATTCTGGCCATTGCTGCGGTCACGGCCGCATAAGGTTCCGGCCTTACGCCGTGGGCCGCTGCGTTCGGCCAGCGTGGTTTAAGGGGTAGCCGCTCACACGTAGGAGCAGCCGATCGACGCTCGATTGCTCGCGATCTTTTAAAATGAAGATCATGCGTTTTTGTGATTCAGCGCAGCACAATCACGCGGCCGAAGAGGCTGTGCTGGTCAAACCCGAGTACACCTTGCAGGGAGTTGATGACCGCTTGCGGGTCCTGGCTAGGGAAGCTGGCACTCACGCGCCGCTCGCCCAATGAGCGGTTGAGCAGCAGGATTTGCCCAGGGTAATAACGCTTGAGGTCAGCCACGACGTCGGCCAGCGGTGTGTTGGTATACGTCAGCCAGCCCGTGCGCCAACTCAGCCGCGCCTGACTGTCCGCCCCATGCACCGCCTCACTCACACCCGCGTCATAGGCCACTTGCTGGTTGGCGCTAAGAATGTGCGGCGGTGCGTTTTTGTCCGCCTTGACCCCCACCCTCCCGGACAGCACCGTGACCTGAGCGCCGTCGGGCTGCAGGCGTACTTCGAACTCGGTGCCCAAGACCCGCGCCTCGCCACCCTTGGCTTCCACCACAAACGGCTCGCCCGTGTGGGTCACATGGAAAAACGCCACGCCCCGGCGTAGCTGTACATGGCGTTCACCGCCGCTAAAGTTCACCGCGATGGCGCTGTCAGCGTCCAGCGTGACTTGGGATTGATCGGCCAGCGTGACGGTGCGGACCTGCCCCGGCGCACTCACATAATCGGCCCCCAGATCGTCCAGCCAGCGCGTCGGTTGCCACCCCGCGAACACCCCGACCATCAGCAGCAGGCTCGCAGCAACGGCCAACCCGCCAGACCTGTATGCCACACGGCTGCGCCGGGGCGTGTCCATCGCCCGCAAATAGCGCTGCATCGCCAAGGCGTCTTCATCCGCCAGGGTCCGGCTCGCCACTTCGCTCAACTCCCAGACGACTTGCGCCTGGGCATAGGCCTCGGCATGGGCCGGGTCTGCCTGCAACCAATGGCTGAAGGTGGCTTGATCGCCGCTGTCGGGCTGGTCGTGCAGTACGCTCAGCCACGCCAGGGCCGTGCGTTCTTGCTCGGGGGTGATGGGGGTACTCGAACGATGGTTCACGACGCAGTCCCTGTCGGCGGTTCACGCAAGCTGGCCTTGCAGGCTTCCAGAGCCCGCATCATATGTTTTTCGACAGCACTTTGGGACACACCCATGGCCTTGGCGATGTCGGCATAGGTACGACCGTGAATGCGGTTAAGCAAAAAAATCTGTCGCGTGCGCTCGGGCAAACGGCGCAACGCTGCCTCAACCTGGCGCAGGTCCTTGCCGGCTTCGAAAGCGGCCTGCGGCTCGCAGCTTTCGGCGTCCGGCTCGGGTTGCCAGTGCTGGCGGCTGCGCTCACGCGAGCCTTCGGTGCGTAAATGGTCGATGGCAATATTGCCCGCGCACCGCAGCAGGTACGTGCTGAGCTCTTCCACTTGCACCAATGGCCGGCGCCAAAACCTGAGAAACAGGTCCTGTACCAGATCAGCCGCCGTCGCCCGGCAGCCCACACGGCGACTGACCAGCGCTTCCATTTGCGGGCGCTGAGACAGAAACACCTGCAAAAAATGCGCACGCCCCTGGGGCGCGTCACTGCCAGGGCCGGGGGCGTTCTCAAGTTCGGGAGGCGTCATGGAGATCGAGGTGAGGGTCAAAGAAAAACAATACTAATGATAAATATTCTCATAAGCAAAAGCAGATGACGGGCTGCACTCTTCAAGACGGCTACCCGTAGCATTATGACAAAAATCCTTCAGAGGTCCGTACCACGGGCCTTTGCCCTCCCCCAAAGGCTGACCTTGATCATGCGCGTGTGATTATTCCTGAAATAGTGCTTGAAATATTTCTTCATCGGCTCAAACACTGTCATTGAGCGATGACGGTGAACCTTTGACCACCCAAGGCCGTCACACCTCACTCGAGCAAGCAGAAATAAGGGAAGCATTATGCAAATTAACGTCTTTTCCGATAACCGCATCAACAGCGACCAACGCACTCAAGAATGGGTAAAACAAACTGTTGAAGTTACGCTCGAACGCTATTTGGAGAACCTGAGCAGCGTGGAAGTCCATCTCCATGATGAGAATGGCGGCAAATCCGGTCCCAAAGATAAGCGTTGCAACATGGAGGCTCGGCCAAAAGGACACCAACCGATTTTTGTATCCCACGACGCTGACTCGCTGACACAAGCGGTCGAGGGGGCAACCGCAAAGCTGCACAACGCTCTGCAACACCTGTTCGGCAAGCTGCGTGGCAAACACGCCGATAAGCTCGCCGTTGAAGGGTTCGAAGAAAAAGAGCCTAAAGAAAGCATCGATGATTTGCTGGAAGAAGAATTTCTGGAGAAAGAAAAGCAACTCGATAAAATCAGTTGATTCAGCCCTGAGGGCTGCCCAGTCCTGAACCAGGTTTACACCTGCTTCAGTCTCAAAACGCCCGATGCATTGCCTCGGGCGTTTTGTATTTCAAGGCCAGATGGACCGACCCTCGGTGCCAACGCGTCGCCAAGCCTCTTTAAAGCACAACTCGCCTTTTTCAACCGCCGTCATTGACGGCCTGCTGACTTGATCAAGTTTGATCATCAAACTCATCACTTAACGTCAGTCCTGCCTGGCTCTGTGCCACCCATTCTCGTCCTGCGCCCCCGTAAATACAGCCCTTCCAACCTTTGGCACAGCCTGTGCAAACGGTCTCTGATGCCTGGCCGCGCTTGCGTACCAGCCCTATAAAAAAAATGATCAGAGGCCTCTCCATGTCCAATACCGTTAAGCCAAATGTTGTTCAACTGCCCCCTGAACCCCATGCCGCCATCGTTGACCAATACGCCCTGCACGGCGGTCACATTGGCATCGGCGAAAACGAGTCACCCTGGGTGCCATTCGGCGACAGTGCTGCCATCCGTCACCTCAGCTTTGATGTTCGCACCGGCAGTGTCTGCAACATTCTATGGGTCAAGGGTGGCGGTCGCATCGGCACGCATCGCCACCGCGCTGCCGTATCAGCCGTCACGCTTGAAGGCAGTTGGGGCTATTACGAATATGACTGGATTTCACAACCCGGCAGTTTCGTCTACGAAACGCCAGGCACTGCGCACACGCTCTATTCCGACAACCCTGAGGGCATGAAAGCTCTTTTCTGGATTCACGGCCCCATCGAGTTTTTTGACGAACACGGCAATCACACCGAAACAACCGACGTTTTCTGGTTCATCAATCACTACGTCAGCCATTGCGAAAAACATGGCTTGCCAATCAACAAGGCGTTGTTTCTATAAAGGGTGATTCGCATGAAATTTTGGGAACGATTTTCCGTAGAAGGCCTGACCTGCGTGGTCACCGGGGCCGCCAGCGGCATTGGTCTGGCGTATGCCGAGGTCATGGCCGAAGCGGGTGCCCAAGTCACCCTGCTGGACATTGATGGTGAGTTGTTGCACGAACAAGTGACTCGCCTGAAGGCCCAAGGCCTGGTCGTACACGGCGAAGTCGTGGACGCCACCGATCGCTCGGCGATGTATGCCTGCTTCGAGCGCATCGGGGAGCGCTACGGCCGACTCGATGTCGTGTTCGCCAATGCTGGCATCGACTCCGGCCCAGGCTTTCTCGACAGCGACGGCCAGCGCTGTGAGCAAGGTGCCCTGGAAAATATTGAGGAAGCCCATTGGGACAAGGTGCTGGCAACCAATCTGACCTCCGTGTTCACCACCCTGCGGGCAGCCGTGAGGTTGATGAAACCCAAAGGCTCTGGACGCATCATCGTCACCACCTCAAACGCAGCGATGATTAACGAAGCGATCGTCGGCACGCCCTACATGCCCGCCAAGGCAGGGGCAGCCTCGCTGGTGCGCCAAGCCGCCATGGAGTTGGCTCGCTTCGGTATCAACGTCAACGCCATCGCCCCCGGCCCCTTTGTCACCAATATCGCCGGGGGACGGCTGCGCAATCCCGCAGACCGTGCCGCATTTGCACTGCGCGTCCCTCAACACCGAATTGCCAGCACCGAAGAGATCAAAGGCCTAGCGCTGTTCCTTGCCTCACCCGCCGCAAGCTACGTCACCGGCGCTCAAATCGTGATTGACGGCGGACAAATGCTCGGAAGAGTTGATTGAGGAAACCAGGATGCAAGCAATTGTTTTCAAGGCTATACAGCAACCTTTACAGCTGGCCAACCTACCCACTCCGACACCTCGGCACGATGAGGTATTGATCGAAGTGTGTCGTTGCGGCATCTGTGGCAGTGACCTGCACATGACACATGACCCGGCGTTCGCCATTGCGCCGAATACTGTCCTGGGCCACGAATACACTGGCCGCGTGGTCGAATGCGGGTCACAGGTCAGTGGCCTGCGCGTTGGTGACCACGTCGCCGTGGCCCCGCTGCGCGGCTGCGGGCAGTGCGCCAGTTGCCGCCGGGGCGAGCCCGCCTGGTGTTCCGATTTCAGCCTGCAAGGGGGTGGTTTTGCCGAGTTTGCCACTGCCAAGGCTCACCAATGCGTGGTGCTCCCATCCAGTATCGGCTTGGCCGACAGCGCACTGGCTGAGCCACTGGCTGTGGCGCTGCACGGGGTTATGCGCGCGCGGCTGCGTCCAGGTGCCAAGGTTTTGATCCTGGGGGCAGGTGCCATTGGCTTGGCCGTCGCTTTTTGGGCTCGGCGCTTGGGGGCAGCCCAGGTCTGCATCACTGACCTTGGAGAATGGCAGCGCGAACGCGCTTTGCACCTTGGGGCCAGCGCCTTTCTGGTGAATGACAGCAGCCTTGAGAGGCGTATTCCCGAAAGCCTGGGAGCCCCTCCCGATATTGTCTTTGAATGCGTCGGCCGCCCGGGGTTGATTGCCCAGGCCATCGACTACGTGCGCCCTCGTGGCACGGTAGTCATCTTGGGACTGTGTACCGCGCCAGACAGTTTTGTGCCCTTTAAGGCGCTGTCCAAGGAGGTCAACCTGGTGACCTCAGCCTTCTTCAATCTCGACGAGTTTCGCGCGGCCATCGACGTACTCGATAGCCCTCACGCGCTGCCTTTGGCGATGGTTAGCAACACCGTTTCGCTTGCGCAAATGCCGCAGGCTTTTGAAGCGCTGAGGCAACGCACTGATCACTGCAAGGTCATGGTCGCCCCACAACTTTCCTGATGTTTTCAACCTGCTCGCGGCCTCTGGGCGGCGAGCACTCTAAACCTGTGCTGGAGAATCAACATGAGTGTTTACACCCACGTCACGGTCGGCAGTAACGACTTGACCAAAGCGCGCCAATTCTACGACATCGTGCTCGGCCAACTGGGCTTGACCAGGCTAATGGACTTGGAAGAAAACGGTTCGATCTGGGGCGATAAAGCCCCCGCCTTCTTCGTGCTTCGCCCCGCCAATGGTGCGCCTGCAACGGTTGGCAATGGCGTGACCGTAAGCTTCCAGGCACCCACTCGCGAAGCCGTGGCAAACTTTCACACCGCGGCCATCTCCGCTGGCGGCAGCTGCGAAGGCCTGCCTGGCCCACGCAGTTGGGCACCGCACGCCTACGCCGCCTATGCACGCGACCCAGATGGCAACAAGCTGGCCGTCTATTGCTTTGAACCCGCCTGATTCTGCCTGATTCTGCCTGGTCAATGGCCCACACCTGCGGCAACCGCCGCCGGTGTGGGCTCATGCGTTATAGCCCCAATGCCGTGCCCAAGTCGTACATGACCTCCAAAGCAATGACCGCACCGTTGCTGCTCACCCGTGCCTGTGGGTTGTAAAAGTTGTCCGGGTTGAAGACATATTGCACGCTGGGCTCCAACGCCAGGTCGCGAGTCACCTGCCAATGGGTATTGAGCTCAATGCGCGAGACACCGCGCCGCGTACGCTCATCCTCCCCCGTCGCCAGCAAGCGCGCTTGCTCCTGCCACTTCGCCTGACGCGCCCCAAGGAGCAAATAACTGGCCTTTAAATTGATACTGTTCTGAGGCCGATCAAAAACTCCCAGACGGGTGATGCCCACCTCGGCGAAATGCTCAAACGGCTGTATGTCATCGGCGCTCCACGACCAAGAGCCGAACCATTGCCACGCTTTCTCCGGCACGCGCGCATCGCCCTCGCGTGCCAGGGTTTGACGAAATTTGAAAAGCAACCCACTGCTGCCCCAACGAGACTTGCCATCTAGCGGGTCGGTCTGCTCGCCGCTGTTGTAAAAGCCATTGAGTTCATAGTGGTAGGCATAGGGCGTCTGGTCGAAACCCTGCTCAGCGCCCCATCCGGCCAATATCGACACACCGCTGGCATCGCCCGGGTCCCAATCAAATCCTTTGGTGTCCTTGAAATAATGCTGTGGGTTGGACTCGAACACGCCAGCATGCACATACCGTCCCTGGTCTGCTCGATAGCGCGAATACAAACTCCAACTGCCATAAGGGAACGGCAAAATACCCGTGGAGTTATCGATGACAGGATCGTTGCAGGTCACCACGTTATTGCAGTTGGACATGTAGAAGTGCTGCTTGGCATTGCTACGCCCCACCACCCACTCCAAACGGTCTTGCAACAGGCGTTGATTCCAGGTGAATCGCGCCAAATAACCGGAGTCGATGTCGTTGTGCATGGGCGCTCCGGCAAAAAAGCTACCGGCCTTGCCCTGCCAACTGTCCTGAGCCGGCTGACCTTCGCCACGCATCCACGGAAAGAACACGTACTGAAAAGACACTGAAGCCCCTTCGATACCTGCCAACTTGGCCATATCCGCCTCGGCCCCCGTGAACACGTTGCCGCTGTTGCCATACCGATAGGGCTGCGGGCCAGTGTTCAGGTTCTTGACCGAGAGGTTCCAGACCTGCAGGTTGAGTTTGATCGCATCCTCGGGTAGCAGGGGCTCAGCCATTAACGAGGTGCTGGCAAGGGACAGGAGTAATGCTGACAGCCGGGTAAGGCAAACCCCGGGCATAGGCATGCCGCGATGCTTAGCAATCATGATGCTCTCTCTATTGTTGTCATTATCAAGAGCGGCCATCCGGCCGCGAGAGCTACATCGCAAAGGCTATGCCAGCACTGCCGACCACCGGAAACACCCGTAAAACCGGGCGTTTGGTGGCCTTTGTGGCGAAAAACATTTGATCAATTCAATCGGTTTTGATCATCCTCAATGATCAAGCCAAACCATAGGTCTTGAGCCGATACGCCAGTTGCGGTCGTGTCACACCTAATTTGCGCGCAGCCGCCGAGAGGTTGCCCGCGCAGGCTTGCAGCACTTGCCGGTAATGCTCCACTTGCTGGCACTGGATCGATTGCTTGAGCTGCGTCACGGGTGATGCGTTTAGATCCAACTCGGTCCCGCTGGCCTGAGGCGATGACACGCCCAAGCTCCCGTCGCCTCCTATGCTCAATCCTGGGCGCGGTGCCTGTTCACCCTTGGGAAACAGGTGCTGCGTTCGAACTGAAGCATTGTTGGGGGCGGCAATCACCCCGCGCTCCACCAGATTTTGCAGCTCGCGTATGTTGCCGGGGTAATCGTGATTGAGCAGAGCCTCAACGGCTTGCGCGCTGAAACCGGTCACCTGCTTGCCATGCAGCGTTGTGAAGTGGTTAAAGAAATGCTCCATCAGCAACGGTATGTCATCACGACGCTCTCGCAACGGCGGGAGATGAATAGGAAAGACGTTGAGTCGGAAAAACAGATCCTCACGAAAGGTACCCTGAGCGATAGCGGCCCGCAGGTTGATGTTAGTGGCCGCCACCACCCGCAAATCAACTTTGATGGGCTTGCTGCCTCCCACTCGCTCGATCTCCCCCTCCTGCAAAGCCCGTAGCAGCTTACTTTGCGCACTCAAGCTCAAGGCCTGAATTTCATCGAGAAACAGCGTGCCACCCGAAGCGCGCTCAAAGCGCCCGGCCCGGCCTTGAGTTGCCCCTGTGTAAGCACCCTTTTCGGCACCGAACAATTCGGCCTCCAACAGGTTCTCCGGCAGAGAAGCACAGTTGACCGCCACCAACGGCTGATCAGCTCGCGGGCTGAGACGGTGCAAGCATTTGGCAAAGACTTCCTTGCCGACACCTGACTCACCGCTAAAGAGCACCGTGGCACGCGTGGGGGCTACCTGCGCGATCTGATGGCGGGCCACGCTGAATGCCGCCGAGATGCCCACCATATCGTCCTGCACCGGCAGGCTGCTGATGGTGGTGGTCGCTGGGATGCTGGCAGGCTGCGCCGCGTCGTTCTCCGCTGAGGACCAGATCGAATTCATCCGGATGAAATGGGCCGGGTCCCAATAACGCTGGGCCTCACTGTGTTCATGGTGAGGCAAGCGGTCGGCGGTATCCCCAACAATTCGACAGATGTTGCCACCTGCCGCAACGCATTCCACTTCGCGGTACACCACCAGCTTGCCAATAAACGCGCTGGCATAACCGGCCGCGTAACCCAGGGTCATCCAGCAAACGGCCTCGTCACCAATACCGTAGTGCCCAATATGCTCATGGGCTTCGCGCGAGTCATGCCACAGGTATTCGCCATGAAAATGGCCTTTCTCGATGTTCAGGACCAGGTCGACCGTTTCGACTCGCACCATGCCTTGCAAGGCATGCAGACGGCCCCCGGCAATGAATGAACTGCGCTCGTCGCCGCTTGGCCAGCGCTTGCGCACCAAGGCGGCATCCTGGGTGCCCGCGGAGTAACCAATACGCATCAATATACGCTTGGCACCCTCATGGCCAACGCTCTCTATCAATTCCTGGCGCAGCGCCCCCAGAGCCGTGGAGTGCAGCATGACCATGCTCTGATCATCCAGCCAGATACGCGCATCCTCATCGGAAAAGCGCAGAAACCGCCGAAGGTCTGCGGGTGTTGGGGCGCAGGTCTCATAGCCTTGCACGAGGCGAGCAGCCTGATCATGGGAAACCGTCTGGGGCGAGTGATTCATGCAATCTCCTAATTATTTTTGTTTTCCTCCGCGCACGTGGCCGCGAAGAAAATTGGAGGCATCGGATTTGATCATCAATTTTTCCCACCTTCATCAACAAAGATCAAGGCAGAGGTTCTGAAGAACCTTATAAAACTATTTAAATACAACAACTTAGATAATTAAATGAGTGCTGGCCTGCCCTTTGCTATGTCATTGCCGACTGAGGTGTAACCCGCATCAGTCAACCCATAACAATAATCATGCCGGAGATTCACCATGCGCCGCTGGTTCTCTCATTATGAAAACCGTCTGTTGTTCGTTCTTAGCCTGAGCTTTGGCTTTGTTTTCTTTGATCGAAATGCCATGAGTTTCCTGGCGCCCTTCGTGGCGCAAGACCTTAATTTGAGTAACACCCAGATCGGCCTGCTGGTCTCGGCACTTTCCCTGACTTGGGCCGTGTCGGGCTACCTGTTGGGTGCCCGGTCTGACCGCAGCGGTCGTCGTAAAGCGTACTTGCTGGTGGCCGTCATTGTCTTTTCAGCCTGCTCATTCATCTCCGGCCTGGCGGGTTCATTCTTCATGCTGCTGGCCGCACGCTTATTGATGGGCGTGGCCGAGGGGCCCATTCTGCCTATCTCGCAAACACTGATGGCCATGAATTCGACCCCGAAACGACGGGGCCAGAACATGGGCATCATGCAGAACTTCGGCAGCAACCTACTGGGCTCATGCCTTGCCCCGCTGGTGCTGGTGGCAATCGCCAGCTATTACGACTGGCGGATGGCTTTCTTTGTGGCCGGGATCCCCGGATTGATTGCGGCTTGGTTGATCTGGAAGTACGTTCAAGAGCCTAAAGCCATCATCGCCCCTGTTGCGACAGCGATAACTGCGCCTACCCATGAAACGTGGCGTGATCTGCTGCGCTATCGCAACGTCTCGCTGTGCATGCTGATTGCTTGTTTTTATGTGGCGTGGATGGTGCTGGGCTGGGCCTTTATGCCGATGTACTACATGAATGAACGCCATTTTAGTTCAACAGAAATGGGCATTCTGATGAGTGTACTGGGTGCCAGCGCAACGGTTTTCAGCTACATCGTGCCCGCACTCTCAGACCGCTTGGGACGTCGAACCGTGGTCGTCGTGTTTTCCTTGATCGGCGCGCTCACACCGTTGGCGGCCCTGTACTTCGACGGGCCTTTCTGGATGTTGTGCCTGATTCTATTTCTGACCTGGTCTGCCAGCGGAGTGGCACCTATTTTTATGGCCACCATCCCTTACGAAACAGTCCCCGCGCACCGCATCGCTGCTTGCGTTGGGTTGGTGATGGGCGTAGGGGAAATCGTCGGTGGTGTTCTGAGCCCGATCGCCGGCGGATGGTTGGCTGACATCGCCGGGTTGAGCGCGCCTCTCATGCTGCAGGCTGCTTGTGCAGTGGTGGTGGGCCTGATAGGCCTATGGCTGCTCGAAACCGCACCCTTGCGCGCCAAGCCTGCGCAACAGGACGGGCTAACGGTCAAAGATGCGACCCTTCCCTGAAGGCAACGTACTGAGAGGCGCGCTCCAACCCGTCACGAGGGCGCGCGGCTTGAGGCCTGCGCGAACAGCGTAGTACGTAGAAGGCGCAAGCCAAACAGTCAGCAGCAGATGAGCATAATCCGCTGCTGGCCCACCGCCGTTCACGGGTTAAAGAACTCGGTGACAACTCCGGCGAACAGGCGTCCAAGCTCAGGTCGCAGATGGGTATTGTTCATACCCATCAAACGCCCTGTCTCTTGAAGTCGTTCCATTTGGTCAGCCGTTAGCGCTCTGCACGCTCTCTGACGGATGGATATTTCGAGGAAGAGTATCTAACAACAAGAATTGAAAACGCCAACAACAGGACACCACCGCACACATAAATGATGCCCATATCAGGAGCATTATGATGTGAAACATCACTGATCAATAACCGAATCAATGCAGTGACGCCGATATACAACAAAAACCGCAGAGGCATGTGATTAGTTTTAAAATAAATCCCGCTCATAGCCAAAAGTTCAAGGTAGATGAACAATAGTAAAATATCATCAACGCTTATTTTTTCTTGCCCAAGCATTCCAATAAATGCGCTTATCGCAGCCCAAACGGTGATGGCAGCAATGCCAAAAAGCGCAAGGTAATGAAATGACTCGACCACCAGATTTCCAATTGAATCAGCGCCATTGTGCAGGCTTTTGCGCAACCGTTCCGCCCATTGAATTTGACTCATGCCTTATACCCTCTCAAAGAAAAAATGCTTTCTAGCCGTCCTCACGCCTGCCAAGCCACAGTGAAGCGTTTCAGTACGTTTAAAACCAAAAAATAAAATCTTAGGGTCTGTACGAAATGTTTTCGAGCGAAGGTTAGGCAAGGCGAAAACAGGCGAGGAAGCGGAGTTTACGGGTTGTAAATGAGCATTCCGAGCCTGTTTTCAACGCCGCATAACCGAGCGCAGATACATTTCGTACAGAGCCTAGTAACCGATGGGCGGGTCTGAAAATACCCCACGACCATCGCCCCCCAATCCAGGGCAGAGAGTGTCCTTCTCCACCCTCTGCACAAAATCCATCACCGCTGCCCAGCAAGGCTAGGCGCGGAGGGTTTCGACGAACCGGTTGCCCATCGACTAGGCCAGTTTATGAGCCCGGTGCCGTAGCTTTTCAGCTTTACTCACTCTCACGATGCAGCACCCTGAACCGACTCAAACTGATCATCCGCAATGGACATGACGCTTTTTACATGCAGAAAAAAGGCCAGCTATCGCCATAAGATGAGACGGAGTGGCGATGAGACACTTCCTCCACCGTTTGCCGCTAAAGTAAAAAAGCCGCTATCCAAACCCCGGGGATTGGCTTATCCTTTTAGCTGTATATAAACACAGTCATCACACACTAAATTACGTGAAGGCATATGAGGTGGTAAATGGCCGTCGAAGTGGTATACCGCAGCAGCCGAGATCTGGAGCGTTTGTTCATGGATAAAGCCGAAGCTGATCGTCATGACAAAATGCTGGAGCTGGCAGAGTTGCTCTCTGAAGTGCTGCAAAAAGCAGTGCCCTCGCTAAGCGAAAAGCAGGTCGAAGAAGCCGGTATCTATATGGCTAAAAATCGCGACATTTTTGCCAAAGCCTTCAAGAGCCAACCGGACGCTCTGTCCGAGTTGCTGGTCGACAGCGAATAATCACAGTCCGCCACCGCGACTCAAACCGCCCTTTCCACAGGCGAGTGAAGGTTCTGCATAGAGGGTTGGCGGCTTGGGTGCCGGGCCATGAGTGACCCGGCAGCAGGGTGGCGCATTTCAAGGCGGCACCTTGGCAAGCCCCAGCACACGCCCTTCCCCCTACGAATACAGCAACCGCTGCGCCAACTCATCTGACACCCGTGCCGGTGAACGCTTCTCGGCTTGCGCATGGGCGTAAATACCCGTCAACCGCTCGCTGATACGTAACAACTGCTGATGAGTGGCTTCGGCGCAGGCACCCTGATGAGTCAGCGCCATGTAAATCAAGCCCCCGGAGTTAATGACATAATCGGGAGCATACAGAATGCCCCGGCGCTCCAATTGGTCGGCCACTTGCAAGTTGGTCAACTGGTTATTGGCGCAACCGGCCACGGCCGAGCAGCGCAGTTGCGCCACACTGTGCCAGTTGAGCACGCCACCCAAGCCACAGGGGGCCAAAATATCGCACGGGGTGCTAAGCAAGGCTTCGCAGGCGACCGGGTGAGCGCCCAATTGCTCCATGGCCAGACGCACTTTACCGGGGTCGGTGTCGCACACCAATAACTCGGCCCCTGCTGCGTGCAATTGCTCGGCCAGGGCAAACCCGACTTTACCCAAGCCCTGGATTGCCACCCGCAGCCCCTCAAGGTTATCGCTGCCCAAACGCGCAGACGCCGTGCTGCGAATGCCGGCAAACACCCCCATTGCCGTGTGCGGCGAAGGGTCGCCCGCGGCGGTGGTACTGGTGACGTGCCGGGTATGTTGGGCGATGCAGTCCATGTCTGCTGTTGAAGTCCCGCTATCGATCGCGGTGATATATCGGCCGTCGAGCTGTTCAACGCATCGGCCAAAAGCTTCAAACAGCGCCGCGCGGCTTTCAACATGCGCCGCACGCATGATGACGGCTTTGGCACCGCCCACCGCCAAACCTGCCAGCGCGGCTTTGTAGCTCATGTCTTGAGCCAGGCGGATAGCATCGTTTACTGCACTTTCGTCGTTGGGGTACGCCAGGTAACGGCACCCGCCCAATGCTGGCCCCAGACGACTGCTATGAATGGCAATCACGGCTTTGAGGCCCGTAACGGGGTCAACACTGAGGTGCAGCGACTCCACATGAGCGCTTTGCATGAGTGCAAACATCACGAAGGCCTCGAAGGGTGGCGGGTAACGGCCAGTATAGGCGTCACCCGAAAAGTCGTCGAAGCATGCAGGAATAAATCTAAATCGTCCGTTTGAGTGTGGGTTCCAATCGCTCTGAAACGATCAAAAGATCGCGAGCAAGCTCGGGCCTACGCGCTTTTAATCTAAACGGGCCCTTAAACCACGCCGGCCTCACGCAGCAAAGCCTGTAGGAACGAGCTTGCTCGTGATCTTTTGACCTTTAAAACATCGCGAGCAAGCTCGGCCCTACAATAGCGAGCTGGCTCGTGAGTGCTCAGTTAACCCGTGGCGGTGTATCGGGCTGGTTCGCCGGGTGTGCCGTGATAAAGGCCGGGTGCTGCTGCGCCAGGCTGACCACGCGGGCAATACGGGATAAATGTGCCAGCGACACATTGAACCGCTCAGCGGCATACGCCTGGGGAATCAGGTAAACATCCGCCAGGCCAGGGCTCGCACCGAAGCAATAGCCCCTGTCGCCGATCATCGCTTCAACGGCTTCCAGGCCCTGACTGATCCACTGGGTGATCCACTGTATGACCTGTGCCTCGTCCTGCCCCAACTGACGCAGCCGGTTAAGCACGCTGACGTTGTGCAACGGATGCATATCGCAGGCAATCAAGGACGCGACTGCCCGTTCATGTGCGCGCGCAAGCAGGTCAGTCGACAACAGAGGCACCTGGGGGTAGCGTTCCTCCAGATACTCGATGATCGCTGGCGATTGGCTCAGCACCCCTCCCTCATCGGTGCGCAAGGCCGGCACCCGGCCCTGCGAGTTGATCGCCAGGTAAGCGGCCTGACGGTGCTCACCACCGTCAGGGGCAATCAGATTGACCGGCACGGCCTGGTACTCCAGGCCTTTCAGCGCCAGCGCGATCCGCACTCTGTAAGAGGACGTAGAGCGATAGTAGGTAAAGAGTTCCATCACTCGCTCCCTTAACGTGCCGAAACAACCCTACCGCGGCACTCCCCAAAGCCGATGGAGGCGTAGCCTTCACGGGCACAACGGGCACGCAGGATGATTTCATCGCCGTCTTCAAGGAACTTGCGCACCTCACCGGACGCCAGTTCGATCGGGTGTTTACCGCCCTCGGTGATTTCCAGCAGGCTACCCAGCTGGGTACGATCAGGGCCCGACAACGTGCCCGAGCCAAACAGATCACCGCCCTGTAACTGGCAGCCATTGACGCTGTGATGCGCCACCAGTTGCGCAGCCGTCCAGTACATATTCAGGCTGTTGCTCAACCCCAAGCGGTGGGCAGGCAGGTTTTGTTCGCGCATCGACTCAGTTAACAGCAGCACTTCCAATTCGATGTCCAACGCCCCCTGAGCCTGGTCCTTGGCATCCAGCAGGTACGCCAGCGGCTGCGGATCACCCTGAGGGCGAGCCGGCTGAGCACGGCGGAACGGTTCAAGCGCCTCAGCCGTCACCACCCAAGGCGAGATACTGGTGATAAAGCTTTTGGAGAGGAACGGCCCCAGCGGCTGGTATTCCCAAGCCTGGATATCACGGGCTGACCAGTCGTTAAGCAGGCAGAAACCGGCGATGTGCTCACCCGCTTCGCTCACGGGAATCGCGTCGCCCATGTCATTGCCCTGACCGATCCAGATGCCCAGTTCAAGTTCGTAGTCCAGACGCGCGCATGGGCCAAAGGTCGGTTCGGTTTGCCCGGCGGGCAAGGTCTGGCCTTTGGGGCGGCGCACATCAACACCCGATGGGCGGACTGTGGAGGCGCGGCCGTGGTAACCAATCGGCACATATTTATAGTTAGGCAGCAACGGGTTATCGGGGCGAAACAGTTTGCCCACGTTTTTGGCGTGCTCAATGCCGACATAAAAATCGGTGTAATCACCGATTTTGGCCGGCAGGTGCAACTGGCAATCTGCCGCCAATGGCAGCAACCTTGCGCCTTGAGCCTCGATTTTGCCGCGCAAGGTGCTGCCTTCACTCAACAATGCCTGCAAGCGCTCGCGCAGGGCGACGCGGGCGCTGCGCCCCAGCGCGAAGAAGGCGTTCAAGGTTCCCCCCAGAGACGCTTCTACGGCCACCTTGGCCTCGCCCTCGAATAAACCGGCGGCCAACGCGGCCTCCAGATCAAAGATATGCTCGCCAATCGCCACGCCGCTGCGCGGGGCTGAACCTTGCTGACTGAAAATGCCCATCGGCAAGTTTTGCAGGGGGAAATCGGTATGGCCGTTGGCGGAGGCGATCCAGCTACGGGCAAGAGTGGACTGGGTCATGGGTTATCTCCGATTCGGGGTAAAAGTCGTGGGCAACGAGGCCCAACAAGCATCGTAGGCGGGTTGCAGTTGTGGGCACTCCAGCGCAAACCGGGTAGGACGCAACACTTGGCTGGTTTCAAACATAAAAGCCATTGTGTTGTCGATCTTGCTCGGCTGCAGGTCGGCCGCAATGGCTTTGGTACAGGTTTCCCCGTCCGGCCCGTGGGCGCTCATGCAACTGTGCAACGACGCACCGCCTGGCAGGAAACCTTCGGCCTTGGCGTCATAACTGCCCTGGATCAGGCCCATGAACTCGTTCATCAGGTTGCGATGGAACCACGGTGGACGGAAGGTGTTTTCAGCCACCATCCAGCGGGGTGGGAAAATCACAAAATCGAGGTTGGCCAGCCCCGGCACGCTGGTCGGTGAAGTCAATACAGTGAAGATCGACGGGTCGGGATGGTCATAGCTGACGGTGCCCAGTGTATTGAACAGCCGCAGGTCATATTTGTACGGCACGTTGTTACCGTGCCAAGCCACGACGTTCAAGGGCGAATGATCCAGTTCGCAGCCCCACAGCTCTCCCAGGAATTTTTGTACCAGCGCGACCGGTTGCTGGCGGTCTTCGTAATGCGCCACGGGCGTCAGAAAATCACGTGGGTTGGCAAGGCCGTTACTGCCAATCGGCCCAAGGTCCGGAAGGCGCAGCGGCGCACCATGGTTCTCGGCCACATAGCCACGGGCCTGCGGGTCGAGCAGTTCCACACGGAACTTGAGGCCGCGAGGGATCACGGCAATTTCCAGCGGCCCGATGTCCAGGCGGCCCAGCTCCGTGGCAATACGTAAGCGGCCTTGCTCGGGCACCAGCAACAGTTCACCGTCGGCGTTGAAGAACACACGCTGCATCGAGGTGTTGGCGCTGTAACTGTAAACGCTGATGCCTGCGGGTTTCTCCGCGCCGCTGTTGGCAACCATCGCTACCAGGCCATCAATAAAGTCGGTCGGCGCATCCGCAATGGGCAGCGGGTTCCAGCGCAAGCGGTTGGGCGTCACCGGCCCCAGCGGACCACCGCTCAACTGTCGTTCAAGTTTGACGAACGCGGGGTGATTGGCAGACGGCATGATCCGGTACATCCAGGTGCGCCGCGACTCGCTGCGAGCCATTGTGAACGCGGTACCGGACAGTAATTCGGCATACAGCCCATAGGGCGCTTTTTGCGGGGAGTTCTGGCCAACCGGCAAAGCGCCGGGCAGCGCTTCACTGCTGAATTCGTTGCCAAACCCGGCTTGATACATGAGGTCTGACACAGGCGAGTCGAGGTTCATGGAGCCTCCAGAGGTGGAGAGTGCAGAAGACTGCGCGCAGCTTGAGGACAGTTGGCGTATCACTGCGTTATTTTTATCGTAACTCAATTACGCATAACGTAATTTGATTGGTGTGCAGCGTCAAGCTATAAAGACGCCCATTCGCTTCGAGAACCAGACGCCTCCATGGAAAAGCCCCGCAGTAACAACGACAGTACTGGCAAGCAGAAAGTGCGCTCCGCCGAAGTTGGAACCGACATCCTCAAGGCCTTGGCTGAACTGTCGCCTTCAACCTCATTGTCGCGCTTGGCCGAGCATGTGCAGATGCCGGCGAGCAAGGTGCATCGCTACCTGCAGGCGCTGATTGCCAGTGGTTTTGCCGAGCAAAATGCCGCCACCAATCATTACGGGCTAGGCCGCGAGGCGCTGCGCGTAGGCCTGGCAGCGCTCAATAGCATGGATGTATTGAAAGTCGCAGCACTGCCTTTGGCCGAGTTGCGTGACGACTTGAACGAAACCTGCTTTCTGGCGGTATGGGGCAATCAGGGCGCGACAGTGGTGCACATTGAAGCCGCCGTGCGTGCGGTTACGGTCGTGACCAAACTGGGCTCGGTACTGCCGTTGCTGAGCTCTTCCACGGGGCTGGTGTTCAACGCCTTTTTGGCTGACCGCGAAACCGCCGAATTGCGCGAACGTGAATTGAAAGCCGATGACCTTCATCCTGCGCGGTCCGCCGAGGCCTATGCGCTGATCAGTGCCGATATTCGCCAGCGCGGGCTGCACTTTGTGCATGGTTTGTTGATGCCCGGTGTTGATGCACTATCGGCACCCGTGTTTGAAGCCACCGGTCAGCTCGCCGGTGTACTGACGGTCGTGGGGCCCACATCGCTGTTTCATGCAGACGAAAATGGGCCAGCGGCCAAGCGTTTGCTGGCCGCCAGCCAAGCCATCAGTTGGCGGATGGGGCATCAGCCGGCCTGATGGTCGATGGGTCAGAGCATCCAGTGGCTTCGGGCTTCTGCCAATAACTCGCCCATTAGTTTTTCAACATCATAAAAGCTCAGTTTGCTGAAGCTGTACTGTGCTTCGAATGTCCAAAGTTCAGTGAAAATACCCGTCAGGCCATGGACATGGGTCTGAACACTGCCCCACTCCAGCGTGTCATTGCCCAGCCCCAATAAACTCTGGCTAAACGTCACTCTCGGGTCGACCACATCGTTTACGGTTGTAATGTAGAGCTGCTCGCAATCAAGGCCATACTTTTGCAACCGCTCATTGAGGAATGCGCACACTTGCGCGCTGAATGTGCCGCCAGCCGCCCGTTTTCGACTCACTGGGGCATCGCCATTCTTATCGATCATGCTCAAGGTAAAACTCCTTTTATAACACCCGGCCTATCCAGCTTCATGCTGTGAGAAATTCGGCCGGGAAAACCTTTCGATGACCTATTGAACCGCGCAATCCCCCTGAGCAGGCATTACATAGTTAAGGTAAAACGGTGGGCACAGGAAAGCCCTGGTTTAGAGCTGTCGGTGCACACTACAACTGTTGCCAAAGTTGTAACAGAGATTGTCTGAAAGCGGTCTTACTCCGTCACCGTCGCCCCTTTATTCTTGGCGGATTGACCAGCGCTGATGCCGGTCGGTGTATTGAGTCGCCCCGACTCTGCACCCTCAATTTACCCTGACGTTGATTTGTAGCTCCTTATAAACGTCTTCTTTAGCCGCTGAATTTCAGCGGCTTTTTTTATATGCCGCACGCCGCCCCGTTCAGGGCTTGAGTGCTGTCACGAGGTCAGCTAGCCAAGGCTCGGCGTCCGTTTCGGGCGTGACACTTTCGCTGGCATCGAGCCGCAGCATCGGCAACACCTCACGCACCCCCAACTCTGCGAACAGCTCACGCATTTGCTCCCCCCCTGCGCAGAACGTGTCGCCATAGCTGGAGTCACCCAAACCTATCACTGCACCGGGCAAGCCGCGCAAGGTCGCAGGCAACTGGTCGCGAAGGGTGCTGTACAACGGCATCAGGTTGTCAGGCAATTCCCCCATACCGGTTGTCGACGTCACCGCCAACAACGCTTCGGGGGCAAAGCCCTGAAGGTCAGCCAGGGTGGCACGCGCATTGAAAAACACCTCAAAACCCGCCGCTTTGAGCAATGCCTGAGCATGACGAGCGACTTCTTCAGCGGTGCCGTACACCGAGCCGGAAAGGATGGCGACTTTCATCAATCTGATCCTGTTAATGACTAAAAGGCAGGGATACTAGCAGGTGAACCCCGCTAAGGATGTGGGGTGGGTCGACGAATGGCTCCAACAAACCAACCGTTTGGCGGTCATACCCCTATGACTTGCACTGTGTAGGTTTTTTTTCGAGCAACATCATGCCGCATGAAACCCTATTGACTCAGGACGAGTTGGACTTTCTACAGACCTTGCATCAAAACACGCCGCCCAATCAGCGTGAGGCTTCATCGAGCCTGATGCTTAAAGGCCTGTGGCAATTGCGTGACTTGCTGACCCGTCTGGCCGCTGATGAACACGTCACGATTCAGGCCAAGGTGGCCGACCAGCACATGCGTTTTCCGCTGCATCTGGTTGAAGACGAATTTCACACGCAGCATTTGCAATTGGGTGCGCCCACTATCTTCCAGAATGGGCCAACGGGCCGTCCGTGGAGCTTGGTACTGGCTGACCCGGTGGCGTTGGAGAACAGTCGCGGCAAAGCCGGGCATCTGTGGATCACCGAACTGTCGTTCAAGGGGTTGTTGATAGATGTACGCAGCGAGGCCCCTCCACCGCGACAATTCGCCCGGTGGTTCAGGCCCGACGGTTACGAACCGATTGCCGTACGCGGCACGCTGGAGCGCAAAACCGAAACAGGCCTGTACGCTTACAGGCTCAGCCAGAGAGACAAGAACGACGCGGAACGCTTGCGTCAGTTCATCCTGCAACAATATCGTCTGGAGCATCCGGCCTTGCACGCCTAACCAGCGCCAAGGCAGCCCAAATCAGGTCGCACCCTCCTTTTTCGCACCTTTTTGGTGCGAAAGAACGCCCGATCTGGCTACACCGCCGCGCGTGACTGGGTAGCGTTGAGCTATCAACGCGGGTGGCGGACTATTCGGGAACAATCCTTGCTTACTTTTCAGAACACAGCCCACCACCCCGGCGCTGTGTTTTATGCCTGCCCTACCCGGGCAGCAGTGCCTCATGGAGATACACAATGTCTGCCTCCCCTGTCACGTTGATGGTTACACGCCGTGTCGCTAAAGGCCGCTACCAGGAGCTGATTGCCTGGTTGCACGAAGGCGAACAGTTGGCCACGGACTTTGCGGGCTACCTGGGCTCTGGCGTTCTGGCCCCGCCTGCGGGCGACGATGAATTTCAGATTATTTTCCGCTTTGCCGACGAAACCACCCTGCACGCCTGGGAGTTTTCCGTATCGCGCAAGGCGTGGTTACTGCGCGGCAGCGACTTGTTCGCCCACCCTTACGAACATCGCGTCAGTGGCATCGATGGCTGGTTTGGCACCACCGGGCATCGCCCGCCTCGCTGGAAGCAGGCCGTGGCCATCTGGCTGGCATTCTTCCCGGTTTCGCTACTGTTCAATGCTGCCCTGGGCCCGCTGCTGAGCGCGTTGGGGTTGCTGCCCCGCGTACTGGTCAGCACCCTGGCCCTGACACCCTTGATGGTTTATCTGTTTATTCCACTTTCCACCCGTCTTTTGGCCGGCTGGCTACACAGCACACCGAACAAACCCCTGCGTAACGCCAACGCATCCCACAGCAACTGACCTGGCGAGCCAGCAACAGGAGACGCGGCACAGGCATGGCCGTTGCGCAACAGACGCTGGTATAGTTTTACGATCACGTCTTTGCTCTCCTGTTCCTTGACCCAGAGCCCATCATGCCTTCTAGTCCTGCTCCGATTCTGATCACGGGCGCTGCCCAGCGCATTGGTTTGCATTGTGCCCAGCAACTGCTGGCGGATGGCTATCCCGTGATCATTACCTATCGCAGCGAGAAGCCCGGCGTAGAGGTCTTGCGCAAGCTGGGGGCAACCGCGCTGTTTGCAGATTTTTCGACTGAAGCCGGTATTCTCGATTTTATCCAGCGCCTGAAGGACCACACGGGCGCTTTGCGGGCAATCGTCCATAATGCTTCGGCGTGGCTGGCCGAAACCCCGCACACTGAAACCAGTGCCTTTACCCACATGTTCAGTGTGCACATGCTGGCACCGTACCTGATCAACTTGCATTGCAGCGGGTTACTGCTGCAATCCGACCCCGCCGACATCATTCATATCAGCGATGATGTCACGCGCAAGGGCAGCAGCAATCATATGGCGTACTGTGCAACCAAGGCCGGGCTCGACAGCCTGACGTTATCGTTTGCTGCCAAACTGGCCCCCCGAATAAAGGTCAACGGCATCGCGCCGGCGCTGTTGATGTTCAACCCAGACGACGACGCGACGTATCGCGCCAAGGCACTGGCCAAGTCCGCCTTGGGCATCGAGCCCGGTGCTCAGGTCATCTATCAAAGCCTGCGCTACTTGCTGGACAACCCGTATGTGACCGGTACCACATTGACCGTCAACGGCGGTCGGCACCTCAAATAAGCCGTCCGCGAGGAAGATTTCCATGAGTACATCCCTGCCAGAGCACTACCGCGAGATCCTCGTGGGTCTGGGCGAAAACCCTGACCGTGAAGGCCTGCTCGACACCCCCAAGCGCGCAGCCAAAGCCATGCAGTACCTGTGTCACGGCTATAACCAGAGCCTCGAAGAGATCGTCAACGGTGCCCTGTTCGCTTCTGACAGCGATGAAATGGTGATTGTCGCCAATATCGAGCTGTACTCCTTGTGTGAGCATCACCTGTTACCTTTTATCGGCAAAGCGCATGTGGCTTATATCCCGACCGGCAAAGTGCTGGGCCTGTCAAAAGTGGCTCGCATCGTCGACATGTTTGCCCGCCGCCTGCAGATCCAGGAAAACCTCACGCGGGAAATCGCTGATGCCATTCAGGGTGTCACCCAAGCGGCTGGCGTAGCCGTGGTGATTGAAGCCAAGCACATGTGCATGATGATGCGGGGCGTAGAAAAACAGAATTCAACCATGAACACCTCGGTCATGCTCGGCGCGTTTCGCGAGCCAAGCACCCGCTCGGAGTTCTTGCAATTGATTGGACGGAGCACGTCGTAATGCCACAACTTCAACCTGGAATGGCCCGTATTCGCGTCAAGGACCTGTGCTTGCGCACTTACATCGGTATCAATGAAGAGGAAATACTCAACAAGCAGGATGTGTTGATCAACCTCACCATCCTGTATGCCGCCCAAGAAGCCGTGCGTGACAACGACATCGATCATGCCCTCAATTACCGCACCATCACCAAAGCGGTGATTCAGCACGTCGAAGAAAATCGCTTCGCCCTGCTGGAACGCTTGACCCAGGAAGTACTGGACCTGGTGATGGTGAATGACGCCGTACGGTACGCCGAAGTCGAAGTCGACAAACCCCACGCGCTGCGCTTTGCTGAGTCGGTGTCGATTACGCTAGCGGCGGGCCGCTAAAGCTTCAAGCGGTTAGTTTCAAGCGACAAGAGAGACCTGCTTTTACTTGAAGCTTGTGGCTTGAAGCTTGTCGCTGCCTCATTCCCTATCCCAAATCCAGCGAGCACTAAAATGACGCCCCAAGAACGCCTTGAACTCGAAGCTGCCGCTTTCCGTCGCTTGGTTGCGCACCTGGACAGCCGCAAAGACGTACAAAATATTGACCTGATGAACCTCTCGGGTTTTTGCCGTAATTGCCTATCCAAGTGGTACAAGGCCGAGGCCGATGAACGGCACATCGATGTCAGCCTCGATGACGCCCGTGAAGTGGTGTACGGCATGCCGTATGCCGAATGGAAATCCCTCTACCAGAAAGAGGCCAGCGCCGAACAAATGGCGGCGTTTTCCCAAGGAAAAAAGCATGACTGATTTGACCCCCCTGCGCGCCAGCCTGAACAGCGGCGAACACGCCTTTGCTGACACCCTGGCGTTTATTGCTGCGCACTACGACTACCAGCCGCAGGCTTTCAATAATGGTGGCGTTGAAAGCGCCGCCGGCCAAAACGAAGGCTCGTGCAAAACCTTGGGCCTGGCGCTGCTGGAAGGCTTGAGTGATCAGCAAGCGCTGCTGGCGTTTGGCGAACATTACCGCTCGGTCGTGGCCACGCCTGAAGGCACCGACCACAGCAACATCCGCGCGTTGATTGCCCACGGCTTGGCAGGCGTCACCTTTGCCTCGCAACCACTGATGCGCAAGGCTTAACAACACGGTGCAGGAGCAGCCGTCGAGGCTCGATTGCTCGCGATCTTTTTAAGATCAAAAGATCGCGAGCAAGCACAAAAAAACCGGCCGAAGCCGGTTTTTTTGTGGGGCGGTGATCAGAACTAGGCGTTCTGCAGACCGTCCAGGTAGCGTTCGGTATCGAGCGCTGCCATGCAACCGGCACCTGCCGAGGTGATGGCCTGACGATAAACGTGATCGGCCACGTCGCCCGCCGCAAACACGCCTTCGATACTGGTCGCCGTCGCATTGCCTTCACGGCCGCCCTGCACAACCATGTAGCCGTCCTTGAGTTCCAGCTGGCCTTCAAACAACGAGGTGTTCGGCGTGTGGCCGATGGCGATAAACACGCCGTCGACTTTCAGCTCGTCAAAGCTGCCGTCATTGTTTTTCAAACGCGCACCGGTCACGCCCATGTTGTCACCCAGCACTTCGTCCAGGGTGGCGTTGAGCTTGAGGATAATCTTGCCTTCAGCCACACGGGCATGCAGCTTGTCGATCAGGATCTTCTCGGCGCGGAAAGTCTCACGACGGTGTACCAAGGTCACGGTGCTGGCGATGTTGGCCAGGTACAGCGCTTCCTCAACGGCGGTATTACCGCCACCCACGACGGCAACCGGCTTGTTGCGGTAGAAAAACCCGTCACAGGTCGCGCAAGCAGAAACACCTTTGCCCATGAACGCTTCTTCAGACGGCAGGCCCAGGTAACGCGCGCTGGCACCCGTGGCAATGATCAGCGCGTCACACGTGAAAGTGCCGCTGTCGCCCTTCAGCGTAAATGGCCGATTTTTCAGATCCACTTCGTTGATGTGGTCGAAAATGATTTCTGTCTCGAAACGCTCGGCGTGTTCACGCATCCGTTCCATCAGGACCGGGCCGGTCAGGCCATGAACATCACCGGGCCAGTTGTCGACTTCGGTGGTGGTGGTCAATTGACCACCCGCCTGCATGCCCGTAATCAGCAGTGGTTTGAGGTTGGCGCGGGCCGCGTAGACAGCGGCGCTGTAACCGGCAGGGCCGGAGCCCAGAATAATCACTCGCGAATGACGTACTTCAGACATGACTCACTCCTATGACCGCCCGCATTGACACCGGGTCGGAACGCCGATGACCGGCGGGAATAAAAAGAAATCGCCTATCTGCTCAGGCAAGGCCTGTTATTGGCAGATAATGAAAAATGTAGGTGTAGCGTATCGAGGTGCCAGAGAGTAAGGAAATACGCAATAACAATCCAGCTCATAGCGGGTCTCTATACAGTCAAAGGCGTCGCTTGATGTCTTTGTTACAGTAATTGTCGATCTTGTGACAGGGCTTTCGCCCTGCGGCCAAAGCCGTTAAGGTCGGCCGGTTTTTCCACTGCTCGGAGCACCCTATGCCCGCCCCCGTTCTCTCTGGCCCACAGTACCTGCGTGAAGGCCTGACGCTCGTCCTCAGCCCTGGCCTGCGCTTATTTGTGCTGCTGCCGCTGCTCATCAATCTGGTGCTGTTCGTCGGGCTGATTTACTTCGCCGGGCATCAGTTCAGCGTCTGGGTTGATACCTTGATGCCTTCACTGCCCTCATGGCTCAGTTTTCTTGATTATCTGTTGTGGCCTTTGTTTGTGGTACTGGTGGCATTGATGGTGTTTTTCACCTTCACCCTGCTAGCCAACATCATTGCGGCTCCGTTCAACGGTTTTCTGTCAGAGAAAGTCGAAGCCGTGGTGCGCGGCGTCGACAATTCGCCCCCCTTCAGTTGGGCCGAACTGATCGCGATGGTGCCACGGACCCTGGCGCGGGAAATGCGCAAACTGGGCTATTTCCTGCCCCGCGCCATTGCCTTGCTGATCCTGTCATTTATTCCGGTGGTCAACCTGGTTGCCGCGCCGCTGTGGCTGATTTTCGGGATCTGGATGATGGCCATTCAATACATCGACTACCCGGCGGACAACCACAAACTGGGCTGGAACGAGATGCTCGCCTGGCTGCGCGAAAAACGCTGGCAGAGCCTGAGCTTCGGCGGGATTGTTTACCTGGTGTTGTTGATTCCAGTGGTCAACATTCTGATGATGCCCGCTGCCGTTGCCGCTGCCACCGTGTTTTGGGTACGTGAACGAGGTGACACCGCGCTGGCGACTGCCAACCGTCGCTAACCGGCTTCATCAATCCATCATCAACATGACATGTGGTCGTCATGGGTGCAGCGGATACTGCCACCATGACGACAGCCCTGCATATCTCCCTGATCACTGAAACTTTCCCACCAGAAATCAATGGCGTGGCCAATACCCTGAGCCAATTGTTTGAGGGGTTGCGCGCGCGCAATCACCGTGTGGAACTGGTACGCCCGCGCCAGGCAGCCGATGGCAATCAGCGCAGTAGCGCTGAACTGATGCTGTGCCGAGGCTGGCCATTACCAGGGTACCCGGGCATGCAGTGGGGGGTAGCGTCGACCTTGCGCCTCAAAAAACGTTGGCAGCAGCAGCGCCCGGACGTGGTGTATATCGCCACGGAGGGGCCGTTGGGGTTGTGTGCACTTCGCGTTGCCCGGCGCTTGGGTATTGCGGTGGTCAGTGGTTTTCATACCAATTTCCAGCAGTACTTCAACCATTACGGTCACGAAATGCTCACCCGCGCACTGACTCACTATTTGCGCTGGTTCCACAATCGCTCGACCTTGACACTGGTTCCCAGCACCAGCCAGCGCCTGGAGCTGACACGACGCCATTTCGAACGCCTGGAACTGCTGCCCCGTGGCGTCGACTGTCAGTTGTTCCATCCCGCTAAACATCAACGTGCACTGCGACAGAGTTGGGGCCTCAGAGAGCAGGATGTTGCACTGCTGCATGTGGGCCGTCTGGCACCCGAGAAAAACCTGGGCGCGCTCAAGCGTTGCTTGGAAGCGCTGCAAGCTCGCTACCCGGCACGGCGTTTCAAGTTGATCATCGTTGGCGATGGCCCCAAGCGGGCCAGCCTGGAAGCCTCGTTGCCCGAAGCGATTTTTTGTGGCGTGCAATCAGGAGAAGCACTGGCCAGCCACTACGCCAGCGCCGATGTATTTTTGTTTCCAAGCCTGTCAGAAACCTTCGGCAATGTGGTGCTTGAAGCGCTGGCCGCAGGTTTAGGTGTTGTCGCGTATGACGAAGCAGCAGCAGGCCAGCACCTTCGCCATGGCTATAACGGCATGCTGGCCATGCCCGGCGATGAACATGCCTGGATCCAGGCCGCTTGCTGGCTGCTGGAAGCCCCCGAAACCCTGCGCACGATCCGCCTCAATGCCCGTCATCATGCCAGCCGCCAGCGCTGGTCGGACATTATCGAGCAGTTCGAAGGCCAGTTACGACGGGCTTGCCGGAGAGAGGCTGACACGGTTGACGCGCCAGCCCACATCGCGGCAAAAAAGCATTAAGCCAGCGCTTTTTCAATGGCCTGGATCACTGTCGCATCGTCAGGAGCGGTGCGCGGTGAAAAACGCGCCAATACCCGGCCATCCTTGCCCACCAGAAACTTCTCAAAATTCCAGGTGATATCGCCTGGAAACTCAGCCCCCTCGCCCGCCAGCAGGCGGTACAGCTGATGACGGTCTGGGTCATTGACATCAAGCTTACAGGTCAACGCGAAGGTCACACCGTAGTTGAGGCTGCAAAACGCCTGGATGTCTTGCTCAGTGCCCGGCTCTTGCCCGGCAAATTGATTGCATGGCACACCCAACACGCTGAAACCCTGATCCTTGTAGTGTTGGTACAGGTTTTCGAGGGCAGCGTACTGGGGCGTCAGGCCACACTTGGAGGCGACGTTTACCACCAGTACTACTTTACCGTTGAGGGGTGCCAGTGGCAGTTCAGCGCCGTTGAGCGCTACAAGGGTAAGGTCGTGAAAGGCACTCATGACAAACTCCAAAATTCCCGGGGCGGCGTTTGAACCATCGTTCAAGTTAATCGCCAACAATGAAAAAGGCGCCTGCTAAGGCGCCTTTCCTGGCTAGCTCACGAGAGGAGCGTAGCAGCACTTATCAGTGCTGATGACCGCCTTCACCGTGGACGTGACCGTGAGCGACTTCTTCTTCGCTGGCATCACGTACCGCTACAACTTTAACCTTGAAGTTCAGGCGCTGGCCGGCCAACGGGTGGTTGCCGTCAACGGTGACGTCGTCGCCGTCCAGATCACGGATAGTCACGATCTGCATTTGGCCATCCGGTGCGGAAGCGTGGAACTGCATGCCCACTTCCAGTTTGTCCACGCCTTCAAACATGCTGCTGCTCAGGGTGCTGACCAGTTCGGCAGAGTACTCGCCGTAAGCGTCTTCCGGCTCTACAGTCACTTCCAGTTCATCACCGACAGCCTTGCCTTCCAGTGCCTTTTCCAGACCCGGAATAATGTTGCCTGCGCCTTGCAGGTACACCAGCGGCGCGCCGCCGGCAGAACTGTCGATGACCTCACCAGCGTCGTTGGTCAGGGTATAGTCAATGGAGACAGCCTTTTTGGCGGCGATCGTCATGGGGCAAGACCTTTTGCAAATAGTAAAGAGTTGACCAGTTTAACCAAGCAATCGCCCGAAAGCGAACACAACCAAGACCAACGGATAACTTTGAAAACATCAACGATCATTGGCTGGTGCCAAGACGATGACGCGCACTGGGTCGCCATACTCTCCTGCGGGCATACCCAGCACCTTCGCCATCAACCGCCGTGGCAATCACGGCCGTGGGTGCTGGACCCACAGCAGCGCGCCAAAAAAATAGGCGAGCCCTTTGCCTGTGGCTGGTGTGCTCAAGGCGCAGATAGCGCTAATCTTGGCAATTGATTCAGGCACTGGCCCCGTTCATCGGGCCCGCCCTTGCTCTGCCACGTCAGGAAGCTCGCATGCAAACTTTCTTTATCGCCCCCACTGATTTTGGTGTGGGCCTGACTTCTATTAGCCTCGGCCTGGTGCGTACCCTGGAGCGCGCGGGCTTGAAAGTCGGCTTTTTCAAACCGATTGCCCAGCCGCATCCGGGTGACACCGGGCCTGAACGCTCCACTGAACTGATCGCCCGCACTCACGGGCTAAAGCCCCCGACGCCACTGGGCCTGGCCCATGTGGAACGCATGCTCGGTGATGGCCAACTGGATGAGTTGCTCGAAGAAATCATCCGCCTGTATCAAGCCGCCGCCGTGGGCAAGGACGTGCTGATTGTCGAGGGCATGGTGCCGACGCGCACCGCCAGCTATGCAGCCCGCGTCAACCTGCACCTGGCCAAAAGCCTGGATGCCGAAGTGATTCTGGTGTCGGCCCCGGAAAACGAAGTGCTGACCGAACTCTCTGGCCGGGTTGAATTGCAGGCGCAGCTGTTTGGCGGCCCCAAAGACCCGAAAGTGCTGGGCGTGATCCTGAACAAGGTACGCACCGACGAAAGCATGGATGCCTTTTCGGCGCGCCTGAAGGAACACTCGCCGCTGCTGCGCAGTGGCGACTTCAAATTGCTCGGCTGCATTCCCTATCAACCCGAACTCAACGCTCCGCGTACCCGCGATGTGGCCGACCTGCTGGGTGCCCAGGTACTGAACGCCGGTGATTACGAAACCCGGCGCATGTCCAAGATCATCCTGTGCGCGCGCACTGTGCTCAACACCTTGCAACTGCTCAAGCCCGGAGTTTTGGTGGTCACTCCCGGTGATCGCGATGACATCATTCTGGCGGTCAGCCTGGCCGCAATGAACGGCGTGCCCCTGGCCGGGCTACTGCTGACCAGCGATACGCAGCCCGATCCGCGCCTGATGGAACTGTGCCGCGGTGCCCTGCAAGCCGGGTTGCCGGTGCTGTCGGTGAGCACGGGGTCTTATGACACCGCCAACCGCCTCAATGGGCTGAACAAGGAAATCCCGATTGATGACCGCGAGCGTGCGGAAATCATCACCGATTTTGTCGCCAGCCACCTTGATGCCCGCTGGCTGCACCAGCGCTGCGGTACTCCGCGCGAAATGCGCCTGACGCCAGCCGTGTTCCGCTACCAGCTTATCCAGCGCGCCCAACAGGCCAACAAGCGCATCGTCTTGCCCGAAGGCAGCGAGCCGTTGACCGTGCAAGCCGCGGCCATCTGCCAGGCACGCGGCATTGCCCGTTGCGTGCTGCTGGCCAAACCTGCCGACGTTCAGGCCGTGGCCAAGGCCCACGGCTTTGAGCTGCCCGAAGGCTTGGAGATTCTCGACCCGGACCTGATTCGTGACCGTTACGTAGAACCCATGGTGGCGCTGCGTAAAACCAAAAGCATCAACGCACCGATGGCCGAACAGCAACTGGAAGACCCGGTCGTGATCGGCACCATGATGCTGGCGCTCGATGAAGTCGATGGTCTGGTGTCCGGCGTCATTCACTCCACCGCCAACACCATCCGCCCGGCTTTGCAGCTGATTAAAACCGCACCGGGCTGCACCCTGGTGTCATCGGTGTTCTTTATGCTGTTCCCCGAGCAAGTGCTGGTGTATGGCGACTGCGTGATGAACCCGCACCCATCGGCCGCCGAACTGGCCGAAATCGCCCTGCAAAGCGCTGACTCTGCGGCGGCGTTCGGCATCACCCCGCGCGTGGCGATGATCAGTTACTCCAGCGGCGACTCCAACAGTGGCGAAGAGGTCGAGAAGGTTCGCGAAGCGACGCTGCTGGCCCACGAATCACAGCACGCCTTGCTGATTGACGGCCCGTTGCAATACGACACGGCGGCCAACGAAGTGATCGCCCGGCAACTGGCACCCAACAGTCAGGTAGCCGGTCGCGCCACCGTGTTTGTGTTCCCCGACCTGAATACCGGCAACATCACCCACAAAGCCGTACAGCGCAGTGCTGACTGCGTCAGCCTGGGCCCAATGCTGCAAGGCCTGCGCAAGCCGGTGAATGACCTGCCCCGTGGCGCGCAAGTCGACGACATCGTGTACACCATCGCCCTCACGGCGATCCAAGCCGCCAACCGACCTATGGATGTGTAAATGCTAGGTTCCCTGCCTGCGCCGTTACGCGGCGTGATTGCATCACTGCTTTTGGCCATCAACACCCTCGTGTGCTGCACACCGCTGTTTGTGGTCGCCATTTTTAAACTGTGCTTGCCGTTCCCGGCAGCACAGCGGGTGACCGACGAATTGATGCGCCGCATTCACGAAGCCTGGGTCGGCAACAACAAGCGCTGGATGGATTTACTGCGCAAGACCCGCTGGCACATCAAAGGCCTTGAAGGGCTGGATTACCAACACTCCTACCTGGTGACCAGCAACCACCAGAGCTGGGTGGACATTATGGTGTTGCAGTACGTGCTCAACAAACGCATCCGCCCGTTGAAGTTCTTCCTCAAACAGGAACTGATCTGGGTGCCGGTGATCGGCCTGGCATGGTGGGCGCTGGGGTTCCCGTTTATGAAGCGCTACTCCAAGGCCTACCTGGCCAAACACCCCGAAAAGAAAGGTGCCGATCTGGCCACCACGCGTAAAACCTGCGCCAAGTTTAAAAACCAGCCCGTGGGCATTTTCAACTTCGTCGAAGGCACCCGTTTCACCGAAGCCAAACATGCGCAACAGAACTCGCCGTTTCGCTACCTACTCAAACCCAAAGCCGGCGGCATCGCCTTTGTACTCGACGCCATGGGCGAGCAACTGAAGTCAATCGTTAACGTGACAATTCACTACCCGGAAGGACGCCCCGGCTATTGGGACCTGCTGAGCGGTAACGTGCGGGACGTGGTCGTGGTGTTTGAAGAGCTGCAGATCCCGGCTGAATTTATTGGCAAAAACTACGACCAGGATGGCGAGTACAAACTCGCGTTCCAGAGCTGGATCAACCAGCTGTGGGAAGACAAGGACCGGTTGTTGGGCGAACTGCATCGGCAATATCCCAAGGCCTGATGCACCGCAGCCTCTGTAGGAGCGCGCTTGCTCGCGATCTTGTAAAAACCAGGATCAAAAGATCGCGAGCAAGCTCGCTCCTACACAGGCGCTAAAAACGTATCGCGGCCCCTATCAAATCGCGCCGCGTTGACGCAACAGGTCCAACACCCGCTTGACGCCGTCTTCGATGGTCAGCGCTTGGGTGTCGACCACAAGGTCGGCATTCAACGGCACGTCATACGGGAAGGATTCGCCCGGGATGTTGTCGCCACCTGCCGCGTACAGGCCTTGCGGATCACGCTCGGCACACACGGCTGGCGAGGCCTGGACATACACGGTGATCAGGCGGTCGCTACCAATCAGCGCCCGGGCCTGTTCACGGCCTTCCGCATCCGGGGCCACGAAGGCGGCCAGTGTCAGCAGCCCCGCTTCGTTGAACTGACGCGCAACATGAGCCGCACGACGCCAGTTTTCGGTACGCCCGGCCCGGTCCTGCGCCAACCCTTTGTTGAGGTCATGGCGCAGGTTCTGGCCGTCCAGCACAAACACCGCGCGGCCCATGTCGAACAGCTTGCGTTCAACCGCGTAGGCCAGGGTGCTTTTGCCGGCACCCGACAACCCGCTGAACAACACCGTAGCCGGTTGTTGGCCAAAACGCTGGGCACGCTCTTCAGTCGTTACGTGTGCCAATTTACCGTGGTGAGTCGCGCTGCCGTGCGCCACCGGCTGGGCCACGATCATGCCGGCTCCGACGGTGCCGTTGGTCAAACGGTCGATGATGATGAACGAGCCGGTGGTGCGGTTGCTGTCATAACCGTCCAGCGCGATCGGTGCGTCGAGGCTGATCTTGACCTTGCCGATTTCGTTCAGTTGCAAGGCGCTGGCGGGGCCTTCCTCCAAGGTGTTCACATCGACTTTGTTGACGATGCTGGCAATGGAACCCGGCACATAGCTGGTTGCACGCTTGATGTCGTACTTCTTGCCCGGCAGCATCGGTTCTTCCGCCATCCACACCAACATGGCTTCAAAACTGTCGGTCACCGGCGGCACGTTGTCGGCATGCACCAACAAGTCGCCACGGGAGATGTCGATCTCGTCCTCCATCGTCAGTGTTACCGCCTGACCAGGGCCCGCATGTTCCAACTCACCCTCAAAGGTGACGATAGATTTGACGCGGCTGCTTTTGCCCGACGGCAACACGACGATTTCATCGCCCTTGTGCACGATGCCGCTGGCCAGGGTGCCGGCAAACCCGCGAAAGTTCAGGTTAGGACGGTTCACGTACTGCACCGGGAAGCGCAGGTCGGTGAGGTTACGGTCCGCCGCCACTTCAACGGTTTCCAGAATTTCCATCAGCGATTGGCCGGTGTACCACGGCGAACGTTCACTCTTGTTCACCACGTTGTCGCCTTTAAGGGCAGACATCGGCACGAAATGCAGGCTGGTCGGCTTCATCTTCAAGCCTTCAGCAAACTTCAGGTAGTCGGCCTTGATCGACTCGAACACGCCTTCATCAAACCCTTTGAGGTCCATCTTGTTGATGGCCACGACGATGTGTTTGATGCCCAGCAACGAGGCGATAAAGCTGTGGCGACGGGTCTGGGTCTGCACGCCGTAACGGGCATCCACCAGAATGATCGCCAGGTCACAGGTAGACGCACCGGTGGCCATGTTGCGGGTGTACTGCTCGTGGCCTGGAGTATCGGCAATGATGAACTTGCGCTTGGCCGTGGAAAAGTAGCGGTACGCCACGTCAATGGTAATGCCCTGCTCGCGCTCGGCTTGCAGGCCATCCACCAGCAGCGCCAGGTCGATATCATCGCCGGTGGTGCCGCTTTTTTTCGAATCGCGGGTAATGGCTTCCAGATGATCTTCGTAAATCATCTTGGAGTCGTGCAGCAGGCGCCCGATCAGGGTGCTCTTACCGTCATCAACGTTGCCGCAGGTCAGGAAGCGCAACATTTCCTTGCGCTCATGCTGGCCCAGGTAGGCGAGGATGTCCTCGCTGATCAAATCAGATACGTGGCTCATTGTGTTCAAGCTCCGAGCGGTAAGCTTCAAGCGGCAAGCTTGTCGGCGTACTGCTAGTCAGAAATTTTGTTGATCAGGCCGCAGAGCATTTTTGACAGCTCGCGGGTTTCTGCAATCCAGTTTTCAGCCAGCGGGCGGGCGATGTAAGCAATGTCACTGCCGATGAGAATCTGTGTCCGTAATTCCCCACAAGAAGCCTTAGCAATCCAAAGAAAACGTACTTTTTCCTTGGCACTGCAACGCTCCATGCCCTCAGCAATATTAGAGGGCACCGAAAGTGCCGAGCGAGTGATCTGGCCCTTGAAACCAAGATCCTTACATCCGGCAAACTCTCGATAGATTCCCACGGCCAAACACTTGCTTCTCTGCCAAACAACCCACTTCTCGAAGTCCATTACGAGTCACTCAATAGCGGCCCGCAACAACCGGCTGCAAGCACCAATCTGCAAAATTACGCATACCGCCTTTAACTTGCAGCTTGCCGCTTGTAACTCGAAGCTTAAAAGTACCCCTGCCGTTTTTTATCTTCCATCGAGCCGGCACCATCGTGATCGATGACCCGGCCCTGGCGCTCGGAAGTACGCGTCAGGAGCATTTCCTGGATGATGTCGGTCAGGGTTTCAGCCTCGGACTCTACCGCGCCGGTCAGCGGGTAGCAGCCGAGCGTACGGAAACGGACCTTTTTCTTGACGATGCGTGCCTTGTCTTCGTCAGACAGGTGCTCAAGGATGCGATCGTCGTCGATCATGATCAAGGTGCCGTTCTTCTCGATGACTTCCCGCTCAGCGGCGAAGTACAACGGCACAATCGGAATGCCTTCGAGGTAGATGTACTGCCAGATGTCGAGTTCGGTCCAGTTGGACAACGGGAACACGCGAATCGACTCGCCCTTGTTGACGTTGCCGTTATAGACATTCCACAACTCGGGGCGCTGATTCTTCGGGTCCCAGCGGTGCTTGCTGTCACGGAACGAGTACACGCGTTCTTTGGCACGGGATTTCTCTTCGTCGCGACGAGCGCCGCCGAAGGCCGCATCAAAACCGTGCTTGTCGAGCGCCTGCTTCAGGCCCTCGGTTTTCATGATGTCCGTGTGCTTGGCGCTGCCGTGGGTGAAAGGGTTGATCCCTTGCGCCACGCCGTCCGGGTTGACGTGCGTGATCAAATCCAGGCCCAGCTCGGCAACCATCTTGTCGCGAAAGCTGTACATCTCCTGGAATTTCCACTGAGTGTCGACATGCATCACAGGAAACGGCAGCTTGCCCGGGAAAAACGCCTTGCGTGCGAGGTGCAACATCACGGCGGAATCTTTACCGATCGAGTACAGCATCACCGGGTTATCGAACTCGGCGGCCACCTCGCGGATGATGTGGATGCTTTCCGCCTCCAGCTGTTTCAGGTGCGTCAGTTTGTCGACCATGGCTACTCACGAAAGCTATCTTATGAACGGCCTACGGGCCGTGTTCGAGGGTCGAATGCTAGCACAGCGTTCTCTTCTATTGAGGACGCCAAATAGACCTAAACGATCTAAGAATAGAACGCCAAGTTTGCCTCCTGCTGGAGGGCCGCCCCGTCTTCGACGCCGCGCTGTCGTTCAGCAATCCTATCCATTGCTGCGGTCACGGCCACATAAGGTTCCGGCTTTACGCCGTGGGCCCGTCGCGATCCGCCAGCGTGGTTTAAGGGGGCCCTCAGATCAAATGATCACGAGCAAGCTCGTTCCTACAAACACTGCTGCCATCCGTAGGAACTTGCTCGCGATCTGTTGATCTTTAAAAGCCGTGCCTCACGGTGGCTCGGCATACCCTCACACAGGCTTTGCTCCGTGAGCCGCCGCGATTAGGATCGCGAGCAAGCTCGTTCCAGCAAGGGGCTGCCGTTAAATCGGGTTGGGGCAGTCGATAAACAGGTGTTCAAGGGCAAAACGCCGTGCCAGGTAATCGCCCAGCGCCTGCACACCGTAGCGTTCAGTGGCGTGATGGCCTGCGGCAATAAAGCTGATGTCATTTTCACGGGCGCTATGGAACGTCTGTTCTGAAGCTTCGCCGCTTAAAAACAGGTCTACGCCGGCCAGGACGGCCTGATCGATATACCCTTGGCCGCCGCCCGTGCACCAGCCGACGCGACGAATCATGTCGCTGCCTTCAATCAGCAACGGCTCACGCCCCAAAGCGTCTTGTACCCGCCGAGCAAAATCACGCGCGGTCACCGCTTCGGCCAATGACCCGACCAGCCCCACCACTTTGCTGTTTTGCGGATCCAGGGGGCCTTCGACGATGATGTCCAGTTGCCGTGCCAACTGCACGTTATTACCCACCTCCGGGTGCAGATCCAACGGCAAGTGGTAAGCCAATAAACTGATGTCATGCTTGAGCAGCGTTTTCAGGCGGCGCTGTTTCATACCGGTCACACAAGGGTCTTCGCCCTTCCAGAAATAACCGTGATGCACCAGCACCAAATCGGCCCCGGCCTCGACCGCCGCATCCAGCAATGCCTGGCTGGCCGTGACGCCACTGACAATTCTTAGCACTTGCGGTCGGCCTTCGACTTGCAGGCCGTTGGGGCAGTAATCGCTGATGGCAGCGCTGTTGAGGTAACGATTTGCTTCTTCTACCAGCGTGCTCAGGGCCACAGCCATAAAAGACTCCTAAATATAGCGTTCGGGACCGGCCGGCCCTCGTATAATGCTCGCCATTATGGGCCGTCGAGTTGGCTCTGCAACCTTCAGGACTGAGTTCAATGTTTAAGGCGCTGCGTTTTTTTGGCTGGCCACTGCTGGTTGGCGTACTTATCGCTTTGCTGATTATTCAGCGTTACCCGCAATGGGTCGGGCTCCCGAGCCTGGACGTCAATCTGCAACAGGCCCCAAAAACCAGCTACGTGCAACAAGGGCCCGTGACCTATGCCGACGCCGTCACCCGCGCAGCCCCTGCCGTGGCTAACCTGTACACCACCAAGGTGGTGAACAAAAACGCACGACCGCTGTTTGAAGACCCTCAGTTCCGCCACTTTTTCGGCAATAACGCGCCCAAACAGAAACGGATGGAATCAAGCCTTGGCTCGGCGGTCATCATGAGCCCCGAAGGCTACCTGCTGACCAACAACCATGTGGTCACCGGCGCGGATCAAATTGTGGTGGCGCTCAAGGACGGTCGCGAAACGCTGGCCCGGGTCATCGGCAGCGACCCCGAAACCGACCTCGCCGTGCTCAAGATAGACCTGAAGAACTTGCCCTCCATCACTATCGGCCGCTCTGACACGTTGCGCATCGGAGACATTGCACTGGCCATTGGCAACCCGTTTGGCGTGGGGCAAACCACCACCATGGGCATCATCAGTGCGACCGGCCGCAACCAATTGGGGCTGAACAACTACGAAGACTTTATCCAGACTGACGCCGCAATTAACCCGGGCAACTCCGGAGGAGCGCTGGTCGATGCCGACGGTAACCTGACCGGGATCAACACGGCCATTTTCTCCAAGTCTGGCGGTTCGCAGGGCATCGGCTTTGCGATCCCCATCAACCTGGCGATGGAGGTCATGAAGTCGATCATCGAGCACGGTCAGGTGATTCGGGGCTGGTTGGGCATTGAGGTGCAACCGCTGACCCCGGAACTGGCTGAGTCTTTCGGCTTGAGCGGGCGGCCCGGTATTGTCGTGGCAGGGATCTTTCGCGATGGCCCGGCGCAAAAAGCCGGCTTGCAGTTGGGTGATGTGATCTTGAGCATTGATGGCGCAGAGGCCAGTGACGGCCGCCGGTCGATGAACCAGGTGGCCCGCATCAAGCCGGCAGACAAAGTCACCATTGGCGTGCTGCGTAACGGCAAAGAGCTAAAGCTGACCGCCGAAGTGGGCCTGCGCCCGCCTCAGGAGCAGCCGCCGCAGCAAGAGGAATAACGTCAATCCGCTGTTGGAGCGAGCCTTTAAACATCCAGAGCCCGCTCCAACGGGAGCATCAAGGGGCCTGAGTGACAACCCCCGACAGCCCTTCAATCAGCGCCGCGTTCTGCTCTGTCGTGCCGATGGTGATGCGCAGGAACTGGGCAATGCGCAACTGCTTGAAGTGACGCACGATCACACCCTGTTCACGCAACTTGGCCGCCAGCGCGCTGGCATCATGCTCCGGGTGACGGGCGAAGATGAAGTTCGCCGCCGAAGGCAATACGTCAAAGCCCAGTGCCTGCAACTGCCCCACCACCTTTTCACGGCTGTCGATCACCGCATTGCATGTGCGCTCAAAGTACTCACGGTCTTCAAACGCCGCAGCCGCGCCAGCAATCGCGATACGGTCCAGTGGATAGGAGTTGAAGCTGTTTTTAATCCGCTCCAATGCCTCGATCAGATCTGGATGGCCCACCGCCAACCCTACCCGCAAGCCGGCCAGCGAGCGCGATTTGGACAAGGTTTGGGTCACCAACAGGTTCGGGTAGCGGCTTACAAGGCTGATGGCCGTTTCGCCACCGAAGTCGATATACGCTTCGTCCACTACAACCACTGAATCCGGGCTGGCCTTGAGCATCTGTTCAATGGCCTCCAGCGCCAGCAAGCAGCCCGTCGGTGCGTTGGGGTTAGGGAAAATAATGCCGCCATTGGGTCTGGCGTAATCCGCCGGCTGGATCTGGAACTGCGCATCCAGCGGTACCGCCTCGAACTCAATGCCATACAGGCCGCAGTAGACCGGGTAGAAGCTGTAGCTGATGTCCGGGAACAGCAGCGGTTTGTCGTGCTGCAACAAACCATTGAAGATATGCGCCAGCACTTCATCAGACCCGTTGCCGAGAAACACCTGATTTGTCTGCACACCGTAGTACTCGGCCACCGCCTGCTTGAGTACGTCGCTGTTTGGGTCCGGGTACAGACGCAGATTGTCGTTCACTTCTGCCTGCATCGCGGCCAGCGCTTTGGGCGAAGGCCCGTAAGGGTTTTCGTTGGTGTTGAGTTTGACCAGCCTGGTCAGTTTTGGCTGCTCGCCCGGCACGTAGGGCACCAGTTCTTTAACGAACGAACTCCAGAATTTACTCATGCTTATTGCCCCTGTTCGGTGTCGGCGATGATCCGGTATTCAGCACTGCGAGCGTGGCCGGTCAGTGACTCACCGCGGGCCAGGATAGACGCGGTTTTGCCCAGCTCGGACGCACCTTGCTCTGAGCAGAAGATGATCGAGGAACGCTTCTGGAAGTCATACACGCCCAGCGGTGAAGAGAAACGCGCCGTCCCGGACGTAGGCAATACGTGGTTTGGACCGGCGCAATAGTCGCCCAAAGCCTCAGACGTGTGACGCCCCATAAAAATCGCACCCGCGTGACGGATCTGCGGCAACCAGGCTTGCGGGTCAGCAACCGACAACTCCAGGTGCTCTGGCGCAATACGGTTAGCCACATCAATAGCCTGCTGCATGTCATTCACCAGAATCAGCGCACCGCGGCCGTTGATCGAGGTGTTGATGATGTCGGCGCGCTCCATGGTCGGCAGCAGTTTGGCAATGCTGGCGGCAACCTTGTCGAGAAACTCGGCATCCGGGCTGACCAGAATGGCTTGAGCATCTTCGTCGTGCTCGGCCTGGGAAAAGAGGTCCATGGCGATCCAGTCCGGGTCGGTCTGACCGTCACACACCACCAGAATTTCCGAAGGCCCGGCGATCATGTCGATCCCCACTTGACCAAATACGTGGCGCTTGGCGGTGGCCACGTAAATATTGCCCGGCCCTACCACCTTATCGACACGGGGCACACTTTCAGTGCCGTAAGCCAGTGCAGCGACAGCTTGCGCACCGCCGATGGTGAACACCCGGTCAACACCGGCAATGCAGGCAGCCGCCAGTACCAGCTCATTGATTTCACCGCGCGGTGTCGGAACCACCATCACTACCTCAGTGACACCCGCCACTTTGGCCGGGATGGCGTTCATCAACACCGAAGACGGGTAAGACGCTTTACCACCGGGCACGTACAGCCCGGCACGATCCAGCGGCGTGACCTTTTGGCCCAGCACCGTGCCGTCAGCTTCGGTGTAGCTCCAGGAATCCTGTTTCTGTTTTTCGTGGTAGATACGCACACGTTGCGCGGCTTTTTCCAGCGCTTCGCGCTGAGGGGCAGAGATGCGAGTCAGTGCCAGTTCAAGGCGTTCGCGCGGCAGGATCAAGTCCGCCATCGAGCCGACGGTCAGCCCGTCAAAGCGCTGGGTGAACTCGACCAGCGCCGCATCGCCACGCTCTCGAACCGCCTTGATAATGTCCAGTACGCGCTGATTGACCGAGTCGTCAGACACACTTTCCCAGCTCAGCAGATGATCCAGGTGCTGCGCGAAATCCGGGTCAGCAGCGTTGAGTCGGCGAATTGCAGAGGGAGCGGTCATAGCGAGGGCCTCGGTAATGGGCGTTTGCTTGGAATAAGATGTTGCAGGTATCAGGCACGGCAAGACTACCAAGCCATCCGCGTGGGTACCTGAAATTTCTGGCTATTACACGGATGGATGGGCGCGACGTAAAGATGCTGGATCCAGGGTCGCGCAGGTAAGTCAGCCGCGGTGTCGCGATTCCACTGCTTTGCGCAGGGTATCAATCAGGGCTTGGATACGGGCGTGCTGCATTTTCATCGAAGCCTTGTTAACCACCAGACGGGAGCTGATGGCGGCAATGAAGTCCTGAGGTTCCAGGCCATTGGCACGCAAGGTGTTGCCGGTGTCGACCACGTCAATGATCTTGTCGGCCAGCCCTATCAGCGGGGCCAGCTCCATCGAACCATACAGTTTGATGATGTCGACCTGACGGCCTTGCTCAGCGTAGTAGCGCTTGGCAATGTTGACGAACTTGGTAGCGACCCGCAGTCGGCCTTTGGGCTCAACAGCACCCACAGCGCCGGCCGTCATCAGCTTGCACTGGGCAATCCGAAGGTCGAGCGGTTCGTACAGGCCCTGGCCACCGTATTCCATCAACACATCCTTGCCGGCCACACCGAGGTCGGCGGCACCATGCTCAACGTACGTAGGTACGTCAGTGGCGCGCACGATCAGCAGGCGTACGTCGGGCTGGGAGGTCGGAATAATCAGCTTGCGGCTCTTGTCCGGATTCTCGGTCGGCACAATGCCCGCTTCAGCCAGAAGCGGCAGGGTGTCGTCAAGGATTCGGCCCTTGGACAGTGCAATGGTCAACATGGGAAACGTAAGTCCTTATCAGGGTACTTATGCCCGCACGCAATGGGCGCCGGACATGCATCGAGCCTGATATCAGGCTCGACTTGAACGATTCGAGGCCAGGTAAGGTACCGTTTGCAAACGCTTACGTCACCTGGCGGCTGGACACAATCGGTGTGCCCATGATGCCAAACACCAAAAACTAGCCCGGAACGCGGCGGATTTTGGCACCCAGCATTTGCAGTTTTTCTTCAATACACTCGTAGCCACGGTCTATGTGGTAGATACGATCGATCAAAGTGTCACCTTCGGCCACCAGCGCCGAGATCACCAGGCTGGCCGACGCGCGCAGATCAGTGGCCATGACTGGCGCGCCTTTCAGCGTTTCGGTACCGGTCACGATGGCAGTGTTGCCTTCAACCTGAATCTTGGCACCCATGCGATGCAGCTCGTACACGTGCATGAAACGGTTTTCGAAAATGGTCTCGATCACGGCACCGGTGCCTTCGGCAATGGCGTTGAGCGAGATGAACTGGGCCTGCATGTCCGTCGGGAAGGCAGGGTATGGAGCCGTGCGCACGTTTACCGCTTTCGGGCGCTTGCCGTGCATGTTCAGCTCGATCCAGTCTTCACCGGTCGTGATCTGGGCACCAGCTTCTTTAAGCTTCTCCAGCACAGCTTCAAGGATGGTCGGATCCGTGTCTTTGACCTTCACACGGCCGCCCGTGACCGCTGCAGCCACCAGGTAAGTACCGGTTTCGATACGGTCCGGCATGACGCGATAGGTCGCGGAGTGCAGGCGCTCAACCCCATCAATGGTGATGGTGTCAGTGCCAGCACCGCTGACCTTGGCACCCATCGCATTCAGGAAGTTGGCCAGGTCGACGACTTCAGGCTCGCGCGCAGCGTTTTGCAGCACGCTGCGCCCTTTGGCGAGTGCCGCCGCCATCATGATGTTTTCAGTGCCGGTCACGCTGACGGTATCGAAGAAGAAGTTGGCACCGCGCAAGCCGCCCTCGGGCGCCTTGGCCTTGATATAGCCACCCTCGACGTCGATAACCGCACCCATGGCTTCAAGACCACGGATGTGCAAATCAACAGGGCGCGAACCGATGGCACAGCCACCCGGCAAGGCAACTTCAGCCTCACCAAAGCGGGCAACCATTGGGCCCAATACCAGAATCGACGCACGCATGGTTTTCACCAATTCATACGGAGCGATCAGGGTTTTGATGGTGCGCGGGTCAATTTCAACCGACAGTTTCTCATCGATCACCGGCTCAATGCCCATACGACCGAACAACTCGATCATCGTGGTGATGTCATGCAGGTGCGGCAAGTTGGCTACCGTTACCGGGCCATCGCACAGCAGGGTTGCCGCCAGAATCGGCAGGGCAGAGTTCTTCGCCCCGGAAATACGGATCTCGCCATCTAGACGAGCACCGCCAGTAATAATCAATTTATCCATAACAATCTCGACGCCAATGGGCTCAGGGGGCTCAGGTGCGCTCGGCCCAGGCCGCACGGCTGAAGAATTTCATAGTGACCGCATGAATGCTGCCATCAGCAATCCACGGGTTCAAATGGGCATAAATGCTTTGTTGACGTTTAACCGGGCTCAGTGCCACCAGTTCGTCACTAATCACGTTCAGTTGAAAGTTGCAGCCTTCACCTTCAACTTCTACCTGGGTTCCAGGCAACTTTCCCTCAAGAAAGCTCTTAACTTCTACAGCCTGCATGCTCAACCTCAATCGGCGCCTGACGCGCACGGGTCGGCCATCATACAAAAAAGCCCCGCGCCTGCGAACCCCGGATAAGCGGACTCTGACGGAGGGCCTTTCTATAAGTGGCTATTAATGATGTGCCAGCAACTCGGTCAAACCCGAAACCTGAGCGATTTTACGCATGTCTTCGGGCAGGCCACGAATGCTCAACGGCTTGTTCAGGGCTTGCGCATCACGGATGTAACACAGCAACAGTGACAAGCCGACACTGCTGGACTTGGTGACCGCCGAGCAATCCACCACCAGGGCTTTGGCCAAGGCCTTTTTGATCAGGGCCTGGCCTTCCTTGCGCAAGCGAGGGCCGGTTTGATAGTCGAGCACGCCGCTAAGGCGCAACTCGCTTTCGCCTGCCAGAGTGATGGCGGTATCACTCATTGGCTCAACTTCTCATCGGTTTTTTCTTTGGCCTTGGCGACTTCGCCAGCCCAGCCATCGATGGTCTTGTCGAGGTTATTGCCATTACGCTGCATCGCATCAGCGAACTGGTCACGGAACAACTTGCCAATGTTAATACCGTTGATGATCACGTTACGCACCTTCCACTCGCCTTTCACGTTGGTGAGTGTGTAGGAAACAGGATAAACCGCGCCATTGGCACCCTTGACGGTCATCGGTACCGAAACGTTATCGCCATTGGATTGTTGCTTGGCGTCGCCCACCGTGATGCCTTCGTTCTTGAACTCAAGCAAGGCATTGCCATAGAACTGAATCAGGCTGCGCTTGAAGTTCTCTTGAAAGCGCTGCATCTGAGCAGGCGTGGCATTGCGCGAATACTTGACGGTCATGATGCTGCGGGAAACGCCGTCAACGTCCACAACCGGACCAACGATGTTGTTCAAAGCGTCGTAGAACTCGGTCGGGCTCGCTTTGTACTTTTCTTTGTTGGCGTCCAGATCAGCCAGCAGTCGAGTCGTGGTATCGGTCACGATGTCATGGGGAGACTGCCCCGGTGCAGCACTCGCCATCAGGGGCAAAGCAGCCGCCAACATGACCAGCAGGCCACGGCGCAAGAGAGAAATCATCTTAAGGCTCCTTATTTGGCTTCTTTGCTAACGGTATTCATCAGGAACTTCCCGATCAGGTCTTCAAGGACCAGCGATGATTGAGTGTCATGGATGGTGCCGCCATCCTTGAGCACGGCGTCATCCCCGCCCACGCTAATACCGATGTACTTCTCGCCCAACAGGCCAGCCGTGAGGATAGATGCGGTTGAGTCGGTTGGCAGATTATTCACGTCTTTTTCCACTTGCAGGGTGACGCGGGCCGTGAAGTTGTCACGGTCCAGATCAATCGCCGTCACCTTACCTATGGTTACGCCTGCCATTGTGACTTTGGCACGTACCGTGAGGCCGGCGATGTTGTCAAAGTAGGCATAGAGCTTGTACGTATCGGTGCTGGCCGTAGGTGACAGCCCACTGACTCGCAAGGCAAGCAACAACAACGCCAGGATGCCAGCCAGCAGGAACAGGCCGACACCGATTTCCATGGTGCGGTTTTGCATCAGAAATCTCCAAACATCAAGGCAGTCAAAATAAAGTCCATCCCGAGGACTGCCAATGAGGCATACACCACGGTCTTGGTAGTGGCACGGCTGATCCCCTCTGAAGTGGGCTCACAGTCATAGCCTTGAAACACTGCAATCCAGGTCACGACAAAAGCGAACACAATGCTTTTGATGATCCCGTTAACCACGTCGCCACTGAACGTCACGCTGTTCTGCATGTTGGACCAGTACGAGCCGTCATAGACGCCCAGCCAGTCCACCGCCACCCATGAGCCACCCCAGATACCGACCACACTGAAAATCATCGCCAGCAGTGGCAGGGAAATAAACCCGGCCCACAAGCGTGGCGCGATAATGTACTTGAGCGGGTCAACCCCGATCATTTCCAGGCTGGAGAGTTGCTCTGTCGATTTCATGTTACCGATTTCAGCGGTCAACGCTGACCCCGCTCGCCCGGCAAACAACAACGCCGTGACCACAGGCCCCAGTTCACGCAGCAACGTAAGGGCAACCATTTGCCCAACTGCCTGCTCGGAACCATAGCTGGACAGAATACTGAACCCCTGCAACGCCAGAACCATGCCAATAAAGACACCTGACACCACAATGATCACCAGTGACATGACACCCACCGCGTGCAGTTGCTTGAGCAACAGCCCAAGCCCGCCGCCAATGCCGCCACGCCCCAGCAAGGCGTGAAACAGGAAGATGGTCGAGCGCCCCAGTACCGAGACGATATCGATCCCGGCACGGCCGAACAGCCCGACACGGTCGATTAACGAAAGCTTGCGCATCAGCGCTTCCCCAGAAGATCGGTTCGGTAGTCCGACGCCGGAAAGTGGAACGGAACCGGGCCATCCGGATCACCATTCATGAACTGACGAATGCGCGGGTTATCGGCATTCATCAACTCTTCAGGCGTTCCATGCCCCAAGACCTGAGCATCACCGACCACGTAAAGATAGTCGCAGATACTCGCTGTTTCGGCCAAATCGTGGGAGACCACAATACTGGTGATTCCCAGTGCATCATTCAGCAGGCGAATCAGGCGCACCAGTACGCCCATGGCAATAGGATCCTGCCCAACGAATGGTTCGTCGTACATCAGGATTTGCGGGTCCATCGCAATGGCCCGAGCCAGCGCCACACGGCGCTTCATGCCGCCAGACAACTCATCGGGCATCAGGTCAATTGCACCGCGCAGCCCCACCGCCTGTAGTTTAAGCAACACGATGTCGCGGATCATCTCTTCCGGTAACGCCGTGTGAACCCTGAGCGGAAAAGCGACGTTCTCAAACACGTCCAGATCGGAAAACAGCGCGCCGCTCTGAAACAGTACGCCCATGTGTTTGCGAGCATCGAACAGGTCACTGCGCGACAGGCTGGGCAGGTTCTGACCATTGACCCACACCTCACCGCTATTGGGACGCAATTGCATTCCCATCAAGCGCAAAAGAGTGGTTTTACCGCAGCCGGACGGGCCCATGATGCCCGTGACTTTGCCCCGCGGGATCAAAATATCGACATTATTGAAGATGCTGCGCGTACCGCGCTTGAAGGACACTCCCTTCAGCTCGACCGCGTAGGCGTTATCGGCGCTCATCTAAACTCCTTGCGATGCAGCCTCTGCCTCTCACCCGGACCCCAAGCTTCAATTGTCGGAAGCACGTTTCCTGAGTGGGCCGTAATTGGCGGCGAACTATAGCACTGCTGATACTGACCGCCCAAGGCCGAAGGAGTGCCCTTTCAGGTTGCCGACAGGGAAAATAAAGTCAATTTGCCAGTGTGTCTTGAAGTGCTTTGTTACATGAGATCACAAAGCACAACGATCAAGCGTGAGGGATTTGTCCATAACCGCTATAATCGCTGCCTTTTCTCAGGCTACCCGACTTCAAACATGAGCCAATCCAGCGACCTGATTCAGTCAGCCCAACGCACCATCCGCCTCGAACTGGAAGCCGTAGAAGGCTTACTGCCGCATATCGACGCTGATTTCGTAAGCGCGTGCGAGATGATTCTGGCAAGCAAGGGCCGAGTCGTCGTCGTAGGTATGGGCAAGTCCGGGCACATCGGCAACAAAATTGCCGCCACCCTGGCAAGCACCGGAACCACGTCCTTCTTTGTACATCCCGCCGAGGCCAGCCACGGCGACATGGGCATGATTACCCGCGATGACATCATCCTCGCGCTGTCCAACTCCGGCTCCACAGCAGAGATCATCACATTGCTGCCGCTGATCAAGCGCCTGGGCATCCAGTTGATCAGCATGACCGGCAACCCGAAATCACCATTGGCCAAAGCAGCCGATGTCAATCTGGACACCAGCGTAGCCGAAGAGGCCTGCCCTCTGAACCTGGCCCCGACATCCTCGACCACTGCCGCTCTGGTCATGGGTGACGCACTGGCCATTGCCTTGCTCGAAGCCCGCGGTTTCACCGCCGAAGACTTCGCCTTTTCGCACCCGGGCGGCGCACTGGGCCGACGCCTACTGCTTAAGGTCGAAAATGTGATGCATTCCGGCGACGAGTTGCCCCAGGTGCTGCGCGGCACATTGCTGAGGGACGCCTTGATGGAGATGACCCGCAAGGGGCTGGGCATGACCGTTGTCATCGAAACCGACGGTCGACTGGCCGGGATCTTCACCGATGGTGACTTGCGCCGCACACTGGATCGCGACATCGATATCCGCAACGCCACCATCGACAACGTCATGACCCCCCACGGCAAAACCGCTCGAGCCGACATGCTTGCAGCCGAGGCGCTGAAGATCATGGAAGACCACAAAATCAGCGCGCTGGTGGTTGTCGACAAGGACGACCGCCCTGTCGGAGCCTTGAATATGCACGACTTGTTGCGTGCAGGAGTGATGTAATGACCAGCGAACTGCTCAAACGCGGCAAAGACATCAAGCTTGCCATTTTCGATGTAGACGGCGTACTGACCGACGGTCGCCTGTACTTCCTTGAAGATGGCAGCGAGTTCAAGACTTTTAATACACTGGACGGCCAGGGCATCAAAATGCTGATGGCCGCTGGCGTTCAAACAGCAATTATCAGTGGCCGCAAGACCCCGGTTGTCGAGCGTCGCGCGAAAAACCTGGGTATTCCTCACCTTTACCAGGGCCGCGAAGATAAATTAGTCGTTCTGGACGAACTGCTCGCCCAACTCAACCTAAGCTATGAGCAGGTCGCTTATCTGGGCGATGACTTGCCTGATTTGCCGGTTATCCGTCGCGTCGGCCTGGGTATGGCGGTTGCCAATGCCGCCGAGTTTGTTCGCGAGCATGCCCATGGCACCACACGGGCACGAGGCGGAGAAGGTGCAGCTCGCGAATTCTGCGAGCTGATCCTGCGTGCCCAGGGCCGCCTCGACGCTGCCCTCGCCGCCTACTTATAGAGCGCTTTATGTTAAGCAAAAAGATTCGCAGTTTTCTGTTGTTCGCGGTCATTGCTGCGCTATTTGCAGCCGTCGGCTACTGGAATATCAGCCCACAACGCTTCCTCGACAAGCCCGCACCGGCCATTGACGAGGGCGCGATAGACTATTACGCCACCAACGCGCGCAGCCTCCAGTACTTGCCGGATGGCAAACTGCAATACGAAATGACCGCCGACAAAATTGAACATTTGAAAGCTTCCGAAGTCACCCTTATGACCCGGCCAGACCTTCAAATGTATCGCGGTACAGCTTACCCCTGGCACGTGCAAAGCGAGCGCGGAGAAATCAATCCCGACGGCACACAGGTTGAGCTGATCGATTCTGTGCGCATTGCCCGTACAGACGACAGAAACCGCTCTACGATTATTACCAGTACCCGCATGACTGTATTCCCGCAGAAGCAATATGCGCAGACCGAGCAAGCCGTTAGAATTGACGGCGCTGGCGGTGTAACGACTGGCAAAGGCATGAAAGCCTATTTGAAAGACGGCAGGATGGACCTGCTGTCCAACGTAAGAGGACAGTATGAGTCTCGTTAAAACCCTCCCTTTATTGCTCAGCCTGAGCGCGGCACTGGGAAGCGCGAGCGCCTGGGCTCTGCCGAACGACAATCAACAGCCTATTCGCATCCAGGCGAATGAAGCCCAACTGGATGACAAACAAGGCGTGGCGACCTACAAGGGTGACGTCATCATCACCCAGGGGTCGATGAAAATTACGGGCAATACGGTCACCATTACACGCAACCCTGCCGGTGAAATTGACGTGGTGACCTCAGTAGGCAACCTCGCCTACTTCGAGCAACTGCAAAAAGCGACCGACCCCAAGCCGGTTCAGGCATATGCCGTGACAATTCAATACCATGCCCCACAAAACCGCATCGTATTGATCGACAAAGCCAAGGTTATCAACGATGGCAACACCACCGAAGGCGAGAAAATCGTCTATGACACGGTCAAGCAGGTTGCAAGCGCAGGCCGGGCCAATGGCTCTACTGTGACAGCCCCTCGCCCGCGCATCGACATGGTGATTCAGCCGAAGAAAAAAACTGACTCGCAGAAGGCCCAGTAATGGCAACCCTGAAAGCCCAACATCTGGCCAAAAGCTACAAAAGCCGCCAAGTGGTTCGCGATGTCAGCCTGTCAATCGACAGTGGGCAAATCGTCGGCCTGCTGGGCCCTAACGGCGCAGGCAAAACCACCTGTTTCTACATGATTGTAGGGTTGGTACAGGCCGATCAGGGTCGCGTATTGATTGATGATCTGGACGTCAGCCATCAACCCATGCACGGTCGCGCTCGCGCCGGTATCGGCTACCTGCCGCAAGAAGCCTCGATCTTTCGCAAGCTTTCAGTCGCCGATAACATCATGGCGATTCTTGAGACGCGCAAGGAGCTCGACAAGGCGGGCCGCCGCAAAGAGCTGGAAAGCCTGCTGCAGGAGTTCCACATCAACCACATCCGCGACAACCTCGGCATGAGCCTGTCCGGCGGTGAGCGCCGCCGTGTCGAAATTGCCCGCGCCCTGGCAACCGCGCCCAAGTTCATCCTGCTCGATGAACCTTTTGCGGGTGTGGACCCGATCTCCGTGGGCGACATCAAGCAGATCATCCACCACCTCAAAGACAAGGGCATCGGCGTCCTGATCACCGATCACAACGTCCGTGAAACCCTCGATATTTGCGAAACCGCCTATATCGTCAACGACGGCCAATTGATCGCGGAAGGTGACGCCGAAACGATTCTTGCCAATGAGTTGGTGAGAGAAGTTTACCTGGGCCACGAGTTCCGCTTGTAACCCGGATACAGGGTAAGTTTCCTGGAGCGCATGGGGGCACTTAAAACCCCCACAATTTTTATTGCCAATGCGCTCTAGTCAAACCCACCACTTTCAGGCATATAATTTGCTTATGTTTGGCGCTCACGCGCTTGTAGTGGATGGCGCCATGTGCGCCGGCGAATAAGGTGTTAAGCCCCTGCCATGAAACCATCGCTAGTCCTGAGAATGGGCCAGCAGCTGACAATGACACCTCAGCTGCAACAAGCCATCCGTCTGCTCCAACTGTCGACCCTGGACCTGCAACAGGAAATCCAGGAAGCCCTGGAATCCAATCCGATGCTCGAACGCCAGGAAGATGGCGACGACTTCGATAATTCGGATCCGATGGCCGACAACATTGAGCAAAAAACCACTAACGAAATACAGGAACCTTCGTACCAAGAGCCTGCACCTACCGTCGATAACCTGGAAGATGGCGAGTGGAACGAGCGTATTCCCAATGAGCTGCCCGTCGACACCGCCTGGGAGGACATCTACCAGACCAGCGCCAGCAGCCTGCCCAGCAACGATGACGACGAGTGGGATTTCACCACCCGCACTTCGGCCGGTGAAAGCCTGCAGAGCCACTTGCTCTGGCAATTAAATCTGGTGCCCATGTCTGACACGGATCGCCTCATCGGCGTGACGCTCATCGACTGCATCAACAATCAGGGCTACCTCGACGAAACACTCGAAGAAATCCTCGAGGCATTCGATCTCGAACTGGACATCGAGCTGGATGAAATTGAAGCCGTCCTGCACCGTATCCAGCAATTTGAGCCTGCCGGCATCGGCGCTCGCACATTGAGTGAATGCCTGCTGCTGCAACTGCGCCAATTACCCGCTAAAACACCGTGGCTGAACGAAGCCAAGCGCTTGGTGACAGACTATATCGACCTGTTGGGTGGTCGCGACTACAGCCAGTTGATGCGGCGCATGAAGCTCAAGGAAGATGAACTGCGCCAGGTCATCGAACTGGTACAGAGCCTGAACCCGCGCCCCGGCTCGCAGATCGAGTCCAGCGAAGCCGAGTATGTCGTGCCTGACGTCATCGTGCGCAAGGATAACGAACGCTGGCTGGTCGAACTCAACCAAGAGTCAGTACCGCGCCTGCGAGTCAACCCGCAATATGCGGGCTTCGTCCGCCGCGCTGACACCAGTGCCGACAACACCTTCATGCGCAATCAGTTACAGGAAGCTCGCTGGTTCATCAAAAGCCTGCAAAGCCGCAATGAAACCCTGATGAAAGTGGCCACCCAAATAGTGGAACACCAGCGCGGGTTTCTGGAGTATGGCGACGAGGCCATGAAACCGCTGGTCCTGCACGATATTGCCGAAGCCGTAGGCATGCACGAGTCGACCATTTCGCGGGTTACCACACAAAAATTCATGCATACCCCACGCGGTATCTATGAGCTTAAGTACTTTTTCTCCAGCCATGTCAGCACCTCTGAAGGCGGCGAGTGTTCATCCACGGCGATCCGCGCCATCATCAAAAAACTGGTGGCGGCTGAAAATCAGAAAAAGCCGTTGAGTGACAGCAAGATCGCTGGTTTACTGGAGGCACAAGGTATTCAGGTAGCCCGTCGAACCGTTGCCAAGTACCGCGAATCCCTCGGGATTGCGCCTTCCAGCGAGCGCAAGCGTTTAATGTAAGATCGGGCTGCAGCGTTTCAGTGGCAGGCTTATCGGCTTGCCGCTTTATGCAATGGCATCAAAGGAGAAACTGTATGCAAGTCAACATCAGTGGACACCAATTGGAAGTTACCGAACCTCTGCGAGCTTACATCGGCGAAAAACTCAATCGTATTGAGCGCCACTTCGACAAAATCACCAACGTGCAAGTCACGATGACGGTCGAAAAACTCAAGCAGAAAATCGAAGCTACCTTGCATATCCATGGAGGAGAAGTCGTTGCAAACGCCGAGCATGACGATATGTATGCCGCCATTGATCTGCTCACCGACAAGCTTGATCGCCAACTGAAAAAGCATAAGGAAAAGACCCAAAGCCTGCTCCAGGGCGCGACCGGTCGTTAATACTCCCTAACCATGATTCGACTCGAAACCATCCTGACCCCCGGCCGTTCCTTGGTGAACGTGCCGGGCGGCAGTAAAAAGCGTGCACTTGAACAAATCGCCAACTTGATCAGCCGCGAAGCGCCTGACCTCGTGATGCAGGATGTTTACGAGAGCTTGCTTGCCCGCGAAAAACTGGGTTCTACCGGTTTTGGTAACGGCATTGCCATACCCCATTGTCGCCTCAAGGGCTGCAAGTCGCCTGTTAGCGCCTTGTTGCACCTCGATGCCCCCATAGATTTCGACGCCATCGATGGCGCGCCGGTCGACCTGCTCTTCGTTTTGCTGGTACCAGAAGCGGCAACCGATGCACACCTGGAACTGCTCCGGCAGATAGCCAGCATGCTCGATCGTAAAGACGTGCGTGATCGACTGCGCGCGGCACCCAGCAACGAAGCGCTCTATCAGGTTGTTCTGGACGTACAGAACGGTCATTAATCATGCGCTTAGTTATTGTCAGCGGACGCTCCGGCTCCGGAAAAAGTACTGCCCTCGCCGTCCTCGAAGACAATGGTTTTTATTGCATCGACAACCTGCCAGCCGGTTTGCTGCCGGAACTGGCGGAGCGGGCCCTGATTCATACCGAGTTGGCGCAGCCACTGGTCGCGGTATCCATTGATGCTCGCAACCTGCCAAGCCATCTGTCGCGCTTCCCGCAGTTGCTTGAAGAAGTACGCAACCGTCACATTCAGTGTGATGTGCTGTACCTGGATGCCGACGAGGAAACCCTGCTCAAGCGGTTCTCCGAAACACGGCGACGCCACCCACTGAGTAGCGAAAGCCGTTCGCTGGCTGAAGCCATTCGTGATGAAACACAATTGCTAGGCCCTATTGCCGACCTGGCTGACCTCACGATTAACACCACCAACCTGAATCTGTACCAGTTACGCGACACCCTCAAGTTGCGCCTGCTGAACAAACCGGAAGCCGGTACAGCGTTCCTGGTGGAGTCCTTTGGCTTCAAGCGTGGAATGCCCGTGGACGCCGATCTGGTGTTTGACGTCCGATGCCTGCCAAACCCCTATTGGAAGCCTGAGCTGCGGGAGCAGTCCGGCTTGGATCAGCCCGTCGCCGATTACCTGGCCGCTCAACCTGACGTGGAAGAGATGTTCCAGGACATTTCCAGTTACCTGCTTAAATGGCTGCCCCGCTTTGCCGCCAGCAACCGGGCCTATGTCACCATTGGCATCGGCTGTACCGGCGGCCATCACCGCTCGGTTTACCTGACCGAAAGGCTCGGCAGGTGCCTGCAAGAAAACCTGAAAAACGTTCAGGTTCGCCACCGCGACCTTACTTGAAAGGATCTACCCCGCGATGCCTGTTCTGGAAATAGAAATCATCAACAAGCTGGGCTTACACGCTCGAGCCTCAGCCAAGTTCGTCGGCATCGCTGGAAAGTACCCTTGCCTGATACGTGCAGGCCGCACGCCAGAAACAATGGTCGATGGTAAAAGCATCATGGCCATGATGATGCTCGCCGCCGGGAAAGGCACAAAAATTCATCTTATGACTGAAGGCGAGCAAGAACAGGATGCGCTGGATGCCCTCACAACACTCATCAATAACTACTTCGATGAAGGTGAGTAAAACTGGCACCCTGTAGTCGCTGGCGCAGGCTGCGTTAAGGGCCGAAGAAGGATATTCGCCAACTTGACCCGACCGCAGCCTGCGCCAGCGGCTACCTATTTAGGCCCGCCCCCACTACCCTAACGCCGTGTCCATCGTCATCATCAAGCAGAAGCCGACGCACAATCCCAAACTCGCCAGTTTTTCATGACCGTTACGTCGTGACTCTGGAATAACCTCTTGAGTTACCACCAAAAGCATAGCGCCAGCTGCCAGCGCCAGACCCAATGGCAACAGCGTTTCAGCCAGACTCACCAGCCACGCAGACAACACTGCGAACACGGGCTCGACAAGGCCTGATGCCGCACCGATCAGGAACGCCCTGACCCGTGACATCCCTGCCCCCGCCAACACCAGGGCGACCACCAACCCCTCCGGGACATCCTGCAACGCAATGCCCATCGCCAGGCTATCGGCATCGGGCAGCCCGCCACCTGCTGATACCCCGACCGCCATGCCTTCTGGAATGTTATGCGCCACAATAGCGATAACGAACAACCAGATACGCGGTGCAATGACGGGCTCGCCCGGCTGACCGATAAAAGCGTCCGGTGCGGCTCCCGCGAACTTGCGGTCCACCAGAAACAGGCAAAGCGCCCCCAGCATGATGCCCGCGCTCACCAGCCCACTGGATGCCCAGGCTGACCAGCCCAGGCTTTGCCCAGCGGCGATAGCCGGCACAATCAGGGAAAATGCCGTTGCGGCTAACATCACGCCCGCACCAAACCCCAGCAACGTGTCACTGACCGCAACGGGCATTTTACGGATAACCAGCACCGGAACCGCACCTAGCGCGGTGCCCAATGCACACAGTGCACCGCCCTGCAGTGCGCGCAGCATTTTCGGCTCAAGATCCAGCCAGACCAAGCCCTTGGCAACCAGCAAGGCGGTGCCCGCCAACAGCAGAAGCGTGCCAAAGGCATAGCGAAACATCCGCACGCCACCGACCGCTAAAATGTGCGTGCCCATCATTGGCTTGAGTCCTTAAAAATGAGCTTAGGCCAACACGGCCTGATAGCGCCTCGTCACTTCAGGCCAATTAATCACGTTGTAAAACGCATTAATGTACTCCGGACGACGGTTCTGATAGCGCAAGTAGTAAGCGTGTTCCCACACATCCAGCCCTAGAATGGGCGTATTGCCATTCATTAACGGGCTGTCCTGATTGCCACTGCTTTCGACCACCAGGGTTTTCTGGGGGGTAACGCTTAACCAGGCCCAGCCACTGCCAAAACGGGTCAGAGCCGCTTTGGTAAATGCCTCCTTGAACGCCTCCAAACCACCCAGTTGCTGGTCAATCGCTTCGGCCAGGACACCTTCTGGCCTACCGCCGCCTTTGGGGCTCATCACCTCCCAGAACAAGGAGTGGTTGGCATGCCCACCGCCTTGATTGATCACCGCTGCACGAAGTTTTTCGGGCAGTTGATGAACACTGGCGACCAGTTTTTCGACCGGCCACTGTGCCCATTCAGTCCCTTCAACAGCCGCATTCAGGTTGTTTATGTAGGTCTGGTGGTGCTTGGTGTAGTGAATTTCCATGGTCTGTGCATCGATATGTGGCTCCAGCGCGTCATAGGCATAAGGCAAGGCTGGCAAGGTGTAAGTCATCTCAATGTACTCCTGAGTGATGGCCACTGGCAGTCAAGGTCTCACGACCCGGCTGGGCGGCGTGAGGTTTGAGCAAAAGGCTGGAGCGCGGGTACTCGCCGTGCTCACTGATAAAATTCAACAACTCGACATAGGTTTTACTGCTCTGGCGTAGCGCTGCTTCCCGCAACGCCAGCGAGAGCCTTTGGTTTTTCAGGGTCTGTAACAATCGCTGGTGAATCGCACACAAGTACTCGACGCTTTCCTCGGGCTGGTTTAGCCGCAAGTGCAGATCGGCGAGGTTGTGGTGCGAAATAACACAGGCTGCCACTGCTTCGTCGGCATCACTCCAGCGTTCAAACAACACTTGGGCCAACGCAAGGGCCTGCAAGTAGTGCTCTCGGGCATCGACCAGTTCACCTTCAGCGAAATAGCCGTTAGCCCTTTCGATCGTGCGTTTCCAGTGCTCCATGTGAACCTCCAAAGCAGTGTCGTTTAGTTAAACGCCGCCAGCCGTCAGCTTCTCGGGGTCAAGCAAGACCTCAAGCTGGCTGCGGGACAGATCGGTGTACTCAAGGGCTACATCAATCACCGGGCGACCCTGCTGATAGGCGGCCTTGGCAATTTCAGCGGCTTTTTGATAACCAATGATCGGGTTCAAGGCCGTGACCAGGATCGGGTTGCGCGATAGCGCCTCTTTGAGCTTGTCTTCGTTGACCTTGAAACTGGCGATGGCCTTGTCCGCCAGCAAGCGGCTGGCGTTGGCCAGTAACTCAAGGCTGCTCAGCAGATTCTGGGCAATCACCGGCAACATGACGTTCAGCTCAAAATTACCGGACTGCCCTGCAATGGTAATGACGGTGTCATTGCCGATGACCTGTGCTGCGACCATCGCCGTGGCTTCAGGAATCACCGGGTTGACCTTGCCTGGCATGATCGAGGAGCCCGGCTGCAAGGCTTGCAGCTCAATCTCGCCCAACCCCGCCAATGGGCCAGAGTTCATCCAACGCAGATCGTTGGCAATTTTCATCAGCGATACGGCCGTAGCCTTGAGCTGGCCAGAGACCGAAACGGCTGTGTCCTGTGAGCCGATCAGTGCGAACAGGTCTTTGCCCGGCTTAAAGTGAACGTGGGTCAAAGCACTGAGTTGCTGGCTGAACAACGCAGCAAACTGCGGGTGCGCATTGATGCCTGTGCCCACCGCCGTGCCACCTTGGGCCAGGGATTGCAGCGCCGGCTGTAACGCTTGTAAATGCTCAATATTGGCTTTTAGTTGCTGCGCCCAGCCATTGAGCACCTGGCTCATGCGTACGGGCATGGCGTCCATCAAGTGCGTGCGCCCGGTTTTGACGTAACCGTGAACCTGCTCGGCCTTGTGCTCGATCACCTGCACCAGATGCGCGAGTGCGGGCAGCAGTTGCTCATGCAAACTCAATGCGGCACTGACATGAAGGGTGGTCGGAATAATGTCATTGCTGCTTTGCCCGCAATTGACGTGATCGTTTGCATTGACGGCCTCGCCCAATACACGGGTGGCCAGTGTGGCAATCACTTCATTGGCGTTCATATTGGAACTGGTGCCCGAGCCGGTCTGGAAAATATCCACCGGGAAATGCTCCATAAAATCGCCCGCCAGCAGGATCTGTGTTGCCTCGACGATGGCATTACCCTGAGATTCAGTGATTTGCTGGAGTTCGACGTTTGCCTTGGCCGCTGCGGCCTTGGCCAGAATCAATGCGCGAATGAATTGCGCCGGCATGCGCTGATGACTGATCGGAAAGTTGTCTACCGCGCGCTGGGTTTGTGCGCCATACAACGCCGCCTCAGGCACATGCAATGGGCCCATGCTGTCTCGTTCGATACGCGTGTTACTCATCGGGATGATCCTTACCGCAGTTCTGTCAAAGAGATGGAAGGCTCGAGTTCACAGGTTGCCAATTGCCAGGCATAGCTTTGCCAGCGCTTGAGGCGACAGGCGCACAGGGCTTGAGTTTCAAGATCGCGCAACGGACGCCACGCGTGGTCCAGGCATTGCATTCGCCACTGCCAGGGCAACGCGGTGTCGGTCGCAGTGTCCAGCAGCAATCGGAAGGTGGTCACGGCAATCGTCCAGGGCGACGTTGACGTGCAACAGGCCAGGTAACGGCCTTCGGCAAGGTAATGTTCAATCAGGCACGGTTCGTCCGGCGCCAGCCCGCAACGGATCTGGCGGCTCATCCAGCGCCAGCTTTGCAGATAAGGCCCTTCATGCAAGGCAAGACTCATGACCCAGGCTCACTCAATAATGAGATTCATTATTAAGCGATATTGATTATCAAAACAAGCCCACTGTATGCGCACCTCTTAACGATTGAGCACAAAAAAAGCGTCTCACTCGCAAAAGTGAGACGCCTTGGTTACACCGCAGAAGCGTTAGCTGCCCGCGACAGTCATGCGCTCGATGAGCACTGAGCCCGTGCGGATATTGCTGCGCAGCTCAAGGTCATTGCCTACGGCAACGATCTGTTTGAACATGTCGCGCATGTTGCCAGCAATCGTCACCTCTTGAACCGGGAACTGGATCTCACCGTTTTCAACCCAGAAGCCGGCCGCACCACGGGAGTAATCGCCCGTGACCATATTCAAGCCACTGCCCATCAGTTCGGTCACAAACAGGCCCCGGCCCATACGACGGATCAACGCCGCTTGATCTTCATCACCATGGGTCACGAACAGGTTGTGAACGCCACCGGCATTGGCCGTACTTGGCATGCCCAATTTGCGGCCCGAATAAGTGCTCAGGATATAAGACACCAACTCGCCGTCCTTGATAAATGGCTTGGCATAAGTCGCCAATCCGTCATTATCAAACGATGAACTGCCCATGGCTCGCATCAAGTGCGGGCGCTCATCCAGCGTCAGCCATTGCGGGAAGATCTGCTGCCCCATGGCATCGAGCAGGAAGGATGATTTGCGGTACAGGTTGCCGCCCGCAATAGCCCCCAGAAAACTGCCAAACAACCCGCCTGCCAGTTCGGCCGAAAACAACACCGGCACTTCGCACGTCGGCACCGGGCGCGACCCCAGGCGGCGAGCGGCGCGTTCAGCGGCGCGCTGGCCGATGCTGACGGCATCCATCAGCAACTCGCCCTGGCAATTCACGTCATACCAGTAGTCACGCTGCATTTGCCCGTCGCCTTCGGCGATCATCACGCAGCTCAAGCTGTGTCGGGTCGACGCCGAACCGCCGATAAACCCGTTGCTGTTGCCATACACCCGGCACCCCTGATGGGTGCTGAGCGTGGTGCCGTCGGCGTTTTTGATACGGCTGTCCGCGTCAAAAGCCGCGGCTTCGCAGGCCAGCGCTTTTTCAATGGCCTGCTCCGGGGTGATGTCCCAGGTGTGGAACACATCAAAATCTTTCAGGTCACGCGCCATCAGGCTCGCATCGGCCAGGCCCGAGCTTTCGTCTTCGGATGTGTGTTGAGCGATAGCCAGCGCCGCCGCCACGGTTTCACGAATCGCCTCAGGGCCAGTGGCCGAAGTGCTGGCCGAGCCTTTGCGCTGGCCCACATAAAGCGTAATGCCAAAACCCTGGTCGCGGTTGAACTCCACGGTTTCGACTTCGCGCTGGCGTACAGAGGTCGACAAGCCTTGCTCAAGCGACACCGCCACTTCGCACGCACTGGCACCCTGACGTTTGGCTTCGGCGATGATTTGCTCGACCTGCTCTTGCAGTGCCGGCAAGGCCTGCGGGCCGACGCTTTGTACTGCACTCATGGTTTTCTCCACTCAAATTCTGTTTTCGGTAGGGCCGCCGAGCGACCAGGCCGGACAAGCGGCCTCCGACTGGTTATCATGGCGGCGTTTCTTTGCGGACTGCCACCATGGTTGATTCTTACGACGACGCCTTCGACGGCGAAAAAAGCAAAACACAGGTCAAAAAAGAGCTGCATGCTCTGGTTGATCTGGGCGAGCGCCTTACAACGCTCAAGCCTGATTTGCTGAACAAAATGCCTTTGACTGACGCAATGCGTAAGGCTCTGGCAGATGCTCCAAAACACACGGCTCATATTGCGCGCAAGCGCCATATGATGTTCATCGGCAAACTGATGCGCGATCAACCGCTTGACGAAATTCTTGCCTTGATCGATCAAGTCGATGCCTCTTCTCGCCAATACAACGAGCGTTTCCACAACCTCGAACGCTGGCGCGATCGCCTTATCGAAGGCGACGACGATGTGCTGGAAAAGTTTGTCGCCGAGTTCCCTGAAGCCGATCGCCAGCAATTGCGCTCGATTGTGCGTCAGGCCAAACACGAACTGGCTCATAACAAGGTGCCGGCCTCCAGCCGCAAATTGTTCAAGTACATCCGTGGGTTGGACGAGACACAACGCGGCTTGCGTTAAGTCTCGCAGGCGGGCGAGTTGCACTGGCAACCCGCCCGCTCTTCCTTACCCGCCCGTACCACCCACTGTAATCGCATCAATTTTCAACGTTGGCTGGCCAACACCCACCGGCACCGATTGCCCGTCCTTGCCACACGTGCCCACGCCGCTGTCCAGCGACAGGTCATTACCCACCATCGACACCTTGCTCATCGCTTCCGGCCCGTTGCCAATCAGGGTCGCGCCTTTGACTGGGCGCGTGATTTTGCCGTCCTCGATCAGGTAAGCCTCACTGGTTGAAAATACGAATTTACCGCTGGTGATATCCACCTGGCCACCGCCCAAGTTGGCGCAATAAATGCCTTTTTTAACCGAAGCGATGATTTCAGCCGGATCACTTTCGCCACCCAGCATGTAGGTGTTGGTCATGCGCGGCATAGGCAAATGCGCATAAGATTCGCGACGGCCGTTACCGGTGCGCGCAACGCCCATCAGGCGCGCATTGAGCTTGTCTTGCATGTAGCCTTTAAGTACGCCATTTTCGATCAGGGTGGTGCACTCGGTCGGCGTGCCTTCATCATCGACGCTCAACGAACCGCGACGACCGGCCAAGGTGCCATCATCGACGATGGTGCACAGCTTGGAAGCAACCCTTTCGCCCATGCGGCCGCTGTAGGCTGAACTGCCTTTGCGGTTGAAATCGCCTTCAAGGCCATGCCCTACTGCCTCGTGCAACAACACGCCAGACCAGCCCGAGCCCAATACCACCGGCATCGTGCCCGCAGGTGCCGGCACCGCTTCAAGGTTAACCAGCGCCTGGCGCAATGCCTCACGCGCATAGCCCATGGCACGGTCGTCAGCCAGGAAGTAACGGTAGTCGGTACGCCCACCGCCACCATGGCCACCGCGCTCGCGACGGCCATTTTGTTCAACGATCACACTGACGTTAAAACGCACCAGCGGGCGCACATCCGCCGCCAGCCCACCGTCGGTGGAGGCCACCAAAATGCGTTCCCACACTCCGGCCATACTGACCGTTACCTGCTGAATGCGCGGGTCGAGGGCTCGAGTGGCGGCATCGACACGCTTGAGTAGTTCAACTTTTTCGGCGCGGCTGATGACTTCCAGCGGGTTGTCCGGTGCATAGAGTTGGGCAACGTATTGAGTGGTAAACGCCTGAACCGTACCGTTCTGCCCCGCACGCGAAATGGAACGGGCGGCACGGGCGGCAAGCCCCAAGGCTTCCAACGTAATGGCATTACTGTAGGCAAAACCGGTTTTTTCGCCGGACTGGGCACGCACGCCCACCCCTTGATCAAGGTTGAAACTGCCTTCTTTGACAATGCCGTCTTCCAGCGACCACGACTCAGAAATCTGGCCCTGAAAGTACAAGTCAGCCGCATCAATCCCCGGCCCGGCCAAATCACCCAGAACCGCTTGCAGACTGTCTATGGTGACACCGCCGGGTGCCAACAGGTGTTCGCTGACTGAGGTCAACAAGTCGCTCATATTCACTCCATTCTGGTGCCTGCTTCAGCCGCTTTGAGGGCCGAACCCAAGAACCTTGATTAGCCTTGCGTAGCAGGCCGCTGTGCGCCCTGCGAAAAAAATCGCCGATGATTAACCACCGGCATACGAGACCTGATGTCCGCTTGTTCAACCCGGTCACGACGGGCCAGCAATACACCTTCACCCTGTGCCTGTTGGGCCAGCACTCGCCCCCAAGGGTCAATAATCGCCGCATGCCCGTAGGTTTCGCGCGGGCCGGGATGAATCCCGCCTTGGGCGGCGGCCAACAGGTAACACTGGGTTTCGATGGCCCTGGCACGAATCAGGATGTCCCAATGCGCTGCACCGGTCACGGCAGTAAACGCCGACGGAGCCGTGATCAACTCAGCGCCGGCAGCGCGCAATTCGCTGTACAACTCGGGAAAGCGCAAGTCATAACACACGGTCAGGCCCAACCGGCCGACAGGCGTGTCAGCCACCACCACACGGTTACCGGGCGCGTAGTCATCAGACTCGCGATAACGGCCACGGTTGTCAGACACATCCACATCAAACAAATGCAGTTTGTCGTACCGCGCGGCTTGCTCACCGTGTGCATTGATCAGCAATGAACAGGCATTGACCTTGGCGTGAGGCTGGCCTTCCGGCGGCAACGGCAAGGTGCCTGCCACTATCCATAAGTTGAGGTCGCGAGCCGCCTGTTTCAACCAGGGCAGGATCGGGCCTTCGCCCAATGCCTCGGCCCGACCAATATCCGCGATATCGCGCCGTCCCATGGCGGCGAAATTTTCAGGCAACACCGCCAGTTGAGCCCCCCCTTCGACGGCCTCTTCCAACAGACGGCGGGCCTGCGCCAGATTGGCCAGTACTTCACTCTGGCTGACCATTTGAACCACGGCTAGCGACATGGCGAACTCCTCGAAAAACACAGGCCCATGCTACTCCTAGTTTTTCTCAAACGGTTTGTCGAAGGTGATTTTAGGGTCCGTCCACGGGCCTTGAATGCTGTACTGCACACTGGCCAGACGCGACACCTGGTCACCAATCAGTTTGTTAATGACAAACAGCGCCCCGCCGATAGCGGGTGCCCCGACCAGTAGCGCCGCAATGGGCAGGTTATTGGTGACGGGCAAGGTCACCAGCAGCTTCGCATTCACCTGATCGGTGACCATATTCAGCGTGCCATTAAGCTCAAGGTTAGTAGACGGCCCTGTCATCAGGATCGGCCGGCTGGTGCTGTAAATACCATCACGGGCGATCAGAAAACCTTTGACCCGGTCGTAACTCAACCCCTTGCCAAAGAGGTCCGAGAAGTCCAGACGCAACCGGCGACCGATAGAGTTGAAGTTAAGCAGACCAAAAATCCTTACCACCTGAGCGCTGCCATCGACCTCCACGAACTGGCCCTTTTCCAATTCCGCATCAAGTGTGCCCGAGAAGCGATCAAGGCCAATCCAGGCAGGTGAGCCGGGCCAGCGCCCCTCGACATCCACGTGGAAGCTCTCACTGGTCACACTGGGCGCAAAGCCCCAGTTCTTCAGCACATTGGCGAGGTTGGAGCCGCCAAGACGGCCTTTGAACCAACTGGACGTTGAGCCTGGCACCCCTTCCCATCCCCCCGACCCCGCCAGCAGCAAGCCCTTGAGCCCCAGGTCAAGCGTATTGAGTTGGATGCCACGAGGGGTCTGGCGAATTTTCAGCGACCAGGCCCCTAACAGGTCTGGCCCCAGGTAGAGCTTGCGAATCAGCATATCGAGCGCGGGCACCTTGCGAGGATCAACCGAGGCCAGCGGGTCCGGCGCATGCACATCAGTCACCGCTTTGGGATCGGGAGCAGGCAGGCGCAGGGTCTGCATCGTGACCACAATCGGTGCGTTGCGCGCGTCGGGCAGGGTCACGGTACCCACGGCCTGTTTACTGTCGATCTGCAGCCCCCATGTGGCGGCACTGCGCGCCATTTGCAGGCGTACTTGATCAAGTTGCGTGCCGAAGGCGACCAGTTTGCCGACTTTGAAGTCTGCACTGCTGAGCAATTGCTTGGCGCTGCCACCTGGGTCCTTGCCCGCATAACGCTCGACCAAAGCCTGCCACGGCGCAATATCCAGCTCGGACAACACACCTCGAATGCGTAAGCCCTTAGTGGCTGGCAACACCGGATCGCCCATGCCCAGGAACAGCTCGCCTCGACCAGCCTCCAAGTTGCCATCCGGTGCGGCGAAGGTCAGGTTGGCCAGGTCGCCGTAATCAAACCAGTAGCGACGCTCCTTGCCTTGCAGTGTCATGCGGAACACGCTGTCACGGCTTTCACTGATGGCCAGGCCAAACGGTGCAGGCAAGTCCACAGCCGCCCCTTTGAGGTTGGAACTGACACGCAATTGACTGTCCGCACCATCCAATGTGAGTTGCAATTGATAAGGCAAATCCCCTGACACAGGAATCGGCTGGTTGAACTTGAGCCATTGGGTCAACGCCTTGACCCCTACCTGCCCCCTGGCAACGACACGGGTACTCAACCTCCCGGGTTTGCCGTCGGCAAAAATCTGCGCTGTCACCGGGCGGTCAAAGGCCCGGGCACTAATGCCTTTGCCACTCAAGCCCTTGGCACTGTCAAAGCTGAAGTCGCCTTTGAGCTGCGTGAGCTCCAGTTCGGGTTCACTGAGTTTCAACCGCGCCTTGTCCGTCTTGAAGTCCACCCTGATTTTCGGCTCTTCGCCATGCTCCAGTGGAATATCAAGGTCTACGCGCCCCTTCAGCGAGCCTTCACCGCGCCACCCGGCGAAGGTTTCAGCCGTGCCGATGGGCGCGTCCTGAAGAATTTTCAGGCCATCGCCCAAGCCGCCATCAAAGTCACCGTCCAAAAACAGATGGCTGACCTTACCGCTTGGCACATGGGGAATATTGACTGCGACATTGCTCACCTGAGTGTCCAGCAACTGCCCTTTGCTGGCCATGATGCGCACACCGCTGTCTTCAATAAAAACATCGCCTGATACCTTGCGGGCATGCGGCCAACCGGGCTCAAAGGCCAGTTCGACATCATGCACCTTAAAGAAAAGGCTGATCGACCGTGCCGCATCCACCGCGTCGTGCTCGAGTGAACCTTGGTACTGGAAGAAGCCATGATCAACAGCGCCCTGGATAATGGCCGTTTTCAACCACTCGCTGAGCGCAGGGCTCAAAACGTCGGGCAAGTATTTGGCGGTAAAGCGGCCATCACCTTCTGCCAGGCCAACCCGCAGGTCCAGGTAGTCTTCCTGCGAGTGATCCATGTGGATGCGGATTAGAAAGTCCGCCGCAATTTTACCCTCTTCGCCCAGGACGTTGATGTAGGGTGCAATCAAGGTGAAAGTGTTCTTGTCCAGCGTCCACTTGAGCAGAGCGTTGGCTTGCAGGTACTGCCAGGGTTTGGCGAAGATCGGGTCCAGGTGCAGCGAGAAGTCTTTGCTATCCAGGCGTAGTTCGCCCTTGCCCAGATCACCGCTGATCAAGCCGCTGACATTGCGCGCGGCGGGCGCGCCGTGGGTGGCATTGAATCCCACCTGGCGCAGGTTAGCGGCGAAGCTGAGCTTTTGGTCGTCAGTGGCACCCGGCCGATAGTCGACCACGACATTACGCAAGGTGCCCGTGACGCTGAGTTGGTCAACCACCTTGGCCACTTCAGCAGGTATCGGTGCCAATGAGTCCATCAACGGTGTCAGCGGCGTCAGGTCCAGCCGGTCGGCCTGCAAGTTCCAACGCTCCTGCACGGTATCGCTGGCAACAAACTGCTGCAGTTGCATACGGGTTTCCCAGCGAGTTTCCCCCAGGTTCATGGCCAGGGAATCAAGCACCACCCTGAACCCCTGCTCCTTGCGTTCAGCCCAAGCATGCAAGGCCAGGTTTTTAATCGACTCGGGTTTTCGATCCGCGTAGGCACCGCGCAGATCCGTGGCATTCACGCGAGCGACAGCGCGCTGCACCGTTCCGTGGGCCCAATCAAACCAGAACTCGCCACCCGCCTTGATGGTTGAAAGGTTCCAAGGGTGAATCAGCTCCGCTGGCAACCATTTGGCCCAATCGCTCTGAGGCAGGCTCAGGTAAGCCTTAAGCGAACCCTCACGCCAGTGGCTGGCCTGAATCTTTGCCTTAAGACTCACTGCCATGGGTTGGCCATCGGGCAAGGTCAACCGTGCATCAAGACGCTGATCGGTGGCACCTATGTCCAGCGTCAGGCCCACATAGGTCAGGGTAAAAGGGGGGTGATTGAACGGCTCAAGCGTGACCTGGCTATCGAGCAGCGACACACGGGCCACACGCTGCAACTGGTTGAGCAATTGCTCGGGGTCCAACGGCTGGTCGTCCTGCACCGGCACACCTTCGAGTGTCCAGTGGCCTTCCTTGTCCTGGCGCGCGCTCACTTGCAGCCCATTGAGTTGCACATGAGCGATGCGGATATCCCGGTTCAAAAGGCTGGCCCACACATCGGGCACTACTTTGACTTCGTCCAGGCGCAAAGCGCTGTTGCCCTCACCCACCATCACATCACGGGCAAGGAGCACAGGTGCCATGCCAGACCAGTGCCCCTCCAGGCTGCCAATCGTCAAGGGCATACCCAAAGCTTCGCGGGCCTTGGTCTGGACGTCGACGCGGTATTCAGCGATCAACGGGGTCAACTCTCGGCCCAGGCTCACATACAGTGCCAAGAGCACCAGCACCAGAGCACACGCCCCTAATCCCCAGCGGGTCAGCGCGGCAAAAAAGCGCGTCAAACGCTCCATGTCAGTTGGCCCCTTCAAAAATGATCGCAGGGGCCAGGCTCAACCCCTTATGAGTGCTGCACGACGCACGATACTTCAGAGCAGCACCACATCGTATTGTTCCTGCGAGTACATGGTTTCGACTTGAAAACGGATCGTGCGGCCAATAAACCCTTCCAGCTCCGCCACGTTGCCCGACTCTTCATCCAGCAAACGGTCAACCACTTTCTGATTCGCTAATACACGATAGCCAACGGCCTGATAGGCGCGGGCTTCCCGCAAGATTTCGCGGAAAATTTCGTAGCAAATGGTTTCCGGGGTTTTCAGCTTGCCCCGCCCCTGGCAGCAGACACAGGGCTCGCACAGCACTTGTTCCAGACTTTCGCGCGTACGCTTGCGGGTCATCTGAACCAGACCCAGCTCAGTGATGCCAATAATGTTGGTTTTCGCGTGGTCGCGCTCAAGTTGCTTTTCAAGCGTGCGCAGCACTTGGCGCTGGTGTTCTTCGTCTTCCATGTCGATGAAGTCGATAATGATAATCCCGCCAAGATTGCGCAGGCGCAATTGCCGGGCAATGGCCGTGGCGGCTTCGAGGTTGGTCTTGAAGATGGTCTCTTCGAGGTTGCGATGCCCCACAAACGCGCCCGTGTTGACGTCGATGGTGGTCATGGCTTCAGCTGGGTCCACCACCAGGTAACCACCCGACTTGAGCGGAACCTTACGGTCGAGCGCTTTCTGGATTTCATCTTCAACGCCATACAGGTCGAAAATGGGCCGCTCGCCCGGATAATGCTCAAGGCGATCCGCGATTTCCGGCATCAACTCGGCCACAAACTGCGTGGTTTTCTGGAAGGTTTCGCGCGAGTCGATGCGAATTTTCTCAATCTTCGGGCTGACCAAATCGCGCAAAGTGCGCAATGCCAAGCCCAAATCCTCATAGATCACCGTGGGCGCGCCGACTGTTTTAATCTGCAGCCCGATCTGATCCCACAAACGACGCAAGTAACGAATGTCCATCAGGATTTCATCTGCCCCGGCACCTTCAGCGGCCGTGCGCAGAATAAAACCACCGGCTTCCTTGATGCCCTCTTGGGCCACACAGTCACTGACCACTTGCTTGAGGCGGTCACGCTCGGCTTCGTCTTCTATTTTCAGCGAAATACCCACATGAGCGGTGTGCGGCATGTACACCAGGTAACGCGAAGGAATCGACAGTTGCGTGGTTAACCGCGCGCCTTTGGACCCGATGGGGTCTTTGGTGACTTGCACCACCAGGCTTTGGCCTTCGTGTACCAGCGCACTGATGCTTTCGACTGCCTGGCCTTCGCGCAGGGATATTTCAGAGGCATGAATAAAGGCCGCCCGATCCAGTCCGATATCGACAAAAGCCGCCTGCATGCCAGGCAAAACCCGCACGACCTTGCCTTTATAGATATTGCCCACAATGCCGCGGCGCTGGGTGCGCTCGACATGCACTTCCTGCAAAACACCGTTCTCTACCACCGCCACGCGCGATTCCATCGGCGTGATGTTGATCAGGATCTCTTCACTCATGGCTGGGTCTCGTTCAGGCGTCATCACATTAGTGCCACGTCTTGTAGGTGCGGCATTCAGCGCACGGTAAGGTTTTGCCAACAGGGTATGCCGAAATGCGCCAGCAGTTCTGCGGTTTCGCACACAGGGAGCCCCACAACAGCGGAATAGCTGCCGTTCAGCCCGGTCACAAAGACCGCTGCAAGGCCTTGAATCGCATAGCCGCCGGCTTTGTCCTGGGGCTCGCCGCTGGCCCAATACAGGCTGGCTTCCTGGATGCTGATGTTTCGAAATGTGACTTGAGTGCGTACTACACGGATTTCACAGCCCGCGCAGGTCATCAGAGCGATAGCCGTCAACACCTCGTGCTGGCGGCCAGAGAGCGCCATGAGCATAGCCAGGGCGTCAGCCTCATCGACGGGTTTGCCGAGAATCTGCTCGTCCAGCACCACCGCCGTATCGGCACCCAACACACAAAACGCGTCAGTGGTAGATGAAGCCAAGAGTTGCGCGCGTCCCGCCTGTGCTTTTTCTCTCGCCAAGCGCTCGACATAAGCCACCGGCGATTCATCAGGAGAAGGGGTTTCATCAATGGCGGCACTGACAGTGCTGAAGGGCACGCCGATTTGAGCCAGTAACTCTCGCCGGCGCGGTGAGCCAGAAGCCAGGTAAAGCGAGGTCATCGAGACATCTCCTTGTCACAGTGCACAAACCAGGAAATGGCTCGCGATCCCATTAATTGATTTTGAAGCGCCGACGCAAGCCGCGCAGCCCGTAACTGACCCAAGGCCACAACAAGGCACTGACCAGCGCGGGCAATACCAGCGCAAGGGTCGGCTGGCGGTTACCGGTCAAGGCACTTAGCCACAGCTGAGCCAACTGCGCCAGACCGAAAATAACCAATATCACCAGGCTTTGCTGCCACATCGGAAACATCCGCAGACGCTGTTGAAGTGACAACACCAGAAATGTAATCAAGGTCAGGATCAGCGCGTTCTGCCCCAGCAACGTGCCATAGAGCACATCTTCAGCGAGCCCCAGGCACCAGGCCGTGACCATGCCCACCTTCTGCGGCAGGTACAGCGTCCAGAAGGCCAGGAGCAACGCCAGCCAAAGCGGGCGAAAGACCTCCATAAATTGCGGCATCGGTGAAATGCTCAACAACAGGCCAATGGCGAACGTCAGCCAGATTATCCAGCCATGACTGGAACGAGTACTCACCATTATTGCCTCTCCCGAGAAGTAGCCGGCGTGACAGCGGGCCGTTTGGCGGCAGGGGTGGGTGCGGCGGGTGCTGATAAAGGTGCAGCAGGAGCCGCGCCAGGTACGGCAACGGGTGCCGTCGCCTTGGGCACGGCCGGAACGATAGGGGATGCATCACCGCCCTGCTCGGCCTCTTGAGCCTTGGCCGCATCATTGGCCCGCTCTTCCGGCGTACGGCTGTCGCTGAACACCAGCAGCAAGTAGCGGCTGCGGTTCAAGGCCGCCGTCGGTACGGCACGGACGATGGCAAAGGGTTGCCCGGAGTCGTGAATCACTTCCTTGACGGTGGCGACCGGGTAGCCGGCCGGAAAGCGCTGGCCCAGCCCCGAACTGACCAGCAGGTCACCTTCCTTGATGTCCGCCGTGTCCGCCACATGGCGCAATTCCAGGCGCTCGGGGTTGCCGGTGCCGCTGGCAATTGCACGTAGCCCGTTACGATTCACTTGCACGGGAATACTGTGGGTAATATCCGTGAGCAATAACACCCGCGAGGTGTAGGGCATCAACTCAACCACTTGGCCCATCAGGCCACGGGCATCGAGTACCGGTTGGCCCAGCACCACACCGTCGCGCTCGCCTTTGTTGATAATAATGCGATGGGTGAAAGGGTTGGGGTCCATGCCGATCAACTCAGCCACTTCGACCTTTTCATTGACCAGCGCAGAGGAATTCAACAGCTCGCGCAGGCGAACGTTTTGCTCAGTCAAGGCAGCCAGTTTTTGCAGGCGGCCCTGCAGCAGCAGATTTTCGGTTTGAAGTTTCTCGTTTTCAGCCACCAACTCGGTGCGGCTGCCAAACTGACTGGTCACGCCCTGCAACAAACGCTGCGGCAGATCGGTGACCCAGTAGGTTTGCATCAGCACCAGCGACATTTGGCTGCGCACAGGCTTGAGCAACGTGAAACGGGCGTCCACTACCATCAGTGCGACCGACAACACGACCAACACCAAAAAGCGCACGCCCAATGAAGGGCCTTTAGAGAAGAGCGGTTTAATAGGCCGCTCCTCTTGGGCAAGTGATCATTGTATTCATACGGCTTCAACGCGGCCTGGATGAAGATTGACAGAAGATAAACGCCAAAAGGCAGCACTGCAAAGGGCTACCTTCTGGTGATAATCACAGGGCTGCACCTCGCGATCTTATTCGCTGGAGAGCAGGTCCATCGTGTGTTTATCCATCATTTCCAACGCACGGCCACCGCCACGCGCAACACAGGTCAATGGGTCTTCGGCCACGATCACCGGCAAGCCGGTTTCCTGGGCCAGCAGCTTGTCGAGGTCGCGCAACAGAGCGCCACCGCCGGTCAGCACCAGGCCGCGCTCGGCGATGTCCGAGGCGAGTTCAGGTGGCGACTGTTCCAGCGCACTTTTCACGGCCTGAACGATGGTTGCCAGCGACTCTTGCAGCGCTTCCAGCACTTCATTGGAGTTCAGGGTAAAGGCACGTGGAACACCTTCGGCCAGGTTACGCCCGCGCACATCGACTTCACGCACTTCACCGCCTGGGTAGGCCGTGCCGATCTCTTGCTTGATGCGCTCAGCCGTCGACTCACCGATAAGGCTGCCGTAGTTGCGGCGCACATAGGTGATGATCGCTTCGTCAAAACGGTCGCCGCCCACCCGGACGGATTCGGCGTAAACCACACCGTTCAGGGAGATCAGTGCGATTTCGGTGGTACCACCACCAATATCGACTACCATCGAACCGCGCGCTTCCTCTACCGGCAGGCCTGCACCGATAGCCGCAGCCATGGGCTCCTCGATCAGGAACACTTCACGCGCACCGGCACCCAGTGCCGACTCACGAATGGCGCGACGCTCAACCTGAGTTGATTTGCAAGGCACGCAGATGAGAACCCGAGGGCTCGGCTGCAAAAAGCTGTTTTCGTGCACTTTGTTGATAAAGTACTGCAGCATCTTTTCGCAGACGCTGAAATCAGCAATAACTCCGTCCTTCATCGGACGAATGGCAGCAATGTTGCCCGGTGTGCGACCCAGCATGCGCTTGGCCTCGGTGCCAACGGCAACAACACTTTTCTGGTTACCGTGCGTCCGAATAGCCACAACCGATGGCTCATTCAGGACAATACCGCGCTCACGCACGTAAATAAGGGTGTTGGCAGTGCCCAGGTCGATAGAAAGATCACTGGAAAACATGCCACGCAGTTTCTTGAACATGGGAAAGGGACCCTA
>Ga0308167_1000447_pt1 | contig 72997 bp, 74 predicted proteins | sample PhyCR1_2_FD_202138 | JGI IMG/M metagenome (GOLD analysis project Ga0308167, IMG submission 202138) | Phyllosphere microbial communities from UC Gill Tract Community Farm, Albany, California, United States - DLSLRC.R1 | ecosystem: Host-associated > Plants > Phyllosphere > Unclassified | place... | reverse complement strand
GCACCAGGCAGGCAGCTTCGCGCTTGAACTCAGGGGTAAAGGTACGGCGTTGCTTGGTCATCGGACACCTCTCTGTGGCGAGCATTCTCGCCTAAATGGGTGTCCGGGGTTAGTAGACCACTACACCCGGCCCAACGCATCTAGCCAAGTAAATCGCTATTGATCAGCCCTGGGTAAAGGCGCAAAGAAACTCGTATGCTTAAAGGTTGGGAGGAGTACATTAGTACTCCTTGCTAAGTCTCGGCTCGAGGCTTACCGACTTTCAGACCGATCCTTGGTTTCAATCGCAGCGCGAAGTGCTTCTAGCTCGTTTTCAGACTGCTCGAGTAGTGCCTTCAACTCTTCTGCCCTTTGCTGCGCTGCTGTTCCAGCCAGATGGGCATCGGTAGCATCTTTACTCTTGGTTTCGAGCTGGTGAGCCAGTAGCTCTTTGGCCCCTTCCGCGCGAGCAGTTGCAGCATTGGCGATGCCCAGGTCGCCTCTCAGATGCTCGATAGCGTCACGATGCTGGCTGGCCTCCTTGGCGTGCTGACGGTTTTCGGCTATCAATCGCTCGTTATCGCGAATCAGTCGAGTGGCTTCTTCCTGCTTAACCATGAGCGTCTGCTGGAGGAGTGTCACCTCTTGCTGCATCTGGTAGATCTGAGTTTCGTGACGGTTTAGATCCTGGTCGCGCTGCTCCTTTACCGCTACTCGGTAGTGCTCGAGTGCTTCTCTGGCATGCGTATGCTTCTCCTCCAGAGATTCGATCTGGGCGTCCTTCTCTTGCACGCGAATCTCAAGGTCGCTGCAGCTCTGGCTGAGCCGGGCGTTTCGAGTGATCTCGGTTTGTAGGCTGGATTGAACGATCTTGAGTTCTTCGTCCTGAGCCTGCAGGGCTGACTGCAGCTTGGCGATCTCCAATTGCGATTGCTCAAGCTTGCTTTGAAGTGTACCGCTCTCAGCTGCCATCGCTTTGCGTTCAAGCTCAAATGCGGCCCGCTCATGCGCCAAGGCTTCGTTTCCCTCCTCAAGCAGGCGTTCAAGCATCTTACCCACCAGCTCCGTAAGTTCATCACTTAGGCGCGAAGGCGAAGCCGAGGGTCGAGGGTCGTGTGATTCAATCTCCTTCAAAAACCGCTGAATCGTTGTCTTTGATCCGGTATTTCCAAGTTCGATGCGTATCGCGTCGATGCTAGGGTTCTGCCCTCTCGACAGCAGCGCCTCGCGAGCCTTGCGCACCAGTACCAGGTTAATGCCGCCTCTAGCCACGTCTGCCCCTACGATTTCGTACTGTTTTACGTTTCATGTAATTACGTGCCACTTTAACACTTTTATATAGCAATTATTCCTTAATTTTTGGCAAGACATAATCGAGGTTTATGGCTTGTCATGCCGTTGAGCGGCAGTAAAATGGTTAGAAATGCCGTACAAATGGTAAAAGCGAGCAACCGATGGCTCGAAGCGGGGAAAATTGCGTGGTTGAAGTGGTCAGCAAGGCAGAGAGGTACCTAGAGGCGAGCGTTCGAGAGAACACCTCGAAGAGCTATGCGGCTGCCCTCGCCCACTACGAGGTGACCTGGGGCGGCTATCTGCCCACTACCAGTGAGTCAGTGGTACGGTATATCGCTGAGTACGCTGACCAACTGGCGCTCAGTACCCTCAAGCAGCGCTTGGCTGCCCTAGCCAACTGGCATCAAAGCAACGGATTCCCTGACCCCACTAAAGCACCCAAGGTCAGGCAATTGTTAAAAGGTATTCGGGCATTACACCCTGTGCAGCAAAAGCAAGCGGCACCCCTAGCATTGCTGCATCTCGAAAAGGCAGTGGCGCATCTCCAGGAGGAGGTTGTTCAGGCAAGAGCTGCCGGCAACATGTCTAGCCTACTCAAAGCGACTCGCGATATCGCCCTGCTGACGATCGGCTTTTGGAGAGGGTTTCGCGGAGACGAACTCGCCAGGCTCACCATCGAGAACACACATGCCGAGCGCTACGTTGGGATAAGGTTTTACTTGGGAACTAGCAAGGGGGATCGACAAAATATCGGGAGGGAGTACAAAACCCCTTCATTGACCAAGCTATGTCCTGTGGAGGCATACCTCAATTGGCTGGAAGCTTCTGGCCTCACCCGCGGCGGCGTATTCCGGGGCATTGATCGTTGGGGCAACATCAGCGATCGACCTCTCGCTGCCCACAGTCTCATCCCCCTTCTTCGGGGCACCCTAGAGCGCTGCGGCCTACCCTCTCAAACGTTTACCGCTCACTCCATCCGGCGGGGCTTTGCCACATGGGCGGCGAGTTCAGGCTGGGACATCAAGACCTTGATGGAATACGTAGGCTGGAGTGACATGAAGTCGGCGCTGCGCTATGTGGAGCCCGCCCAGCAATTCGGCGGACTCGTGCGGAAGCTTGAGGGGTGATTTCTGGCGCGCTCTGATTGCCAACAGAGGTAGGATTGCGTTGACCGCTGCTGGCTGGAGTTTCTGGATAGGCATGATCGAGACAGATGGCCATCTCAGCTCACTTACATCTCATGACGTCCCGGTCCAATCGGGTGTAGCCATTGAAAACGTAGAAATTTGATTCAATGCCAGCGGTTGGGATGTATAAAAAAACCGCCCTTGAAGGCGGTTTGTCTGCGTTCGGAAGATGATTCTAGCGAGCCAGCCAGCTTTCCACTTCCTCGGATCCGTACTCGGCTTTCCATTCCTTAAGCAGCTTGTGATTGCCGCCCTTGGTTTCGATGATCTCGCCATTGTGCGGGTTCTTGTACTGCTTCACCTCACGGGCGCGGCGCGGGGACTTTTCTGCAGCTGAAGGAGCGACTGAACGACGGTTCGCCTGCGGATCCAGAATGTTGATAATGTCGCGAAGGCTGTAACCGTATTTGCTCAGCAAATCGCGCAGCTTGGTCTCAAATTCGATTTCTTTCTGCAGCTCAGAAGAGCTTTTCATTTCTTCCAGCTCGGCCAGCTGGGCGGCCAATTTTTGCTCAAGCTGACGGAATTCTGCCAGGCGGGACATATGAGATCCTCAAATTTAATGAAAATAGTCGGACATCCTAAAGCATTTCGTTAACGATGTCTTTTAGTTTGACGCTGATTCTAAATCATCGTTGACTTTAACTTACCATGGATTGTTTTCTCTAGAGTGCATAAATCTTGACACATCCATGATGTTGTACTGACCGCAGGCTACTCTGCTTGCAGAATTCACGTGCCTTTTCGACACGCTCAATCGTCCCGCGCATCACATTCAACCGACGGTTAACTTCCTATACCCAGACTGATAGGACGACAGCCCGGCCTAGCTTCGCACGCTCCTCAACCACACGAGCAGGCGTAACAGGTTAGACCGGTCAGGTCACACTCCTCGAGTAAATAGCGTTGTGAGCTTGAATTTGCAGCTGAATTGACTTTATTTGCACCCAGAAGTGAAATACAAATCGGTAAGCGCAGCGGTCTGACCAGTTCATAAAACGACCTTTCGATTGAGAATGGTCGATCCTGCGACGAGAGGTAGTGAGCTACTACCATTGCTGCCATTAATAGTAATGATTAATGAAGATAAGATTTTTATTAGTAAATACTATGAACCTGCGCATCTATGATGTGCTTCGTTGTGCATATTTCTGGTCAGACCGGACAAAGGAAGCGGAAATTCTTCAGCCACCCTAAACTGTTACTCATCAGATTCTGTCTGTCACAGATCTGCTGCGAATGGGGACGACCCAATCCGCTCAGCGAAGGCCGTCAGGCCGCACGAGTCAAAACTGGATGACGAAAATCATGTTGCTCCACGATCAAAACAATCGAGTCTGTATCGCATGTTTTTTCCACTTCTCGTGCACCTCATCCATCCGTTCAAACCTACATAGCACTCCGCCACCGCAGCGGGACCCTACTATCCAAACGCCGGAACTCACATTCACGTCCTCAGCGCATCAATAAACACCATAATCCATTCTCACAAGGCACTCGCAGACTTGGCGATACCCTTCGTTATCCATAAGAAGACTGCAGGGGGCGCCCCCCCAAGCCAAGGGCCGGTTCGATGAGCCAGTTAGCCGCCAATTGATGGTTACCCAAAACGAATGCCGCTAGACCGCGAACCTGATCCATTCGCACAGAAACAACGGAACTGACTACTCCAGCAACTCGGACCTGCTGATGAGCAAGGGCCTAGTAAATCTATCGCTAGCATACGGGCCTCCAATTGTTTGTTTTAGCTGGCTTATGGATAGGGGCCCCTTACAATAGCTACAAGATCGCTCGTGCGTTCGAGGCCTATCTGATGCAACATCCAGAAATTATCGCTGAGCGGGCGCCAACAAACGACTCCGCTATACCCACCTCTACCAGACATCACCAACATGGACCGGATGAACGTACGCTGGAACATGAAAACCAGCACTGCGCAATTTAAACCGGAAAGACAACTGAATAGAACAAGCGGTCCAGACTGCCAGCTCAATCCGACTCAAAAGCAACTTTGATTGGCAGCTCACCTGCCTCGAATAACTCAGCTGCAACTTTATGCCGGCGAGCTTGTTCCAGGTGCTTACGCATGTGATCAGCTGCTGCAAGCCGATCACCTTTTTCAAGACAAGCAAGGATAGCGAGATGCTCAACCGCCTGCTCTCGCCGAGGAGCGCGCTTGCTAGCCTGACGGTATTCCACAAGACGGCGAAGCTGGTCGAGACGACGAACCGTCTGGACGTGAAATCTGTTGCCGGAAAAGCTGGCAAGCGTCTCGTGAAACTGAGCATTTGATTCGAACAGTTCCTGCGGAGTCATGGTCAGGTAGCCGCCATCAGCAATGAATTGCTGCTGCTTTTTACAGCGAGCCAAAGCTTCGGTATCGATCATAAACGTTGGGGCAAGCAGTCCCGCCGGCTCGATGATCGCTCGGAAGGAATAGCTTTCTTCGTAGGCTTCGACCGAGTCGATCATCGGCAGGAATTGCCAGCCTTGGCCGGCACGCTGCTCAATCCAGCCTTCTTGTTGAATGCGGCTCAAAACCCCTCGCAGCATATAGCGTGAAATGTTGAATAAACGCATCAGGTCCGTTTCAGCAAACTGCTCAGGAATCTGGCCGTTCAGTCGCATCACCGCGATCTGCTGATAGACCGGGTCGTCGATGGAGACCGACAAATCTTGGGCAATTTCAGCCAGATCATCATAGGGCTTGGCCAGGAAAAAACCGCGATTGCGGTCCTGACTCAGCAATCCTCGCTCGGCAAGGTAGTTGAGAGCAATCTTGATAGGAGTTCGTGACGTCTTCAAAGCCTTAGCCAGTCCTAGCTCCGAGACATGATGCCCCGCAGCCAGTTGCTCTTGGCGAACATAGGCAACGATATCGCGAGCCACGCGGGCTTGAAGAGGCGTCAAATTCATATCTTTTCCGAGTTGGGGCGTTGGATTGTGGGGCTCCTCCCATCAGACGAACCCCACAGCTCCCACATTATGCCTTTTGCGGGTTCATTTCCAAATGGAGTTCGGCGTTAACAGATGTCGAGACCATTGGCTTACGGGTCATAGCAGTGCAATAAACGCACCAGCCACCAGGAGGATGCCTGCGATCATGAGGACCAGTTGTACGAACTCGTGGCTTGAACAGCGTCCCAGTGGCGCTCGGAGCGGCCACACCGAAAAGGTTTCCGCCAACGACAATGAACGCAACTGCCCGACAACGTCACCGGTACTTGGCAGCAGGTCCTTGAGCAAAGAGAAGTTCAGCGAAGTAGTCGACGCGATGCCAGCCAAAGTGAGCGACGTAATCAAAACAAGCGATGCAGTAGATTCAGCAAACGGCACAAGAAAAAATGCAGTTATCAATCAGCATCGAGATCGCAATCACGTTACGGCGCTTGCCTGAGTTAAACCCGCCACCGCGAGTCAGATACCAGCCGATGAGGTTGCCCAGCCCCATGTATAGCACGATTGCAGCAGCATACAGGATGGCAGTCACTAGACCGATTTCTCCAGCAATAGATGCCGCTCTTGCTGAAGGTAGCTCGGCAGCCAGGTCAGGAGGGGATACTGGGTGTAGACGTTGCAGCCTTGCGCAGAAGCTGCAGCACCCCCTTTTTGCCGCCACCGGAACGCGAATCCAGGATAGTTTTGCTCTCTTGGCTGCACAGCCACCGCATGTCTTCAGGCTTGCCGAAGAACAGATACCCAGCCAACAGCCAACCGCCAGCAGAGCCGACGGCCAGCCATCAACTTACGAAGCTGAGTGATAGACCGGGAATGCTCCGAACATCACGCCACCTACCAACATGGCCATGCTCACCAGGAGCGCCCATTTCAACGCAAAGCGCTGGTGGTCACCCAGGTCGACTTTTGCCAACGCCACCAGCAGATATAGCGAAGGCACCAATGGGCTGAGCAAGTGAACAGGCTGACCAACCACCGATGCCCGGGCGATCTCCAGATGCGAGATTCCGTAGGTAGCGGCGGTCTGGGCGATCACTGGCAAGATGCCGAAGTAGAAGGCATCGTTCGACATGAAGAAGGTGAACGGAATGCTGACCAAGGCAGTGAACACCGCCAGGTATGGGCCAAACGCATCAGGAATGACTGCCAACAGCCCCTTCGCCATCGCATCGACCATGCCGGTACCCGAAAGGATGCCGGTGAAGATGCCTGCGGCGAAAATGACCGAAGTCACCGCGAGAACGTTGCCCGCGTGAGCGGAGATACGCTCTTTCTGCTGCTCCAGATGTGGGTAGTTGATCATCACCGCGATGGCGAAGCAGACCATGAACAGCACTTGAATCGGTACGATACCTGCCATCAACACGCCAATCATCGTTGCAGTGAGTAACAGGTTGGGCCAGAACATGTGCGGACGGCGATTGCGATCGCACTCCTCATGCGAACCATTACCCAACGCGATAGAGCCGTTGTGGAAATCATCCACGGCAATCACGCCCAGGCGAGCACGCTCACGTCGACCCAGCAGAATTGCGATGAAGAGCAAGCAGGCGCAGCCCAGCAGCATCGACGGCACCATAGGCAGGAAGATGTCCATAGCGTCGACATGCAGCGCAGCCGCAGCGCGGGCAGTAGGGCCGCCCCACGGGGAGATGTTCATGATGCCGTTGGCGATGTTGACCACGCAGGTCAGGCCCAGAACGCTCATTCCCAGGCGCTGATAAAGCGGCAGGAATGCGGCGACCACGATCATGTAAGTAGTGGAACTGTCGCCATCCAGGGATACAAGCATGGTCAAGATCGTGGTTCCGACCAAGACCTTCAGCGGGTCACCCTTCACGATCTTCAGGATGCAGCGCACCAATGAATCGAACAGTCCCGCGTCGATCATGATGCCGAAGTAAAGAATCGAGAAGGTCAGCATGACACCAGTCGGCGCCAACGTTTTGATGCCGTCGAGCATCATTCCGCCCAGGCCGGCGTAGAAGCCACCAATCAGGGCAAACACGATCGGTACCACGATCAAGGCAACCAGGGCGGTAAGCCGCTTGGTCATGATCAGGTACATGAAACAGGTGACCATCGAAAAACCGAGCACGGTCAGCAGCATGGCTCTCTCCTTATTGTTTTAGTGCCGCGAAGCCAAGCTTTAGCGGAACGAAAGGGACTGAGCGGACTGGTGCCGGACGGATTTACGGTAGGTCTGATTGCATTTCATCTTGAATTTCCTCGTTTTTGTCTTTGTGCGGGAAAGGTTGGCAGGCAGATAAATGGCCGGTCTTCAGGCTTCAAGGTGACCATTCGGCGCTCGACCGAAGTTTTTCTGCTGGAGATAAATTGACTCAAGTTTAGACAAAGTGCAATATCGCCTCACAAAAAACACGCCTGTGAGGTCCCCGGCATGAGCAAGCACATTGGCCAAACCCTGGCCGTAAACGGTCGCGACTACCGCGTCTGCAACGTATCGGAAGCTGTAAAAGCGATAGGCGGCGACTTTGCCCGCCTGCCAATGAGCCTCCGGATCCTCGCTGAAAACGTCCTGCGCACCGAAGCAGAGCCGAACGAAGCGCTGAAGGTAATTTGCACTCGATCTAAAAACAGCGACATCCCCTTCCGCCCCGCTCGCGTGGTTCTTCAGGACCTGCTCGGCACCCCTGCCCTGGTCGACCTGGCCGGTCTGCGTGACGCAGTAGCAAAAGCAGGCGGCGATCCACGCCAGGTAAACCCGGTCACCCCTACTCACCTCGTCGTGGACCACTCGCTGAACGTAGAGCGTTGGGGTGATGCCAGCGCATTGGCCGATAACGAAGCCATCGAGCGCGAGCGCAATGCCGAACGCTTTGCATTCCTCGACTGGTGCAACAAGGCCTTCAACAACCTGTCGATCGTGCCTTCAGGTAACGGCATCCTTCACCAGATCAACCTGGAGCGCCTGACCACCGTCATCGGCACTCGTGAAGTTGAAGGTGATCTGTGGGCATTCCCAGATACGCTAGTCGGCACTGACAGCCACACCACCATGATCAACGGCATCGGCGTGCTGGGCTGGGGTGTTGGTGGCATCGAGGCAGAAGCCGCAATGCTGGGCAAAGCCCTGATGATGCGGGTTCCAGAAATCGTCGGCGTCCGACTGGAAGGCGTCCCGCCATCGGGCTACGTTGCTACCGACATCGCGCTTGCCTTGACCGAAAGCCTGCGCAAAGCCGGCGTAATCGGCAGCGTGTTGGAATTCCATGGCCCAGGCGTTGCCGCCCTGTCCTTGGCGGACCGTGGCACCCTGTCCAACATGGCTCCTGAGTTCGGCGCTACCGCAGCAATGTTCGCGATCGACGATCGCACCCTGCACTACCTGCGACTCAGCGGTCGCGGCGGTGAGATTGCCGAGCTGACCGAGGCTTATGCCAAACATCAAGGTCTGTGGCATGACAGCCTGGAATCGGTCGAATACGACCGTGTCGTCACCCTCGACCTGAGCACCGTTGGTCGTGCGATTGCCGGCCCGAAACAACCTCACCAGCGCATCCTGCTGGGTAAAGGCGAAGCAGCAAAAGACGTCCCTACCGACCTGGATAACGGCTCGGTCGTGATTGCCGCCATCACCAGCTGCACCAATACCTCCAACCCCCGTGGCGTGATCGCTGCGGCCCTGGTCGCCCGCAATGCACTCAAGCGCGGTCTGCGTCGTGCTCCATGGGTCAAGACTTCCTTCGCACCCGGCTCCAAGGTGGTCGCCGACTACCTGGACCGTGCAGGTCTGAACGTGGACCTCGACAACATGGGCTTCAACGTTGTTGGTTACGGCTGCACGACCTGCAACGGCATGTCCGGCCCTCTGCTCAGCAAAGAGATCGAGGACGAAATTCGCACTCGCAAGCTGGAAACCGTTGCAGCGACCTCCGGTAACCGCAACTTCGAAGGTCGCGTACACCCGCTGGCTCGTGAAGTGTTCATCATGTCCCCTCCCCTGATCGTGGCGTACGCGATTGCTGGCACCTACCGCATCGACCCGCAAGTGGATGCGCTCGGCACCGACGCCGAAGGCAAGCCGGTTTACCTCAGCGAGCTGTGGCCTTCGGATCAAGAGCTGGACGAGATCGAGAAGAAAGCACTGTCGGCCGACCTGTTCGACAAGGCTTACAGCTCGGTACCTCGCGAAGCGGGCGTCATCGCCTCTGACCTGCGCGCCGGCGTTACCGATCAGTACGCCTGGGACCAGAGCAGCACCTACATCCGCAAGCCGCCGTACTGGAGCGATGAGCTGACTGCTACCGACCCTCAACGCGACCTGAAAGACATGCGCGTTCTGGTGATGCTGGCGGACAACATTACGACCGACCACATCTCGCCGTCGGGCGCCATCCTGCCGGACAGCGACGCAGGTTCGTATTTGAAAGGCCACGGCATTGGTGTTGATGACTTCAACTCCTATGGCACTCGTCGCGGCAACCACGAAGCCGCACAGCGCGCCACCTTCGCAAGCCCTCGCCTGAAGAACGAGCTGATGACTGACGGCCGCGAAGGCCCTTGGACGCTGCTGCTGCCGGAAAACCGCGTGAGCACCGTGTTCGAAGCCGCCCAAGCTTATGCCGATCGCAAGCAGCCTCTGATAGTAGTGGCAGGCAAGGAGTACGGCAGTGGTTCGTCGCGTGACTGGGCAGCCAAAGGCCCTCGCCTGCTGGGCGTGCGCGTTGTCGTGGCCGAGAGCTTCGAGCGCATCCACCGCACCAACCTGGCTGGCCTGGGCATCCTCCCGCTGCAGTTCCCAGAAGGTGTAACTCGCAAGACGCTGGGCCTGACCGGTCACGAGAAGTTCTCGGTGGAAGGCATCAACGACACCTTCGCGCCTGGCGACAAGCTGCTACTCGTCATTGAGCGTGCAGATGGCTCCACTGAAAACGTAACCGTCACCAGCCGCCTGGATACACATGAAGACGTGCGCTACTTCCGCCGCGGCGGCCTGCTGCCGCAGCTGCTGGTGGAGAGCATGGACAAGGCTGCTAAAGCGAAGCAATTGGAAGGAGCAGTGTAATGACTCAAGTTCGAATCCCTGCCGTATTCATGCGCGGCGGCACCAGTAAGGGCGTCTTTTTCCTTGAGCAAGATGTTCCGGCTGCAGGCCCAGAGCGCGATGCACTGATGCTTCGCGTCATTGGCAGTCCGGATCCTTATGGCAAGCAGATCGACGGCATGGGTGCTGCCACCTCCAGCTCCAGCAAGGTCGTCATCATCGGTAAATCGGGTCGTACCGATTGCGATGTTGACTACCTGTTCGGCGCCCCGGCAATCGAAAACCCGGTTGTCGACTGGTCCGGTAACTGCGGCAACCTGAGCGCAGCCGTCGGTCCTTTCGCCATTCGCCAAGGGCTCGTCGATGCGCCTCGTGACGGCATCGCCACCATCCGCATCTGGCAGGCCAATATTCAGAAACGCATCATCGCCCATGTCCCGATGAAGGATGGCGAGGTCGTTGAAGAAGGTGATTTCGTGCTGGATGGCGTCGCCTTCCCTGCTGCCGAAATCGTCGTGGAATTCCTTCAGCCTGGCGGTTCGGGCGGCAGCATTCTGCCAACCGGCAATGTCGTGGATGAACTGGATATCCCTGGCTTCCCAGGCTTGCCGGCAACATTGCTCAACGCAGGCAACCCGACGATCTTCGTCGACGCCCAGCGCGTTGGCCTGACCGGGACCGAGACCCAAGACCAGGTCAACGGCAACGCCGAACTGCTGCAATCGCTGGAAACCATCCGCGCACACTGCACCGTGGCCATGGGTCTGGCGGCTACCGCTGAAGAAGCAACGCGCCTTCGCCCTCACACGCCGAAGCTCTGCCTGGTAGCTCCGCCGCAAACCTACGGCGCTGCCGGTGGCAAGACAGTCGAAGCCGGCGAGATCGATGTGATCGCCCGCATCCTTTCCATGGGCAAACTGCACCACGCAATCACCGGCACTGGCGCTGTAGCCGTTGCCGTGGCGGCCGCTCTGGAAGGCACGCTGGTCAACCGTATCGTCGGCGATATCGGTGAACGCCAAGTCAACATGGGCCACACCGCCGGCACCGTTGCCGTAGGCGCGCAGACCACCCAAGTCGATGGCAACTGGATTGTGGACAAGGCCGTCATGAGCCGAAGCGCCCGTCGCCTGATGGAAGGCTGGGTGCTCGTACCGTCGAAGTACTGATTGCTCAGCTACCGCCGACCTTCGAAGGTCGGCGGTACTCATCACAACAAAAACAACGATGAGATTTTGCTATGTGCCCATCACCGTTCTCACCCGCCATTTCTCGACGCACGCTGCTCTCTTCTACTTCCATCGTCGCTGCGGCAACCATTTTGGGCCTCGGCGCGGGAGCGGCAGATGCCAAATCAGGACCTGAGAAGAACGCTATGCAGCCTGCCAACTCGAACAAAACCCAAATTGTCTATGTGGGCTCCAGAACCACTCGCGAGCGTAACGCCCGCGGTGCAGGCATCACGGTTTATCGACATGACCCGCAGACAGGTCGCTCCGAACTGGTTCAAACCGTCGGCGATCTGACGAACCCATCCTTCCTGTGCCTCGACCAAACCCAGAACCTGCTGTTCTGCGTGCATGGCGACCAGTCCATTGTCAGCTCATTCCAAATTGAGCCAGCCAGCGGAACGCTCACGAAGGTGAGCTCGGTTAGTTGCGAAGGGAACAACCCCGTCCATCTTACCGTGGACAAGAGCAACAAATTCCTCGCTGTGGCCAACTATGCCACCGGCAGCATTGTCATTCTGCCGTTCGATAAGACCGGCCACCTGCAACCCGTCATCAGCAAATACGACCTTCCGGGCAACCCTGGCCCGCACAAGATCGAGCAGGCGAGCTCCCACCCGCACATGATCCCACGCGATCCATCGGGCCGCTTCCTGGTGGTCCCGGACAAAGGACTGGATAAAGTCTTTGTGTTCGATTTGAAGCAGAACGGGACCGCACTGAAGCCTGAACTAGCGCATGAAATCAAGGCACGCGAGGGGGCCGGACCTCGACATGTGGTGTTCTCTCCGACCGGGTCATTTGCTTACGTCGTGAACGAACTGGACAGCACGATCACCAGCTACCGCTACAACCAGAATGACGGCTCCCTGGTTCCATTCCAGATGGTTCCAGCCCTCCCTCAGGACTTTGTAGGGGACAGCCGTGCAGCAGCGCTGGTCATTGCACCGGATGGAGTACATTTGTTCTCTTCAAATCGCGGGCATGACAGCGTGACCATTTATTCGGTGGATCAGCCTACCGGGAAGATCAACCCGATCGGCAACGTACCTAGCCACGGCAAGAAGCCTCGGTTCATGACCGCGTCCCCTAACGGTCGCTTCTTGTTCGTCGCTAACGAAGACAGCGACAACATCAAGACATTCTCCATTAGCCCGAAAGGCGAACTGGCTTTGCTGGAGCATCAGATCCAGACCGGCAGCCCGGTCTGCATGATTTTCCGCACCGCTTGAACCTCTTTTTTTCCTGATCCTGGCGTGCCGGGAGGCACGCCTATACCCCACGTTCCAATCGATGGAGCAGCACATGCATAACAAAAACAAGATTGGTTGCAAGCTTCTCGCCGTTACTCCTTGCCTGGCCGCAGCTATGGCCTATGGGGATGGTTTTATCGACGACAGCAAGGTCACCTTGCAAACGACGAACTTCTACATCAACCGCGATTTCCGTGACGGTGCTGGCCAGTCAAAGCGCGAAGAATGGGCCCATGGTTTCATTCTCGATGCGAAGTCCGGATACACACCAGGGCCAGTCGGTTTTGGGGTCGATGCTCTGGGCATGCTCGGCCTGAAGCTGGACTCAAGTCCCGATCGAACCGGTACTGGCCTGTTACCGACTCATGATGATGGTCGCGCTGCTGACGAGTTCAGCCGCCTGGGCCTGACTGGCAAGATGCGCCTATCCGAGACAGAGCTTAAATACGGCACTCTGATCCCCAAGCTGCCCACTGTTCAGGCCAACACTGGCCGCCTCCTTCCCCAGACCTTTGAGGGCGGCCTGCTCACCAGCAAAGAATTCGATTCGCTGTCCTTCATCGGTGCCCGCTTCGAGCGCCAAACCGATCGCGACTCGACAGACCGCGTACCGATCACACTAAACAACAAAAACCGTCGTTTCACAGGCAATACCGAAGGTGACGCCTTCTGGCTGGGCGGCTTGGATTACCAGCTCACAAAAGACCTGCTACTGACCTATCAATATGCAGAGCTGGAACAGGTCTACCACCAACACTTCGTGGGGGCGAACTATTCGATTCCAGTGGGCCCCGGGAAGATCAAAGCTGATCTTCGCTACATGGATAGCGACGATGACGGTCGAGCTTTGGGCGGACGTATCGATAGCAGAGCAATTTCCGGCATGTTCACCTACAGCTTGGGCGGACATGCGCTTGGTCTGGGACTGCAAAAGATGAACGGTTCTACCTCCATGCCCTATCTCGATGGAACTGATCCTTACCTGGTCAACTTCGTCCAGCTCAACGACTTCGCCGAGCCCGGTGAACGGTCTTGGCAATTGCGCTACGACTACAACTTCGCGGCTCTCGGCATTCCTGGCTTGACCTTCATGACCCGCTACCTGCGAGGCGACCAGGCCGACGCAGCGACCATCACCGGTGAGGGCCATGAATGGGAGCGCAACACTGAACTGCAGTATGTGGTGCAATCCGGTGCCCTGAAGAACGTATCGGTCCGGTGGCGTAACGCGAGCTATCGATCGAGCTTTGCACGTGGCGCGGATGAAAACCGCCTGATCGTGTCCTACACATTCCCAATTTTCTAACCCAGGAGAAGGTATGAGCCCTATTGCCCAGCAGGTTCTCAAGGACCTGGCGCCCAACGGCATTCTGCGTGCGGCGATCAACTTCGGTAACCCAGTGCTGGCTCAGCCAGGCGCTGACGGAGAACCGCATGGTGTTTCTGTTGCACTTGCTAAATCGCTGGCCGAAGAGCTGGGCGTAGGTCTCGAATTGCGCACATACGACGCGGCCGGGAAGGTATTCGCTGCACTTGAAGACAACGCGTGGACGTTGGCCTTCCTGGCTATCGAGCCTGTCCGCGCCGCCCAGATCAGCTTCAGTGAACCCTACGTACTTATCGAAGGGACCTATCTGGTAAAGGCCGAGTCGCCCTATTCCAAAACCGAGGACCTGGATCAACCTGGACTTCGGCTTGCGGTAGGCAACGGCGCTGCTTACGACCTGTACCTGTCACGTACGTTGCAGCATGCAGAGCTACACCGAGCTGAAACGTCTGCAGGTGCAGTAGACCTATTCATTGACCAAGACCTGGATGCTGCCGCCGGGGTCAGACAACCGCTGGAACAAATCGCAGCCAAGAATCAGAATTATCGGGTGATGCAGGGAGCCTTCACCGCTATCCGCCAAGCAGTCGCAGTGCCACGAGGCCGTGATGCTGGAGCAGCCTATGTTAGAGACTTCGTCGAACGACGATTGGCCGAGGGCTTCATCCGGGGTGCATTACTTGCCAGCGGGCAAACCGACGTCAGCGCACCCCGTTGAGGTCGATACTGGAGACGAGGCCTCATATAATCTGATGGGCTTCACTGGTCCCGATCTGTGAAAACAAACAGTTACAGGGTAATCGTTAGTGCCATCAATCAATTTTTTGGCAAGTTCGGTTCTTCAGATCGTTCGCGAATCAGCAATAGAGCATCCCAATAGAATGGACAGTTGGATAGACGCAAAGACCAGCGCTTCGATGGTGTACAAAGACGCAATGCCGCCCTGGATTGTTGAGTTTGACAATGGCGTAACCCTTAATGGAGCAATGCCCTACGCACGGATCGAGGGATATCGTCCTGTGACACTGGACCTTTACCTACCGCCCAGCCCGCGTCGGTCCTCTCCTTCCCCGTTGCTGATTTATATACATGGCGGCGGATGGCGACGAGGCGACAGTCATCGGTCAGGAGTGTTCAGCGATTTCCCGCGGCTGCTGGCAGAGATAGCCGCCCGCGGATATGCCGTGGCGTCGATCAACTACCGACTGAGCGCGGAAGTGAGGTGGCCTGGACAGCTCGAGGATGCCAAAGCCGCCCTGAATTATCTGGCAGGAATCGCTGAAGATCTTCAAATTGACACTACCAATACCTACGTCTGGGGAGTATCCGCTGGCGCGCAGATCGCTGCAAGTTTGGGCAACCCGTGGACCGATGGTAACTCTCCCGCGGCCGAACCTGGAGGCCGTGCTGTCACAATTCAAGCCGTAGCGGTATGGTACGGCGTGTTCTGCTTCCAAACCCTACCTTATCAAGCCCAACTCCTCGGGTTGTCTCTTCCGCAGCACGAGCTCGCTCCAGAGTCGCAATTACTGCGTTACTTACCCGACTCCTCGGATGTTCCTAAAGGGGCCAGTCCGGCGTTAGAAGTTAGCAACGAAACAGCGCCCACCTTGATTTTGGTAGGGAGAAAAGATGAAAAAGTCCCTTACTTACAAAGTATTCAATTAGCGCATGCGTTAGCTGCAGCTAACGTTCCGCACCAACTTACTGTGTATCCCGATGTTGGTCACAGCTTCATCTGCGAGCAAGATAGTACGATCACTCATAAAACCAATCTAGAAGCCTTAAACACTACCATTCAGTTCTTCGACGCTCGGGCCTTCGATTGATTGATCAAGGTTGGTCTTGAGTCGCAGGCTGGGTGGCGAAACTCACCAGCAGACGCATGCCATATTCTCCCAAGCAGTGACTAATGTAGGCCCTGATCCTAGAGCCTGGGATGTGCGCATGTATTACCGTGCCTTAAGCTACCAATGCTGTCGATCGGATGGCAGCGGGCTTCGGGACGTTAACTCAGCCGCAAGCCGATCTGGCAAGCACTGCCTCCCCTTACTCAGAACCAGTAAATTCTGCGCAGCGAGAAGAGGGTTCGAGTTGGACGTTGCGTCCTGCCAAAATGCCGGTGAATGCACCTGCGATAGAGATGGCGGCGGTGGTCAGCAGCGGTGCCGTCCAACCACCGGTTGAGTCGTGCAGTTGCCCCAGCAATATCGGGCCTGCTGCTGCCATCAAATAGCCTACACATTGCGCCATTCCTGAAAGTGCAGCCGCGTCAACGGAGTTCTTTGTGCGCAAACCGATGAACGTCAGGCCGAGCATCATGCTGGCGCCAGAACCAAAGCCTAGGAATGCGGCCCACCACATAGCGTGGCCTGGCGCATAAATAAGTCCGATAAGTGATAAGGCTGTTAGCAGACTGACGGTAGCGGCCGCCAGTCTTTGGTCTGTGAGACGGCGAAGCGTGGCCGCCAGGATCAAGCCGGGAATCGCTGTAGTCAGTTGAAGCGTGCCGTGTATTGTTCCTGCTTGTTCGGGGGATATCCCATGGTTCATCAGAATAGTAGGAAGCCAGCTCACTGTGACATAAAAAGGCAACGCGTTGAGCCCCATGAACAGGGTGACTTGCCAGGCAAGCGGCGAACGCCATACCGCCACAGATGCCGCTTGGTTCGGGCTGGGCAGGCTCAGGTGTTCTTTAACTTTCAACTGCGGTAGCCACACCAACATCGCCAACAGCGGGGCTGCCACCACCAAACTCAGGGCTATCGACCATCCCCATGATTGGGTCAGAGGAACGATAGCGGCTGACGTAACAGCACCTGCTGCGCCCATCGTGATGGAGTAAGCGCCGATCATAGACGCCATTTTCGATGAGAAGTCGCGTTTAATCAGGCTGGGAAGCAACACATTGCCAAGGGCGATTCCGGTGCCTATCAGTATCGAACCAGCGTATAACGCCCACGCGCTACCTGCGGAGCGGAGTAGGATGCCCACTGAAATCACCAACAGAGCACCGAAAAGGGTGCGCTCAGTACCGGACCTTCGTGCGACCGCAGCGCTGAGCGGGGAGAACCCCGCAAAAGCAAGGAGTGGCAGTGAAGTGAGCAGGCCCAGTGCTGATGCACTCAAGCCAAAATCCTTCTGGATTAGCGGCAGAATGGGCGCGATGCCCGTGAAGGGAGCGCGCAGATTAATGGCAATAAGCAGGATGCCCGCGACGAGCATGGTGGCCTGCCACTTGTTTTTTGTATCTGACATATTCTCTAGCTGTCCTCTAAAAAAAAGGCAACTGTAGAGAGCTTGAGAGTTATAGAATATAGATATCAAGCCATATGATACCTAAATCATGCCATTCTCAAAAAATGTCGTTTCCTCACCAGAAGATTTCGATTCAGACCTTTTTTTCCAGGCGGCGATTGCACTCAAGGTTGTGCCGGAACCTAATCATTCCGGCACCGGCACACATGATCATCGTAAAGGCCAACTGATCTTGTCTTTGCGGGGGGCGGTGAGCTGTGAGGTGCAGAACGCAATCTGGCTGGTGCCACCCCAGCACGCGGTATGGATCCCCGGCGGCACGCCACACTGTTGTCGTGTAACCGCGAATGCCAGTACCTGCTTTCTGTTCGTCGAGCCCAGCGCAGCTGTCATGCCTGATGGGTGCTGTACACTTGCTATTACGCCGCTTGTCCGGGAGTTGATCCTGCACCTTGTTGAGCAGGACCGCTCTTGTCTTTCAGAGGGCAAGGCCGCGCGGTTGGTTGCAGTGCTACTCGAGCAGCTTTCCGATGCGTCGGTGAAAGAGCTGCACTTGCCAATATCAGACCATCCGAAGATCAAACACATCGCGGATACGCTCTTTGCTACTCCCGGCGACCGCACCACCCTGCGCGAATGGGCCACTCGGCTTGCGACTAGTGAACGAACGCTGGCTAGGCTAGTTGAAAGCAAGACCGGGCTCAGCTTCGGGCGGTGGCGCCAGCAGCTGCATTTGATGATCGCACTCAGCCATTTGGCAGAGGGGGTATCCGTGCAACGTGTGGCGGGCATTCTTGGATATGACTCCGTTAATGCCTTCATTACGATGTTCAAGAAAGCCGTAGGTAAGTCACCTACCCAGTACTTCTCTTCTTTGCGCTAACACTCCGCTCGCGAATCCGAGGGGCCGAAGCTATCAAAAACTAGTTTTTACACAGTGGCCGTTGTACAAATCCGGCAATGGAAGCTATGAGTCGTCATGACCCCGCTAGGCTTTAGGGACTTTATGGAGATTCATCTCCAACCAGTCGCCAAGTGCCGCAACATGCGCGGCGGCTTCCTGACCAAAAGGGGTCAGATCATATTCGACCCACGGAGGGACAATGGGATATGAGGTCCGGCGCACGAAACCATCGCCTTCCAGCCGCTGAAGGGTCTGCGACAACATCTTTTCGCTGACGCCGTTCACTTTGCGACGCAGCTCACTGTAACGCAGCGTGCCGTCAATTAGCGCAATCAGGCATAGCATTCCCCACAGACTCGTGACGTGAGACAGCACTTCCCTGGCCTTGCATTTGCCCGTGAATAGGTCGCCGCGCCTGAGCTTGGCGGTCAGCGTGTGCTCGTCAAGCGCGGATGAGTCTTGGGGGTTGACGGTGTCCAAGCGAGAGTCAGTCATTGTACTAACCAAAAGGTGCGTACTTCCTTAGGGTGGGGTAGCAAACTTATAGTGCGTGCCAATCATCGGTCAAGGTCAGGGTGAGCGCTTTGCAACGTCCCACATTCAATAAACGCTGGATGCCCGTGCTGGTCATCGCAGCCATCGTCGGCGCACTGGCACTGTCATTCGCCTGGGCCGCCGGGCTGGTCGGGGGCCGAACCACCACTCGAACGTTTCTCGGTGACTCGCTGCAGCACTTCGAACCGGGCTATCGTCGAGCGCATGGTAAGGGCATCTGTTTCGCAGGAGTTTTTCGCAGCAGCAATGCAGCGGCGTCGCTCTCGACCGCTCGAGTGTTCGCCCAGGATGAAGTCCCGGCAATCGGACGTTTCTCGATCGGATCCGCCGACCCCCATGCGCCGGACGCCTCTACCGCCACGGTGAGCATGGCCTTGTTGTTGAGTGCAGACGACAGATCTCAATGGCGGATGAAGCTGAACAATGCCCCCTACTTCCCTACGCGTGATGCCGAGGGGTTCCTGGCACAAAGGCACGCATTCGAGCCTGACCCGACCACCGGACAGCCTGACCCCGCGCGAGTCGGGGCGTTCTTCGAAAAGTACCCAGAGGCTCGCAAGGCGGTGGAGTACAAGGCGACTGCGCCTTGGCCGAGCAGCTTTGCGCAGGCCCAGTACAACGTCATCAACGCATTTATCCTGCTTGCGGCAGATGGCACACGCCAGCCCGTGCGCTGGTTCATGCGGCCCCACGCTCCCTTCCATGGCCTCTCCCCGGAAGAGCGGGCGCGATCCAGCCGTGATTTCCTGTTCGACGATATCAAGAAGCGGGTGGCACAAGCGCCCGTTCGCTGGGATCTGGTACTGCAATTGGCGCAGGCGGGAGATCCGGTCGATGATCCGTCACAACCCTGGCCCGACGAGCGACAGCAAGTGGTCGCCGGCACGCTGGAAGTGACCAGCGTTCGCGATCAGCGCGAAGGGGGCTGTCGCGATATCAACTTCGACCCCACCTTGGTGCCATCCGGTATCGCGCTTTCGAACGATCCTGTGCTAGCAGCGCGCGCGGGTATTTACTCGCACTCTTACAATGCACGTCTGCGCGAAATCGCGTTCGGCAGGGCAACCGACGCCATTGGCCAGCAGGAGCACAAGTGATGCAAGACGTACCAACTACCCGTACGCGCAGTCCCCGGCACTTCAACCTAACCGCCAGGCTACTGCACTGGGCAATGGCGATCGCCATCATGGCCATGCTGTTCATCGGGGTAGCCATGATGAGCTCATTAGCCCTCCGTCCCGTGTTGATCGACGTGCATCAGCCGTTGGGCATCGCCATCCTTTGCCTCGCACTGGTGCGCCTGGCCAATCGCTTCTGCCGGCCTGTGCCGGCACTGCCCGCAAGTATTCCCCGCTGGCAAGCCGTAGCCGCCCACCTGTTGCACGGCTTGCTCTACCTATTGATGGTGGGGTTGCCAGTGCTCGGCTGGGCGGTGCGTTCGGCAGGCAACTGGCCCGTCATCCTTCTGGGCGACTGGAGCTTGCCTGCGCTGGTTCCGGAAAACCCGGTGCTCTACGCATGGCTTCGGCTGGCACATGGCGCTCTGGCGTGGCTGCTGTTCGCGATCATCCTGGGACATCTGGGCGCCGCATTGATGCATGCCTGGGTACTAAGAGACGGTGTTTTCTCCAGCATGGCCCGAGGCGCCAGCGACGAACGAGCTAAAGCTGGATCCGGCTCGCGGCCCACGTCTTGATGCGTTTGAATATCCCGCGCTGGCGTTGAACCGATAGCGGTCAGCCCTGACTGGCCGCTCTCGCCTTTTGGCGGAATAACCATCACTGGTTCTACCGGGGGGCGACTGTCAGTCGCTGATGACATGCCGCTCGCAGGCAAGTCGGGTGCATTCCCTAAAAAGCTTGGCGGCAGGCCCGGGGTCACGGTTATGGGGATAAAAACAGCCGATCCCGCCGAAACGTAAGGGCGTGCCGAAGGTGAAGCTTCGAATCCCGCCCTGACCAGACAATTGCCTAGCCGTCTCCATCGGCAGCAAACCCACAGTCTTCTGGTCCTGCATCAACGCTACGTTGGTAAGCACCGACAGCGACTCGATTACATTGGCTGGCAGCGGTAAATCAGCCTCGGCAAAAAGCCCATTGACGGTACGACGTAGTGACGAGCCGGGTGGCGGCAAAATCCACGGATAGGCCTGCAAATCGGCCAAGCTCGACACGGCCTGATCGTGTAGCGGGTGTCGGCTTCCGGCAACGATCGACAAAGACTCCACGTAAAGCGAGTCAACGCCCAACGTCCGGCTCTCCTCCCGCCCCCGCCAGTCGTCAGGGATCCTCCCGATCACCAGGTCCACCTCACCCACTATCAAGGCGGGGAAGAGTTGATCGAATTGCCCGATCCGCACCGACACCAGCACCTGCGGGGCGCGCTCCTTGAGCAGCCGTAGCGCGAGCGGCAACAACGATGCCGAAGCTGAAATTAGCGTGCCTACAACCACATGGCCTGCCCCCCCCTCGTGATGAGCCTGCACTTCATCAGTTAGCGCCCTAAGCTCTGCCAGCATTGCACGGGCTCTGCGCAGCACTACCTCGCCCAGCTCCGTCAGGCGCACGCCGCGATTGCTACGTACCAGCAACGGCGCGGAGAAGTACGACTCTATCTCATGGATAACCTTGGTGACGGCAGGTTGAGTCATGTTCAATATCTGAGCTGCACGCACTAGTGAGCCGCTCTGCACGACCTGGTCGAATACCACCAGTTGGTAGAACTTCAGCTTGCGCGAAACCGTAAGTACGCTTGATTTCATGACGCTCCTCGGCAACCACGACTTTTTTCCGATCAGGTTGCCGCTCGTTCGCGATGGCCAATCAAATGCCGAAGAATCCCCGGGCGTTCTCGGCGCAGATACGCGACTTGTCCTGCTCGCTCAACTGCGGATGCTCCAGTACACCAGCACCAATGGCCTGTTCGCCTAGCGGGAAGGGAGAGTCGGAGCCCAGCATGACGCGGTCTGCCCCCATCACGTCCACCAGCAAACGCAGTGCACGAGGGTCGAAGACCGCCGAGTCGACGAAGAAACGTTTGACATAGCTTGACGGCAGTTCCGGGCAATCCTCTCGGACAATATCTCTATGGCGCCAGGCGTTATCTACCCGTCCCAGGAGGAAGGCGAAGCCGCCGCCGCCATGGGCGAAACAGATGCGCAGGGACGCCGGCAAGTGTTCGAAAGCGCCAGACAGGATCAGCGACAGGATACCCAGCTGTGTTTCCGCCGGCATCGCGACAAGCCAAGGCAACATCCATTTCTTCATGCGCTCGCCGCCCATCATGTCCCACGGGTGCACCAGCAACGGGATATTTTCCACCGCACAGTGGTGCAGGAAGGTGATCAGGCCCGCTTCGTCCAGATCGTGGTTGCCCACGTGATTGCCGATTTGCACCCCGACATGGCCACAGGCCTTGGCCCGGCTGGCCTCAAGGCAGGCCGCCTCGATATCTTGCAGGGGTACCTGGGCCAGTACCTTGAGGCGATCGGGTACCTGGGCCGTCATCTCCAGGGCTCGATCATTCATCATCTGTGCCCACGGCAGCGCCTGCGCGATAGGTTGGTCGTAGGCGAACATCACCGGCGTTGCGCACATCACTTGCACGTCCAAGCCCTGCTCATCCAGGTGTTCGATGCGGCGCTGCGGATCCCACAGCACATCATGTACCGGACGGAACGGCTTATCTCCCAGCATGATCTGCCCCTGACGCCCCTCGGTATGCAGCCAAGGGCCACGCTGAGGACTCAGGCGGGCGGCCTCGGCTTGAGTAATGCGGGGAAGAAAGTGCGAATGGATATCGATTTTCATAAGTCGTGGACCTCACGCAGCGTGTTGTGCCAGGTCTGCCAATCGCGGCCTGGGTGGATTTCGCCGCAACCAGGGCAACGACGCTCTTCATCGGTGGTGGTATAGAATTGGTCGTATACCGGTGGAAGATCGGCAACGATGCTCTTGAGCCTCAACTCATAGCGCCGGACCACGGTGCCGCAGTGCGCACAGGACCACTGCAAGGCGTCGGACTGCCCTTCCGGGCGGCGATGCTCCACCACCAGACACAGACTGCCGGGCTCAGGACGCTGCGGCGAATGGATAACGTGGGGGGCCATCAGGTAGATGTCGCCTTCCTTGAGGTCGACGCGCTCGTAGCGACCTCGGTCCCAGACGTTCAAGTAGGCATTGCCCTTGAACTGGTAGAAAAACTCCTCCACCGGATCGTCATGGAAGTCGGTGCGCTGATTAGGCCCACCCACCACGGTAACCATGTAATCGCTGTCCTGCCATATCTGCTGATTGTTAACCGGCGGCTTGAGCAGGTGCGCGTGCTCGTCTATCCAGCGGTTGAAGTTGAAAGGGGCGCTGAAGTGATGCTTGTCCATGGTTGTTTTCTCCCAACGGTTCAGCGACGACGCGGCGCGTACGCTATGGCCTTGATCTCGATACGTAGATGGGGGTGCGGCAATTGGTGTACGGCTACGGTGGTGCGGGTCGGGCCGCTTTCGTCAAAGTATTCGGCGTATACGTCGTTGTATCCGCCGAAGTCGTTCATATCGACGAGGAAGCTGCTGATCTCCACCACGTCTGCAAGGCTTGCACCTGCAGAGGCGAGGATGTCGCGCATGTTCTCAATCACTGCGCGAGTCTGCGCCCGAATGTCTAGCTGGGTGGTGCCCATGGCATCCACCTCGACGCCGACAAAACTGTTGTCCGGGCGCCGTGAGCTGGTACCGGAGACGAACAGGAAGTCACCCGCACGCTTGATATGCGGAAAGCGCCCACGCGGTGTGGCCTTGCCAGCAACGACAGTGGCGTTGAGGTCACTCATAGCTGACGCCTCCGTGGTCACCGCGGACGCTGAAGCTGCTCTGCCCAACGCCATGGACATCGACACTGACATGCACGCCTGGGTACAACGCCACCGCAGCGCAGGCGGCGCCTGCCATCACGAGGCTACCCGCGGGCAATTCGAGTTCGGCGCCGTGCAGCAGGCGTGAGGCCTGCACTAGACTGCGCAGCGGATTGCCGAGGATTGCAGCCGTGGAGCCGGCCTGAGCCACACGCCCATCCAGGCGCATCACTACGCCGGCGTTGTCCAGCCCAGAGAAGTTGCGCGACCAAGCTCCAATGGTGAGGCCGGCCGAGGAGCAGTTGTCCGCCACCACATCCTCCAGGCTGAACTTGAACGCCTGGTAGCGTGAATCGATGATCTCCAGCGCCGGCGCCACGGCCTCGACATAATTGCCTACTTCCAGCAGGGTCAGCGGGCGATCAATCGCACGGCGCGTTAGAAAGCAAACCTCCGGCTCGACTCGCGGATGAATGTAGCGCGCCAAGTCGATCAGGCCGCCGTCCTCTTCCACCATGGTGTTGCTGAGCCACCCCCAGATCAGGCTATCCACCCCCATTTGCACCATCTTCGCGCGGCTGGTGAAGCCCAGCTTGATGCCGATGCTGTGCTCACCATCGGCATAACGACGCTGCATGGAGGCGCGCTGGATCCGGTAGGCGTCATCCAGGGAAAAGGCGGTGCTGCCACTGAACTGTGCCAGTGGTTCGGCGCTTCGCGCCGCTCGGTCAAGGGCTTCGGCGATACGAGCAATATCGGTATTCATGCACGCTTCTCCAGCGATGGCTTCAATAGGTCGAGTGCGACGTCAACGATCATGTCTTCCTGGCCACCGACCATCCGCCGCTTGCCCAGCTCGACGAGGATGTCCACGGCCTTGATGCCATACCGTGCAGCGGCCACTTCGGCGTGGCGCAGGAAGCTCGAATAGACCCCGGCGTAACCCAGGGCCAGCGTTTCACGGTCCACCCGTACCGGGCGGTCCTGTAGCGGGCGCACCAGGTCGTCGGCGGCATCCATCAGCGCGTACACGTCGGTACCGTGCTGCCAGCCAAGCTTGTCGGCAGCGGCGATGAACACTTCCAGCGGGGCGTTGCCGGCGCCGGCGCCCATGCCGGCGAGGCTGGCGTCGATGCGGTCGCAGCCCTCCTCCACGGCGGCGATGGAGTTGGCCACGCCCAGACTGAGGTTGTGGTGGGCATGGATACCGGTCGACGTCGCTGGGTCGAGCACAGCCTTGACCGCACGGAAGCGCGCACGGATGTCGTCCATGTTCATCGCCCCGCCCGAATCCACCACATAGATGCAAGTGGCGCCGTAGCCCTCCATTAATTTGGCCTGCTGCGCGAGCCCTTCAGGCGTGTGCATATGGCTCATCATCAGGAAGCCAACGGTGTCCATGCCCAGTTCACGGGCATATTCGATGTGCTGGCGCGAAACATCTGCCTCGGTGCAGTGGGTGGCCACGCGAACAATGCGAGCACCGGCGTCATAGGCGCTCTTCAGGTCATGGAGGGTGCCAATCCCTGGCAGCAGCAGCGTGGCGATCTTGGCGTGGTTGACCGCGTCGGCCGCTGCTTCGATCCATTCGAGGTCGGTGTGGGCACCGAAACCGTAGTTGAAGCTGGAACCCTGTAGGCCATCGCCATGGGCGACTTCGATGGAGTCGACCTTGGCGCGATCCAGCGCCGTGGCGATGGCACGCACGTCATCCAGCGAATACTGGTGACGGATGGCGTGCATGCCGTCGCGCAGGGTTACGTCACTGATATAGAGCTTCTTGCCGTTCATGCCGACGCCCCCATTGCTTGTGCCATGCGCTCGGCGGTGGCCAGCGCGGCGGAGGTCATAATGTCGAGATTGCCGGCGTAAGCCGGCAGGTAATGGGCGGCGCCTTCCACTTCAAGGAACACCGACGTCTTGAGACCGGTGAAGGTGCCCTGCCCAGGCAACCTCAGGCCGCACACGGGTTCGAACTGCACCTGCTGTTTGAGGCGGTAGCCCGGCACGTAGACCTGCACTGCGCGAGCCATTTCCTCGATGCTCCCCGCGATGTACTGTTGGTCGGCGGTCTCGCTCAGCACGTACACCGTGTCGCGCATCATCAGCGGCGGTTCCGCGGGGTTCATGATGATGATCGCCTTGCCCTTGGTCGCGCCGCCTATCACTTCGATGGCCTTGCTGGTGGTCTCGGTGAATTCGTCGATATTGGCGCGGGTGCCGGGGCCGGCGGACTTGCTGGCAATCGAGGCAACGATCTCGGCGTAGTGCACCTTGGCCACCCGCGATACCGCCGCGACCATTGGGATGGTCGCCTGGCCACCGCAGGTGACCATGTTGACGTTGGTCGCCTGCAGGTGCTGCTCGAGGTTTACCACCGGCACGCAGTACGGGCCGATGGCCGCTGGGGTCAGGTCGATGATGCGCAGGTCGGCCTTGTGCTGGCGCAGGAAGGCGTCGTTCTTCACATGGGCACCAGCGCTGGTGGCGTCGAAGACGAAATCGATGTCCCTGAACACCGGCAGGCGGGTCAGGCCCTGCACGCCTTCGTGGGTGGTGGTCACGCCCAGGCGGGCGGCGCGGGCCAGGCCGTCGGAGGCCGGGTCGATGCCGACCATCGCTGCCATCTCTAGGTGCTTGGCGTTGCGCAGGATCTTGATCATCAGGTCGGTGCCGATGTTGCCGGAACCGATGATGGCTACTTTGCGTTTCTGGCTCATTTAGGGCCCCCTTACTCGGCTTGAGCAAAGGACGCAGTGACGCGGCCCAAGCCCTGGATCTCAGCGGTAAACACATCTCCCGGGCTCACCGGCACCATAGGTCCCAAGGCACCGGTCAACACCACGTCACCGGCACGCAATGGCTCGCCGAGACGGACCATGGTATTGGCCAGCCACACCGCCGCATTCAGTGGGTTTTCCAGGCAGGCTGCACCGGCTCCGACCGATACCGGTTCGCCGCGTAGACTCAGGCGCATGCCACAATTGACCAGGTCCAATTGCCCCAGGGATACCGGCTGACTGCCCAGGACAAACAGCCCGGACGAAGCATTGTCTGCGACTGTGTCGAGCAAACTGATGTCCCAGTTGGCGATTCGACTGCCGACGATTTCGATGGCCGGCAGGGCGAAAGCAGTGGCACGGATAATGTCGGCCAGGGTCTGGCGCTCATTGCACAGATCGCGCTCCAGAACCAGGGCGATCTCTGCTTCTACCTTGGGCTGCTGGCATTCACTCCAGCTGATAGACTGGCCGTCACCTCGGGCCATCTGGGCAAACAGCCGACCAAAGTCCGGTTGGTCAACCCCCAACTGGCGCTGGACAACACTTGAGGTCAAACCGATCTTGTGACCTACCGGGTTCCAGCCTGCGGCAATGTCGGCGGCGTTGTTGTACTGTTGCACGGCGTAAGCCTGCTTAAGCGCGGATTCATCTTGCTCGACAGCCGCACGCTCGATGAGTTCGCGTACTGGCGCACAGGGCCTGCCCTGTTCACGAGCCTGGCGCAAACACGCTGCTGCTTCAGCGATTGCTGGATGCATGGAGTTCTCCTGTCCTTACGGATTGACACAAATGGTGGTGAGCTCGGAATAGAAATCCAGCGAGTGGCGCCCTCCTTCGCGGCCAAGCCCAGACAAGCGTGCGCCACCAAAAGGCGTACGCAGATCGCGCAGGAACCAGGTATTGACCCACACCATGCCGACATGGATACGTCTAGAGAGACGGTGGGCCCGCTTCAGATCGCGAGTCCACAGAGAAGCAGCCAGGCCGTAGGCCGAATCATTAACGCGTTGCAGCACTTCCTCGTCGCTATCGAAGGGCGCGATATGACAGACCGGACCGAACACTTCTTCGCGAATGCAGCGAGCGTCATCGGTAAGGCCGGTCCAGATAGTCGGCTGGATAAAAGCGCCCTGGTCGCGCTCGTCGCCAAATGTCGGCACACCGCCGCCACTGACCACTGTCGCGCCCTCTGTCACAGCCAACTGGAAGTAGCCCAACACCTTGTCGCGGTGTTTATGGGAAATCAGCGACCCCATGTTCACGCCGTCTTCGTCGGGATAGCCGATCTTCAGCTTCTCGGCGCCTGCTTTGAGCGCCGCGACAAAGCGCTCGTAGATCGACCGCTCGACGTAGACCCGCTCCGTGCATAGGCAGACCTGGCCAGAATTGGTGAAACTGGAACGCAGCACACCGGCAACTGCCGCATCAAAATCGCAATCGGCAAAAACGACTGCGGCATTCTTGCCACCCAGTTCGAAAGACACCTCACGTACGCCCTCGGCAGCAGCGCGCATGATGGTCGAGCCGGTGCGCGACTCACCGGTAAAGGTGATGGCATTGACGCCAGGGTGGCGAGTGAGAAACTCACCGGCAGAATCAGGGCCAAAGCCATGCACAAGATTGAATACACCGGCGGGCACACCGGCCTCGTGCATGACCTCGGCCAACAGGGTGGCACTGGAAGGCGTATCTTCCGACGGTTTGACAACCACAGAATTACCACAGGCCAACGCTGGCGCGACTTTCCAGGTAAGCAGCAACAGCGGTAGGTTCCACGGCGAGATGATGGCCACCACGCCATGCGGCTTACGCACGGTATAACTGAACACATCCGTACCATCGCCGGTGCGCATTTCAAAAAGCTCGCTACCGCCGTGTCGCACTAAATCAGCGAAGGTACGGAAGTTCTGCACGCCCCGTGCAACATCCAGGCTGCGCGCCTGATGCACGGGCCGACCAGTATCAGCGACTTCGGCATCCACGAAGTCTTCAAATCGACGCTCGATGCCATCGGCGATCCGCTCTAGCAGATCAGCCCGCTGGGCAGTACTGAATCCAGCCCACGGCCCCAATTGAGCGCCTGCCGCCGCTTCGACTGCAGCATTCACTTCATCTTCACCAGCCTCACATACCTGGCCCAATAGGCTCCCATTGACAGGAGAGATGTTGTCGAACCTGCGGCTGCTCTCGACGAAAGTCCCAGCGATATAGTGACGTAGCAAATGTTTGGACACAGCGCCCTCCTGAGCAGGATGTTTTCAATGAGTTTAGGGACGTCATATATAAATTAATAATAGAAATATCGTCTTCGGGTATCAGAACTCGGAATACATGAATTTCAGGCAAAGCTATGGATGTGAGTGCGCTTTAGTAATTCACTGCAACTTTCATGTTAACGATGCCCGCAACTTAATTGCGCCACCCAAACAACTTCGGGTTTTGCTTGTAAGCCTGCAGGTAATGCTCAAGCCGCCGCGACTTTTCATCTCAGCCAGTAGGCCAGCGCGTTGCAGTCAGCCCGAGCGTGCAGCATCGCTTGCGGTGGTGCTGCACACTTGAGCAGCACTCCCGATGCGGCCCTTTTAAAGGTGCCGGGCGAAGTAGGCCTGCGTACTTGCCCGGTTGGCGGCGAGCTTGTGCGCAACGTCCAGTGCCATGGGGTCGGGATAGACCTCCGTGGCACCGCTGGCCAACCCCGCTACGATCGCATCGGCCACGTCCCGAGGACTGGCCTTGGCACCCGCAACGTCACGGCTCATCGCGGTATCGATCGCACCGGGGAGCACCGCCATCACCTGCACCTGGCCGGCCAGCTCGGCCCGAGCGGCCTCGGTCAGGCGCAACGCGGCCGCCTTGGACGCACACAACGACCCCATGGCTGGCAACGCCACCCGCGCCAGAATCGAGAGCACGTTGACGATAGCGCCAGTGCGCTCGACAAGCGTCGGCGCAAAGGCACGCATCATCGCGAGCGTGGCGAAGTAGTTGACGGCCATTTCCTGGGCAGCGGCTTCGGAGTCCTCGGTGCCCAGCAACCGCTGCTGCCTATTGAGGCCAGCATTGTTCACCAGGATATCGACCCGTACCCTGCTCGCCACCTGCGCGACTTGCTGCTGGTCGGTGACGTCCAGATCCACCGCCTCCACCAGCGGATGATCGAACAGCAGACGCTCAGGGTTACGGCAAGCGGCGTAGACACGACTTGCCCCCGCAGCCAAAAACGCTTCGATCAAGGCAAGGCCCAACCCTCCGTTGGCGCCGGTGATCAGGACCTCCTTGCCCACAGTCGTGATGGCGCTCACAGGTGCTCACTTTTGGCCCAGCGGGCCATCAGCGTGTTCGAAGGCAGCGATTCATCGAGCAATTTCTTGGCCGTTTCGATGCCCGCCACCGGTAGCCCTTCTGGATCGAGCAGGCCGATCTGTACCAGCACAGAGGCCTGGTCCCAGTAGATATGCTCGTGGTATAGCTTGTTGCCGCGGAAGTTGACCACCGCCACCATGGGTACTTCCACGTATTTGCCGGTAGGTGCTATCCCAGGCAGCATGTAGTCCATTTCGCAGGTGTGGGTGAAAGACATGATGAATTCATCGACGACCTGGTAGGCGCCGACCGTGCGAGAAACCGGAATCATCTTGGTGTCCTCGGGGTTGGCGTGGACAAAGTGATGCTGATAGAAGCGTCCGAGTTGCTTGCTGCCCACCCCGCCGGTCAGCGTCGGAATATGGTTCACGTAAGGCTCGGCGACCATGGTCTTCAGGGTGGCCGGCACGTCTCGGGTAACGAACTCATGGTGGATGTGCTCGTCCCACAGGTCTGAAAGGTTGTAGGCCGGCCCGATGTACTTCTTCAATGCGCCAATGGTGCGCCCATGAGCCATGAGGGCCGAGGGTTTGTGAAAGTGATCGCTGCCCAGGCGGGCAAAGGCATGGTCAGCACCCTCGTAGGTATACAGCTCTACGCCTGGGCGGCCACGCAGCACCTCGGCGATACGCGCACGGGTCGTGGCGTCACACAGCCCGTCCAGTTCGCCGTGATGCAGCACCAGCCCACCGCTCAGGCCATCGGCTTCATCCAGGTATTGCTCAATACCCATGCCGTAGTAGCCCACCGCAACCGCGACATCAGTACGGGTGGCGGTGAGGTAGGCCAGTTTGCCTCCCAGGCAATAGCCCACGAAGCCCAGGGCGGGCTCGGTGACCTCGGCCAGATCCCGCAGCGTGTCGAAGGCGGCGGCGATGTCGTCTACGGCCTTGTCCAGGTCCAGTGCGGTGTAGAGGCTCAAAGCCTTATCGAAATCTGCGGGGGTATAGCCCAGGTCGATACCCGGCTGTAGACGCCAGAACAAGTCGGGCACCAGAACCACATAACCTTCCTCGGCATACATCTGCGCCACCTCGCGCATGTTGGCGTTCACGCCAAATATTTCTTGGCCCAACACGATGCCTGGCCCCTTGCCTTCAGGCGGCAGCGCCAGATATCCCTTGAAACTTCCAGCCTGGTCTCGTGCCTGAATATCGATGTATTTGCTCATCTCATTACTCCTTCTACGGTAAGCGGACAGACATTGCTCTACATGAATTCTTGGCGAAGCAGCTTTGATGAAGCATTGCCAACGGCGCCATCTACAGCAGCTTGAAAGGGAATTCGGTGATCAGGCGAATCTCATCCATGTCACCGCGTGGCTCAGCCGAATTACCGCGGTGCACGCCGTACCGCGCTCTCAAGCTGAGGTTTTTCGCCGGCCCGTCTTGCACGACATATTGCATCTCGATATTGCGTTCCCAGTGGCGCCCCCCATCTCGAAAGCCGAGGGGATAGTAGGAACTGTACGGTTCGATATCGGAGCCTTTGCCACCCTGTCCCTGCATGTAGCGAATCATGAACCTCAGGCCAGGCACGCCACGCGCACTGAAGTCATAGTCGTAACGAACCTGCCAGGACCGATCGTTGGGCGCGTTGAAGTCACTGAGCTGCACATTGTTAGCCAGCTGTGCCACGGTGGTTTGCCCGTCTCGGAACGCCATATAATCGAAGGGCGTGTCGCCCTGCACCTTCTGGTATGCAAGCATGAGGGAATGGGCACCGAACTTGACGCCCGGAGCAAAGGACCAGGTTAAGTTGTCGATGGGCCCGCCATGGGCGGCACCGATGTCGACCGTTCGGTACATGCTGAAATTCAAGGTTGGGGTCAGCCCCTCGACGAGGGCAGGCAAGTAGCGAAACCCCAGGTAATCCTGGCGCCAAAGATCTTCGGCACGTTGAGTGCTGAGGTAGCCTTTGACTGCGCCCTGCTCATAATTCAGGCTGAGATAATCGACCGTATCCGTCTCCGTAGCGCCATACAGGGAACGTAGCGTGCTGTCGTTGCGGTTCTCCGAAGGCGCCTTGCCGGCGGTGATGTGGGCGGCATCGAAGGTTAGCGGCTGCAGATCGCGACTGATGAGCTGCCATGCTGTCACAGTTTGCGGCAACAGGCGCCCGGAGCCACCATCGGTGAGTAACACCGGAGAGGTGCGCAATTCCATGGAGCCGTATTTGAGCACCATTTCACGGTACTTGAGCTTGAGCGCACCGCCGCCCACGCTGTACTCATTCGCCACATCACCGTCGTTGTTGACGTGAAGCAGGTTGGTGCCGGTCTTGCCACGACCACTGTCAAGCTTCAATCCCGCATACAGATGCGCGTCGAATCCCAAGCCGACAACACCAGTCGTGAACGGGGAGATGTAGTCCAGAGTTAAGCCTTGGGCCCACTCCGCGCGATAACCGTTAACGGTGCCTGATCGGCGGTTGGCACCACCGTTGCGGAAGTCGCGGTTGAGATAAAAGTTCCGGGTTAAACCGGACAAGCTTCCCTGCTGAAAATATGTTGAAGCATCGGCCCATAGTTCATCTGCCAAGGCCTGTTGGCAAGCCAGCGCCAGCCCTAAGCCAGACACTAGTCGGTAATCGATCACTGCAGGCATAACCACACTCCTGGGTACTCACGTGCACCACGCGCAAGGCCTTGAGGCCATGCATGGTCAGGGAATGACTAGCTGGGGGTCGGCCGACGACGCACGCTTCGGCGATCGAGGTCGGCTCGAACAGTTGTTGATTACAAGTCGCGGTCGGCCGGGTGGGCTACGATTCGCCGATATTCATCTATGGCGAGCTCTACCAAGGTGCCTGGAGGCAAAGGCTCTGCAGTCTGGGCAATTACCACTGGCCCATCGCTCAGCTCGACACTAGCCAGGTGCAGGAGCTCTGCGGTAGCGATCCCGATCCGCGCGCGCACCACGGTAGCCTGAGCAATCCGGGCGGCCCCGGCAGAGACTTCCTGCCACTGCGCCTCACCGCAGCGCGGGCAGCTGTAACGCGGCGGGAAACTGGCCTGGCCGCAACCGACACATTGCTGGATCATGAACGCCATGCCACACCCCCTTGCCACCGTTCGAGCACCACCGCGTTGGCGCACATGCCGTAGCGATACTGGACCATGCCATAGCCGGTCACCACCGCCAGGCGCGCATTGCTGACCTGGCGTTGACCGGCGTCGCCAAGCAGCTGGGTAATAGCTTCGACCAACCCATGCATACCCCCCGCCGCGCCCGCCTGGCCGGCCGAGAGCTGCCCGCCCGAGGTATTCACCGGCAGTTCGAAACGGCCTATCCGCCGCAGCGCTCGCCGGTAATCGTCGTCGGGGACGAAGCCCAGGTCGGCGAGCTGGATCAGGGCCATGACCGGATAGTCGTCATACACGCACGCCAGGTCCATGGCATCAGGCCCGGTATTGGCGCGGTCCCACAGCGTGTCGGCAATCTTTGCCAGCGGCGTCTGCAGGCCATCGCCAGCCTGGTGGTCATCGTTGTGCAGCGCCTTTACTGCACGCACCGCCACGTTGACCGTGTTGCGGGCGAGGTCGGCGCGGGTCAGCAGGATGGCGTTGGCGCCATTGACTACCGGTACGCAGTCAAACCGGCACAGCGGGTCGGCCACCATGGGCGCCTCAAGGTACTGCTCGATGGTCAGCGGCTCGCGGTAGACCGCCAGCGGGTTGCGCTGCGCCCAGGCTCGCTGGGCAATGCACAGCTCTGCATAGTCTTCGCGGCCAAGGCCGGTGCGTTGCGCATGACGCTGGGTGAGCATCGCGAACACCCCATTGGGCCCGCCGTGCTGAAGCGGCTTGAGGTACTCCTCGGTGGTCCGGTTGTAATGGTCGACCAGAGTCTTGAAATCCTCCGGGGTGAACGTATCACCGGCCACCAGTACGATCACGTTGGCATCACCGTGCTGGATGGCACGCACGGCATGCTGCAGCATATTGATCGCGCTAGCCCCGCCATTGCGGTCATCCATGCACCAGGTCAGGGTCAGCCCGAGGCGCCACGCCAGATCGATGGCGTTGTCCGGCCGGTGGGTGAAGGATGCCACGCCCAGGCCGTCGACCTCATGCGCTGCCACGCCTGCCTGGCGCAGCAATTGCTGCACCGCCCTGCCGAGCAGTTGCGACGTCGACTCACCCGTGCCGCGCCGGTTGTAAGGTACTTCCAGGGCCCCGGCGATCAGCGCCACGGCGTCATTGCTTGCTGACCGGTTCATGACCGCCCTCCTTTGGCCCGCACGCGGGTCTCCTTGGTGAAACAAAGAGAGATGACTGTGATCAGCCCCAGCGCCATCATCATCAGAGAAACTGGCCAACTAGCCTGGTAATGCGCCAGCAAGGCGGTAGCGATCATCGGCGTCAGGCCACCGGAGAATACCGAGGCGACTTCGTGCCCGAGAGCCATTCCGGAATAGCGGACCTCAGTGCTGAACAGTTCGCCCATAAGACTAGGCTGCGTACCGATCATGGCCCCGTGGCAGATGGCATTGCCAATGAGGAAGGCGAGCCAGATCCAGGCAGGCTCTCGGGTCTCGAGTAACCAGAAGAATGGGAATGCCATTAGCACCATCCCTAAGGCACCCACCATATATACCGGCTTGCGACCTATGCGGTCCGACAAACGCCCCCAGAACAGCATGGCCACCAACTCCACGCACGTGGAGAACGTGACTCCCGCCAGCATCACACTATTGGGCACGCCAAGAAACTTGCCGTAGACAAGAGCGAACGCCAGCATGATGTAGGAGCCGCCGTTTTCAGCCACTCGCAACCCCATGGCCATCAGCACTTCCCGCGGATATCTGCGCAACACATCCAGCACGGGCATATGCGCCGTCTTGCCCGTTGCCTCAGCTCGCTGGAAATCCTGACTCTCTGGCAATGTCCGGCGAATGTAGACGCCCAGGACGAATATGACGATCGAGATAAGGAACGGAATGCGCCAACCCCAGCTATGGAAATCCCGCTCCGGCAACAACTGGACTAGATAGAACACCGCTGCGGACAAGACAAACCCACCGCCCACTCCGATCTGACTAATCGAAGCGTAGAAGCCGCGGCGCTCAGGTGGCGCCGACTCGCTGATCATCAGCACGCCACCGCCCCACTCGCCTCCTGCTGCGATGCCCTGCAAGATACGTAACAGCAGTAGCAACGCGGGCGCCCACATGCCCGCTTGAGCGTAGGTGGGCAACAATCCGATCAAGAAAGTTGCCCCGCCCATGATAGAGAGCGTCCATACCAAGGCTTTTTTGCGACCGTACTTGTCCCCGATATGGCCGAATATCACCCCACCGAAAGGCCGCGCGAGAAAACCCAATGCAAACCCGGCCAGTGCCGCGATCGTACCCACCAGTGGATCGGTGCCCTTGGGGAAAAACAATTCCCCGAATATGAGCGCCGCCGCTGTGCTGTAGAGAAAGAAGTCGTACCACTCCAACGCCGTGCCAGTGACAGAAGCCAAGACGATCTTGCGAAAGGTCTTACTGTCGATCGGTACTCGGTTATCAACTGCAGCGGAAACATGACTGTGCTCCGACTGGTTATCTGATAGTTCAAGCGAATGCGTGCCCGTCATGGCCGTCTCCGTCAATGACTGAATATTTATGAACGCTATTTTTATTGTTGTTGCATCTTTTGTTATTGCACGGCAGTCAAAGCTAAATGATTAGGCGCGTTTAAGCCTGTAGCCGGAGCACTCTAGGTCCCATGTACTGGCGGTAACGCCGAGTTCTCTCAATTTATATTTCTGAACTTTGCCGTTTTCGGTTTTCGGCAACTCGATAACAAAATCTAAGTAACGCGGCACGGCGAAATACGCCAACCGTGACTCACAATATTGCGTCAGCTCCAATGGATCGAGCGTAGTCCCCTCCTTGATGACGATAGATGCCATGACTTCATCTTCCGCCAGTTCGGATTTCACCGCATATACCGCCACGAGCTCCACCGCGGGGTGGCTCGACAGAACCTGCTCCACCTCAAAAGACGAGATGTTCTCTCCACGGCGACGGATTGTGTCCTTCAAGCGGTCAACAAAGCGGAAATAGCCGTCGCTATCGCGCACAACCCGGTCGCCGGTGTGATACCACAGGTTGCGCCAGGCTTCGACAGTCTTTTCCGGCATACCAAAGTAGCCGCAGGCGAAAGCGAAGGGCTGCTCAGCGCGCAATACAAGCTCTCCTGGTTCGCCATCCGCTACCGGCTGATCCTGGCTGTCTACCACCCGGGCACTGAAGCCTTTGGCCAATCGGCCCATAAAACCAGGCCGCTGATTCTCCAGAGTCCCTCCAATCACGGCATTGGTTTCGGTAGCCCCATAACCATCGATGAGGCCTATGCCTGTGCGTTGAATAAACGGGGCGTGGAACTGTTCAGGGACGCCTGGGGCTAGCGCGACACGCACGTTATGCGCGCGCTCGAGCTCATTGTGCGGACGGCTGAGAAGGATAGGCACCATGGCTCCCAGCAGATACGTCACTGTGGCCCCGGTTTCCGCAAGCGCCTGGTAGAAGCCGCTAGCGGAAAAACGTTTGTCTACCACCAGCTGTGCGTCGTGCAGCAAGGCCTGGAAAAAGGCGTTCAATGCATTGGTATGGAACAACGGCAGGCATGTATACAGCACATCCCCGGGGCGCACCTGTAGGTCGCCACCGGTATTCAGCCCCCACCAAAAGAATTGGGCGTGCGGGCAGATCACGCCCTTGGACAACCCGGAAGTCCCGGAGGTGTAAAGGATAACCAGCGGGTCGCCATCCTCGAGCACTGCAGGTGGGGCCATGGACGCACTGCGAGGGGGCATCGACCGCACCCTCAACCGCTCCTGCCAAACCGCGTTGACATCGCCTTGCGGCGAAAGGACCCACAGGGCTTCGACAGCAAGCGCAGAGTAATCAAGTGCCGCGAGCACATCCAGATTGACCTCTTCACTGACCAATAAGCGCGCCCCACTATTAGCCAGCACATGATTCAACTGCATGCCCCGACAGGCGGTATTAATAGGCACCGCAACCGCGCCCAGCCAACCACATGCCAACAGCACTTCAAGGAACTCGGCGCGGTTGGCGCACATCAATCCAACCCGATCTCCACGCTTTATCCCATATTCCGCGAGTGTTGTGGCACGCCGTCCTATCACGTCGACAAGTTGCGCAGCAGTCCAAGTGCAGCTTCGGTCGGAAAAAAGCGCCGTTTCAGGGCTGCGTTCAATACGTTTCAACAGCAGCACCGGAAGTGTTAATGCCCCGCCAACTGCTTGTTGTTTGCAAAAACCTGTGTCCATCACTCAAAGCCTCAGATTGTTGTATCGCCTCGCTGTTGTTCCGAAGTCTATGAACCTGTACCCTATAAGTCAAATTCATGGCAATTATACAATTGATAAACGGTATTTATACGAATGCGCAACTTGAATGATGTCGATCTAAATCTGCTTAGGGTTTTTCAGGCCATAATGGAGGAACGCAGCTTGACACTCGCGGCTGGACGCCTGGCGATTACACAACCTGCTGTAAGTTACGCCTTGGGTCGACTTCGCAAGCTTTTTGATGATGCGCTATTCGTACGCACGCCGGAAGGCATGATGCCGACCCAGACCGCCGAGCGGATCGCCCTACCGATCGGACGGGCACTCACGGCAATACGCGATGCTCTGAATGAAACCGAACCCTTCGATCCTGGTACTAGCGACCGGGAGTTCCGTTTGTGTATGTCAGACATCGGCGAACAGGTGTTCCTGCCGTCGCTTTGTGAACGGCTTCAAACGCTTGCGCCGGCCATTAGGCTCTCATCAGAGCTGGTACCCGTCGCCATGGTGGTCGAGCGGATGCGTATGGGGCAACTGGACTTCGCAATTGGTAACCTGCCCACACTGAAAACAACCACCCGGTACCAATCCCTGTTCCGAGAGCAATACGCCTGCATGACTCGCAAGCGTGACGGACTTCCGGCCGGGAAAATCAGCGTGGAGGATTTTCTTGCCCTCTCCCATGTCAGTGTCACCTCCACTGACAGCAGCCACTTAGCCATCGAGGACACTCTGGCCTCACGTGGCCTGAATCGACACATCGCTTTGAGGGTACCCCACTTTACAGTTGTGCCGCAGATACTCAGGCATACAGGGTGGATGGTCACCCTACCTGAAGGCGTCGCACATGCGCTGAATCATTCGAATGATTTCGTGATTTACCCGCTGCCAGTGGAGATGCCGGGGGTCGAGTCTACCGTTCATTGGCATGGTGCCTACGACGCTGATGCCGGCAATCAATGGTTCAGGGCATTTCTATTTGAAACCTTGCGCAGATAAGGCTATTGCAGATCAGGGGTAGTCACGGAGGCCAAGTCATAAAGGGGCTAGCAGCATACGTCGGCGGGTATTGCTGGCCGGGCTGCGCTACGCGCAGTGTGCGCAGCACGGCAAGGGTATACGCGCCCGCATGGCCCGGTCATAGACTGAGCCGCTTCCGAGCCGAAATGGACGGGCAAAATTACCTAACTCCTCATTAGGATCATTTACGCGCCAGGCTACGCCATGTTGAGGGCCTCCTCCCTGCGCTTCGGCTCGGGCGCCAGCATAATGCTCGGCCTGACGTTCATCGGTTTGCGTGCAAATGAAGCTGACGACACGGCTCATTTTCAGGAGCAGCGGAATGCGTCGTTTTTTTAATTGCAGCCATGGTCCACTACTGCTGGGCCAAGCCAGGCGCACCATTCAACCATCCCATAAACGCCAATAGTGATTGGCATTTTAGTCCGGAGAAGCTTTCATCTCCTTATCAGCCAGCATGCGAACCGCCGTCGTGAACTAGCCCAGCGATCCAGTCAGCGAACGCCTGCACAGCTGGTGATAGAAAGCGCTGATGTGGATATAACAAGTGTACAGGAACCCGGTCAGGCTGCCAGTCAGCAAGCACTTCGACCAGCCGCCCCCATCGTAGATGTTCGGAAACAACATTCTCGGCGAGTTGCACGAGCCCAAAGCCTTCAAGGCACATTTTGATGTAGAGCCCAGTCTCGTTGACGGCTGCTGTGCCCTTGACCGGTACTGAGATTTTCTCGTCGCCCCGGGCGAAGCGCATCTCACCTGCTTGCCTTGCACGGCCCGAGAAGTAATGGATGGCCCGGTGACGAGACAAATCTCGCGGAGTCTGCGGAGTACCGTTCTCTTCGAGATAGGCAGCAGATGCACAGGTCACCCAGCGAAAACGGCCTAGTGGTCGCGCAACGAGCGTTGAGTCATCAAGCTCGCCTGTACGAATGACGCAGTCGACTCCCTCCTGAAGCAGGTCAACCTGCCGATCGTTGACGCCTATCATCAGGTAAATATCCGGGTAGCGCCGGTAAAAGTCTTGCAGGTTTGGAATGACGATGAAGTGGGCAATGCCGCCCGGCATATCGACGCGCAAACGTCCCTGCGGCCGTTTCACGGAATCCGTCAGGCTGGTCTCCGTGCGTTCGATCAGTCCCAATATTTCCCTGCATTGCCCCAGATATTGGGCGCCTTCAGGCGTCAGGCTAACCCGCCGCGTTGTTCTGTTCAGCAGGCGCACCTGCAGGTACTTCTCAAGGTTTTTAACGCTGCTGGTCACCGTTGAGGCCGGTAGAGAGAGCGTCTGCGCCGCCTGGCTAAAGCTTCCTGCCTCAGCCACACGGACGAAAACCTGCATTGCTTGAATACGGTCCATGACGGGTAACAGCCTTGGAGCAATGAAAGGAGGCATTATTATTCGCATAAATTGAATAATAAAAACAGTTCTACCATCTTTTTCCCGCAGTATCGCATTGCGTACATTGCTTCCAACGAAATTCGAAGAGGGGTACTGAAATGGGTGAATACAACCGCAGCATAGTGCAGGCTCCAGCCGCTCCGGCCGGACGCACACTTATCCGCGGCGCAACTGTGCTGAGCATGGACGGCGACATCGGCAATCTGGCGCGTGGCGATATCCTCATAGAAGGCAGCACCATCTCGGCCATCGATGAAAATCTCGAAGCCGGCGACGCTGTTGTGATTGAGGCATCCGGCATGATCGCCATGCCGGGCATGGTCGATACCCACCGTCACTCCTGGGAGGGGCAACTACGGCGAATTAATCCGAACGCCGCAACCCTGGAGGATTACTGCAACGCCACCCACTTTTCGTTCGCCAAATATTACCGTCCGGCGGACATGTATATCGGCAATCTGCTGAGTGCATTGGGCTGTATCGATGCTGGTATCACGACCCTTGTCGACAACTCGCATAACAGCCGCACCGGTGCGCACTCCGATGCCGCAGTAGAGGCGCTGCTCGATGCAGGCATACGCGCCGTACATGCTTCGGGAGCGCCGGTGGCGGGTGAGTGGGACAAAGCCCACTGGCCGGGCAACCTCGAGCGTCTGCAGGACAAATACATCAAGAACGGTGACAACCCGCTGCTCTCACTGGCAGTGATGGCGCAGCTGGAACCTGAGCTGTGGGCTGAGGCCAGGCGCCTGGGATTACCGATCATCACCGAGTTTTTTGGTGGGGACATGGCAGCTGAATTGGAAGGCTTGCATCGCGAGGGGCTGCTGCGCTCTGACAACATCTTCAACCACTGCACCGCGCTGCCGGACGCCGGGTGGAAGATCCTTCGCGAGGCTGGCGTGCGGGTCAACGTATGCCCGCGTTCAGATGCCCACTACGGCATTGAAGATGGAATGTTCGCCATGCAGGCGGCTCAGCGTCATGGCATCAGCCCTGGGCTGAGCGTTGATAACGAAACGTCCTACAGCGGCGACATGTTCATGGAGATGCGGGTAGCGTTTTATCTGCAGCGCGTCCTGGGCATGCATCAGCAGCGCTGCTGCAGCGAAGACCATCATCCGGTGGTGACCCTGCCCGCCCATGTTCTGCTCAAAGCCGCGACTGTCGACGGCGCCACCTGCGCTGGCTTGCATGACAAAATCGGCAGCCTGGTTCCCGGCAAACAGGCTGACATGATCCTTATCAATGCGCAGGACATCAACCTTTATCCGTCAGGTAATGCCTTCGGCACCGTGGTACATGCGGCAGAGCGCAGCAATGTCGACACTGTCATGATCGGCGGGCGTATCGTCAAGCAGGGCGGCAAGGTTCTGGGTGTGAATAGCGAAAAGCTGCGCGCGGCGATCGACGAGTCCCGTGAACATCTGTTTGCTGCTGCTGGCTATCAGCCGGATATGTTTGCCGAGGCATTCTTGCCGCTTGAGTCAGCCAAGTAAGGAGGCGTTAAATGAATGCAGCCTACTACCTACTGGCTATCTGCGCGGGGCTTGGTATCACCCTGCAGACCACGCTGAATGGCCAACTCGCTAAAGGTGTGGGTGGAGATTCCGTAGCGGCGGCACTGTTTTCTTTTACTGCCGGTGCGCTATGCCTGGGCATCTTTTCGTTGATGCGTGGCGGGATAGTGGCTTCAATCGCGGCTATCCCTGCCCAGCCTTTGTGGAGCCTTCTAGGTGGTCTGCTAGGTGCCGGCGCGTTGCTCAGCTACGTCGTACTCGCGCCAAAAATAGGCCTTTCAGCGCTGCTTGGCCTCGCCATCGCCGGGCAGATCATTTCGTCCCTAGTTATCGATCACTTGGGACTGCTCGGGGCAGTCGAGAGGCCGGTATCTGGTTTCAAGTTGGCCGGGGTAATCGTGATGCTCGGAGGCTTGGCAATCGCCCTGTTTGGTGACCGGTGGTCAGGGCTTGTATCCAGCTGACTCCCGTGGTTAACCCCTCTCGCTTGAAAGCCACTGATACCGATGGAGTGCAGCTTGAAGCCGAAGCGGTTGCCGCAGGAGAACTGACAGAAGAGCGATTACGAGGGTTAACTGAGTACGGGAAGCTCGGTAGAGGACTCAGTGTGATCATTTCTGGCTGCTGGCAGCCCTTAACGACTGACCGCTATCGATCCAGGCTGTGGAAAAACGCAGGAATCGCATCGATAATTGAGAACCGAGCAGATTACCTGCGGAATCATCAGGCGAGAGCGTAAATACACTCACCCAGAAAAATAGACATTTTTAGTGCTACACGGGCCGCGTCAGCGGCCCATGTAGCTGTTTACGGGCCAGCAAACGGCGGGGTTACGCCCTGATCGCCTCAAGTAGCTCTGCGATGCCGAAAATGCTCACCATGCGTTTGTGGAGGCGAGCACGTGAAGGCTCATTTCGGTGCTTAACCTCGGCAGGGTTTTGGTCACGAACTGGTTGCTTCCCTTCCAGAATCTGTTCGTTCCAAAGGTGTGCTCCACCAGGCGAACCTTCATCATCTCCGGATCTTGCTCCAATCGGATTTGCCCCTCTCGCCTACTGCTTCATGCTCGCAGCGCTTGAGTCGCCGCTCTTTATCGGTCTTACACTGCTTCTGCATGGAGCAACTCCGGCATCCTGAAAACCAGTATGCAGTAACAGGCGGTCCTCCATCGAGGAACAGGCGCGATGAGTGCCTGTCGTAATGCCGCGTCGTGGCTACTCAGCACTAAAGTCGAAAAGCTGAAACAGCAAATGCAAAAACTCAAGGGCATCGAGGCGCAGCTTCGAGCCAGTCCCGATCAGCAAATCTCGCTTGCCGGCGGAACCACTCAATGACCTCTGGTTGAAGAATCGGAGTTACCCATTCCGGAGGGGAGTCCTGCGTCAATCCACCAATCGCCATGAGCCGTAGGACCTCAGGGTCTAGCCTCAGTTGCTCGGCTGCGGAAAACACTGGCAGCAGCGCTTGCTGAACTTGAATTTCTGACTCACTGGATACGGACATAGTCTTCCACTCTCTCCTTAGACCGATCCGACACGTCAGCCGTTTGAGAAAGTGAAGATGAAGCCTCGCGCGCCCTCTGGAGGGCCATATCTACGCCCCAGGAAAGAGCCGTTGTCATCGACTGGCCCGGTCGTGAATCGAAACATTGTTCATCAAGAACCAGGCCGCTTGGCGCGTACACGCCGATGAACAGTTGAGTTCCTCCAGCTCGAGAGAGCCTGCTTTGCACGTCAATGGTTGTACCATCGGCGAGGGATTCATCATGGATCTGGTGGTGGAGCGTGGGGTCAGCCCATGCCCAAAAAAGCCTTACCGCGAATGCGCATGTCGTTCTCTTACGACGCTAGGTCTATGCTGAAGGATTTATCCACCATGGGCGCATCACCTCCGAATAGCGACCGATTTCCACCGCGCCGATGAGATACCGGACCGGCGGGTCAAAATGCTCCACAAGAATTTTTTTTTGTATAAGAAGACGCGCGTTGCGAGAAAGAAATCGCGGAAATGACAAATTCCTAGAAGGCCCAGCACGTCCTTGGCTGGGCCCGACCCGTTACTTCTCGAGGGTGGCGGCCTGGTTGCCGCCTTCTTCGGCAATCGCTGACAGTTTCTCGTCTGCAGCTTTTTCTTCTGCAAGCGTGTCGGCCAACAGCGAGGCCGCCTCTTCCATACCGAGGTGCTTGGCCATCGCAATTAGGGTGCCGTAGCTGGCGATCTCATAATGCTCAACCTTCTGGCATGCCCCGATGAGCGCCGCATCGAGCACCGCCCCCTTCTCGATTTCATCTATCAGCTCTTTGCTCTCCTCAACCAAACCCTCCATGGCTACGCACTTCATCCGCTTGAGTTTCAATCCAGCGGACTCTACCAACTGGTCAATGCGCTCTATCTGCCCCTGGGTTTCCGCTAGGTGTGAAGTGAACGCATCCGCCAGCAGCGGATTGGTAGATGCCCTAGCCAGACGCGGCAATGCTTTGGTGATCTGCTTCTCAGCGCTGTACACATCCGAAAGCTCATGGATGAACAGGTCTTCAACTGTTTTGCGAGCAACCATCGTCATTCTCCTTGGGTTTGAAAATCGATTTCACTGCAGGGTGTGGCTGACCAAGCTCTCGTGTGAGGACTCAATGGGAAGCTTTGGGGGCAGATCGTTGGGCAGCAGGGAGCCAACGCCGAACATGCTTATGGCCATCTTTACTCGCATCGCTCGGCAAGCCAGGCGCGAGTCGGCCTCGAACTCTGCTACCGCCGCGCTCATCAAATGCTCAAAGCCGATGCCGACCTGAGCCTTATCCCTCCTTTTCAAAGTGCTCATTGCGGCCTCCCGAAATTCAGTCATCTTTACCGTTGACCAAGCCTGAACCAAGATCCGCGCCGGTGACCGGGTTGCTGGCTGGATCGGACCTCGTCCCCAGCTTCATGGCTTCCAATACCGCCAGATCAGGAGCGGCCAGTTCTACCGAAGCGGTGCCATCTCCGCCATCAACGGCAGCCGATGGATTCTCGACGTACTCCCACTCCTCGCCTTCATTCCAAGGGCCGCGCACATTCGGCTCACCCGACATGTTGAAATATTTGTTGGTGAACTCCGGCATGCCAGGGAGCTTGCCCTGAGGGAAGTTAGGCTGGATGGCGTGCAGTGCTTTTTCGAAAGAAAGCTGGTGTGCGATTTCTCGCGTCATCAAGAAACCCAGCGCCTCTTTCACGCCTGGGTCGTCCGTCACGTTCATCAGGCGCTCGTACACGATCTTCGCCCGCGCTTCGGCAGCGATGTTGGAGCGAAAATCAGCTGTCGGTTCACCGATGGTGTCCACATAGGCCGCACTCCAGGGCACCCCTGCCGAGTTGGTAAGCGGAGCGCCGGCGCCGTAGAGGATGCTGGTAATGTGGGAATCGTTACCGGCGCCATTGATTGCTCGGTACAGCTCTCCCTCCTCTTCGACCCCCTCAGCAAGTCGGCCCTTGGCGCCCTTGTTAAGCATCACGACTATCGAGCCTACAATCTCCAGGTGGCTCAGCTCTTCAGTGGCGATGTCCATCAGCAGGTCTTTGCGGGTCCGGTTGTCAAAAGTCCCACCGAGCTGAATTTGATCTGCCGGACGACAATCAAGGAACTGAGTTCTGGGGAGCCAAACGCGACGGTTATATTCAATGATACCGATCCGGTCGTGGGTGGTTTTGATCCAGAGCGAATGGCTCAGGTATTTACCAACCTGATTGGTAATGCAGTCAGGCATGGTGACCTGCAGCAGCCAATCCAGGTCGCCCTCAAAGGCAGCCACAACACAATGACCTTCGGAGTCAGAAACGCCGGAGAGCCCATCTCTCCAGCCGCTATGCCATCCTTGTTTGATCCTGATCGTCGATACTCTGGTTATACCGAGACGGGTAGCAAAGCTTCTCAAGGCCTGGGGTTAGGCCTTTTCATCGCAGCTGAAATCGTCGCCAGTCATGGAGGGAAAATCGACGTGTCATCCTCTAAAGAGAGCGGCACCTGCTTCAGCGTGACGATCCCGCTGTAGAGCGGTGCTCAAGGAGGGCTGCTGCTTCACGCATAAAAATCTCGAGAGTTTTAGGGCCAACCCCTTCGAAGCTCAAAAGCCAGGCCTGGAAGGCAGAGGTGTCCAACTCGTTCTTTTTCAGCGAGATCAACTGAACATCGAGTTCGCTAGCGGCCCGAACACTCAAAGCATGAAGCCGCTTCGCCGTGGACTCGTCGTATCGCGCGTAACCTGCCTGGCCTAGGAGTCCTACGAGATCCCGATGGGAACAGCGGGCCAACTTCTCCGGCGTATCCAGGCCATGCCGATCAACCAAGTTCCGGTACTCCTCCACGGCGAAGGAGGAACGAATCCTCTTCCCGATCAGGTAGCTCGCGAGCAGCCACTTGTACAGCCCATGCCCGGTCGAATCGCTGACATTGATACCCAGGCCTGCAGCGGTAACTGGTATCACCCCTTCGAACGCCTCGGGTCAGCCGAACGTGGGTAGGTACGCTCTTCTTCGATGGTGCCGTCAGCTTTATGAATTTTCACCGAAGCTGTTTTGCCATCAAAGAAGTCAGCCAGCGAACCAACCAACCCCTGCTTCGTAGCGGCGCGCTTGGCGGCTCGTTCCGCACCGGTTTTCTTCAGCTCCCAGCCATCAGCGGTTAGGCTCAGGTGGTAGTTGTCCATTGCCTTTCTCCTCATGCGTAAATGACTTGACCGTCGTCCTGAATGTCTTCGTCGGCGTCCGCTGCGTCCGTTGCATCGGCGCCTCTCACGCCCAACGCTCCCAAGGCAATGTCGGCGCTGTGAACGCGCGGCGATCATCCACAAATCGAATTTAGGGACGTCACGGGCAGAATGATCAGGAACTCCGAAAATGGGTTGATCTTCGGCTACGCGATAGGCGACCGGGTTAACGCGTTGTATCGCCCTGAAGCACCCGCTACGACCGCGATCATCAATGACCGAGGCGCGCTGTGGGGCGCGAGCCTTTGCCGGCCCTTGCCTCTGATAGCGGACTTTGTGGGAGCGAGTTAACCCGCCAACACCGGCAAAGCCGGTGACATCCACCGCGTCGTCTGCTTAGCGGGAAAACCCGCTCCCCACAGAGTGCGCGTCGCACTTGGTAAAGCCGTTAGCGCTCAGCGGTCGCAAAGGGGCGATTGCTGCTCTTCACGATCATGGATATCGTCATGCCTACCTCTTCGCTATATTAGGTCTGATAAGCACAGGTTATCCGAACCTATTGCCGCGTTGAGCAATATGAAATTGACAGAGCCGATACAGATGCCTTCGTCCCTGCCGCTGGTGCTGGCAGAGCTGGCTGGCAACAACCGGGCCGCTGCTGAAGCATCATCACCGCCGGCATCGCAGCCAATACCGTGCACAGCTATCAGGGCGCCCTAGCATACTCGGCGGCGTGGCTGCGTTTGCGCTATTGCCGGTCGCTTGGCGATGGCGCGCTGCCGCCCGAGATTGCGGTGCAGTTCATCGTCAACCACCTAACCAGGCCCGATACTATCGGCGGTTAAACACACCTGCTGCCGCCGGCCGTCGACGCCGCGTTGATGGCGGCCACAGTCACGGGAAAGCTGGGGCCACTGTCGTTCAGCACCGCTTGGCAGTTTGGGCTAAATGGGATAACCCAAGTGAGGCTCCAGCGGTGAAGGCTCTACTGCGTGAGACACGCAAGGCTCAGGCACGCCAAGGTTTATCCGTGCGAAAGAAAACCGCAGTGGTATCGGAGCCGCTGCAGGCGATGCTCGCCACCTGCAATAACGGCGTGCGTGGCACGCGCCCTGCTGTTGCGGGCCTAGAGCGGCGGTGGCCAGCGCCGCTCGGAAATCGTGGGTTTAGAGATCGGAGACCTGCGCCGCCTAGACGTCGAAACCTGGCTTTATACACTCGGGGCAACCAAAACCGATAGTAGCGGCGTACGGCGGGAAAAGCCGCTTGAGGGACTGGCGGCTCCGGCGCTGAATGTATGGCTTCCTGAAGTACCGGCCTGCGAGGGTCCGCTATTTCACCGCTTGTACAAAGATGGCGGGTTCGCGGCTGCTGGTCTGTCCGGTGACCAGGTCGCGCGCATCGTTAAATGTCGCGCAGCACTGGCCGGCGTTGACTGCGACTGGGTAGCGCACAGCCTAGGTTCAGGATTCTTCACTGAGGCTAGAAAACAGGGCGTGCCGCTTGATGAAGTCATGGCGATAACTGAACACCGTAGCATCAGCACGGTGATGGGAAACCTCCAGGTAGGCTCTCTGCTGGGCAGCCGTGCTAGCCAACTGTATCCAGCACCAACTCCAGAGGACGACGATAAACAAATGCCAGTAACCGAGTGAGCTTGCGCTTCGCACCCCGTCCCACTCCCGCGGCTCCAAGGGTTTTCGCGTTTAGGTCTGGCGCCAAGCTGATTAGTCGGGTTGGCGTCACAAACGCTTACAGCCTGAATAGGCTAACCCGACCGTCGAGCGGCCGCTCTCCGGCACCTTCTTCGTAATAATGTACGGCCCAACCCTCAGGAACGTGCGCCTCCCGACGAACGTAATCAGCGGAGCTGCTAAACTCTACCTACCAGCCCACAAGGCGCGTGCTAGAGCTCTCCCATAAAGGGTCTGCAAGTACCGCATGGATGCCAAATGGTTGGCTGATATTTAAGAACAACAACTTTTACAAGGTATAATGATGTTATACCTAGTGCCTGACCTTTTCCGACAATCTGCGCTTGCCAGTCATCGACCGCGATGCCACTTTTTACGTGAGCTGCGCGAGGTAGTTAATCGATGCACAGGCACATATTGACGGAAGGTACGAAAATAATTCATAACGGCGCTTTAGCTGAAGTAGTAGCTTGGGTAGAAGCTGACAAGCTGCAGATAATTGACAGTTATCACAAAATCAAAATAATCAACATTTGCGAGATTCAGTGCGTAATTGATCATGCCACTCTCCAGACATCATTGAAAAACGATAGCCTTGATATTTCGGCTTTCGATGCAGAACAACTGAGCGATGCCCAGAGAAAATATGATGTCATCACCAAGCACCTTGAAGAACCAGCCAGTCGCCCAGTTGCCGAAGCGGTGGCTCAGGACCTGGCCTGTAGTAGTTCATATGCCTACACATTGATCCGTCGCTATGTGCGCGGGAGTTTTAGCTCGCTGATAAAGGAGAAGCGTGGACGGAAAGTTGGTACCCGACGCCTTGCGAGCGAAGTAGAGAACATCATCGACAGTACCATCACCGCGAGCAAAGGTCCTGGAAGCTCTATCAACGCCATATCAGAAGCAGTCAAAACAATGTGCGAGAACGCTGGCTACCCAGCGCCGAGCACTAAGACCATTGCCTTGAGAGTACGCCAGCGCTCCCCCAGTGACAATACGAAACGGTTGCATGGTGGAAAGAAATCTCGACAGGACCATCTGGTGCGCGGAGGAAAACATCTAACTAAGCGTGCGCTTGAGCTAGTTCAAATAGACCACTGCATCATTGACGTTATCGTCGTCGATTCGACCAGCCGAAAACCGATTGGGCGCCCATGGTTAACGATTGCAATCGACGTCCACACCAGATCTGTCATCGGTTTTTATCTAAGCCTTCACCATCCTTCCGCGGTATCCAATGCTGCATACTTAGTGCACTCGGTCACACCTAAACACGGCTGGTTATCAGAGCTCAATTTGCATGAAATTCAATACCCTATGTATGGGCTCCCCCAGCACATTTATGTCGATAACGGCAAAGATTTTCGCTCTGCCGCGTTCATTTCAGGATGTAAAGAATATGACATTAAATTAACGTGGCGCCCTCCTGGTTCGCCACATTATGGCGGTCACATCGAGCGATACATCGGAACCCTTATGAAATCTATGCGTGGCTTGCCGGGCGCTATCCTCGCGAGTGTCGCAGACAAGGCAAGATACTCCAATCTAAAGGCGCCAGGAATGACATTGAGTGAAGTGCGCGACTGGATCATTGAGCAGGTCGGTATTTATCACATGAAAGAGCACTCCGAACTGGGGTGCTCTCCCCTGCTTAAATGGGAGAGCGCTCACAAAAATAAAGATGGGAAAATAATTCCACCAGCGATAGTAGGAGATTTTAGGAAATTAGCCATAGACTTTCTTCCATTTAAGCGAGGCTCAATCCAGAGAAGCGGTGTCACTATCCACGGAGTGCAGTATTATGCGCCGGCGCTCAAGCGCTTCAGCATTAAAACACCTTGCATTATCAAGTTCAACCCACAGTCAATCTGTAAGATCTGGGTAAAACCAAACGGTGAAGGCAGTTATATTCAGTGTGACTACTCGGACATCAGATTACCAGATTGCTCGCTCGCTGAACTAAAGGCTGCACGCAAGGAACTGAGCGCCGAGAACAAATCTAGAGTGCCTGTTTCAATGATATTCGCGGCAGTTGAAAGAAACCGCGAGAGGGTTGCAGCAGCGACACAAAAGACTGCAAAAATGAGACGCGAGCAAGAAAAACAAAAAAATTTGTTCACCGCAGATTTAAAGAGGATAGTGCCAGAGCTCTCACCTCGCCTGGACTATAGCCGTCAACCAAAGACTTACGACGTGGAGTGAATGTGATGGCTAGCGACTATTCGCACCTCAACACACTGTGCCAGTCCGTAATGGCGCTGCCCACCAAGGAGAGGATAGGTTTCATTCATAAAGATAAGTGGGTGAATCACAGCGCAGGAGTGAATATCCGGAATAGAATCAAATCCTCACTTTTCCTGCCCAATAACGAACAAGCAATGTGCATGATGATCGTAGGTGCCGGAGGAGTTGGAAAATCTAGTCTGCTTGATCGCGTCGTGAAAGATTGTGAATCATGGGCTCATCGACAAGGCGTACCTGCACCATACCTGCAATTGAAGCTGCCGTCAGATCCGACGTTGAGAAATAATATATCCGCGCTGTGTAACCAGTGCGGGCTGTCTACCCACAGCGTAACGAAAGATGCACTGCCTAGGCCGTTGGAACTATTGTTTAAGGCCCGAAAAATCAGAATGTTGCTCGTGGATGAATTCAATCACCTGCTGGCTGTAAATCGAATCGAAGCGAGAAAGAATTTAAATTTCTTCAAGCTTATCTCTGGCCCTCCAATGTCACTCATACTGGTGGTGTTTGGCACGCATGATGCTATGCACGCAATAAGAATGGACATACAGCTCTCCAGTCGCTTTCAGGTTTTTGAACTGGAGCAGTGGAGGCCAGACGAGGAATTTCGATCATTTCTGGCCAGCTACGAAAAATGCATCCCCCTCATGCATCCATCTAATTTGGCGTCCAAAGAGATAGTTGATTATTTTGTTAATCAACTAGAACCAACAACACGCAATATCGTCAATCGACTCAAATGGGCTGCGATGACGGCCATTCTTGAAGGTTCCGAGCGCATTAGTATTGATGTGCTTAAAAGATCTGATTTCCTCCCTGACCTGAGCTCGGTGTATGAGTAGTAACCACTTATTTGTAGGCATGCACCGGCCTTACTCTGATGAGGTCTTCAGTTCGTGGCTTAATCGCGGTATAAAACGAGGCGTTCCAAAGTTTTTTGAGACGGCGGCAATATTGGCACATTTAGGGATTACTGATCCAGACAGCATCAAGCATGCCCAAGTGTGCATCTTGTCCTCTCAGATCCTGGGCTGCACACCTAGCGCGATCCAGAGCCTACTGCCAACCCCCGCTTTGTGGCTTCCGCCCGTCACTCAGAGACGAAAATACTGTATTTCCTGCATAGCTGAAGATCTGGCTCAAGGGCGCCATCCAGCTTACAGAAGATCTTGGCTCCATCGATGGTCCGTTGGCTGCCCTGTGCACTTACATCCGTTGTCGATGATCCATCACTTTACTGAGGACACTAATGAAACTATAAGTCATGCTGTTTTTGTTGCTCTATCAGGCGACTCGCCTTGGTATAAATTTAGCTATCAAGCCATCCTGGCTGCCTCTTTACGGCGCCCTGAACTTGGCTGCTTTCTGACTGCGCTACGCTTCCAGCTTTGGCTAGCAAACGCCCTTAAACATTCGACAGTGCATCTGCCTACCGGAAGGTCAATAAAAGCAAACCACCTCTTACAGATAATTGATGCCACCGCAATAACTCTGGTCAAGGGTTTTTGCGACACGGACCTTGCCCTCGTATCTTTTACGCCACACGACGCCGGCAGTGATGCCGATCGTCACAACGCTGCTAGATTAGCACCTAACGATATTGCGCGGTTTGACCCTTTGCATACCTCAAGATTACTCGCTACTCTTGGGGCATTCCTAGGCATCCCTTCTTGCGTATCAATGTGGCGCATACTTAGCAGGAATTATCGATATAGTCCACCACCCCTTATAAGCTTTTTTCCTGATATAGAAGCACAAATAACTGATGAGATAATCAAAAAATTATGTGCTTATAAAAACCCTTGCATTGATCTCGTGGAGGGTTGGCTTAGTAGCGTAGGGACACACCGACTCCATCCCGCGCCCTTTTGTTTTATTCGATAACGTTCCTAAAGCTTTGCGACTGCTAACCGCCGCGTTTGGAGAATCCTCGCATGGCAAACCCAATCGACCCCAATGACTTGGACCACTCAATTCTTCCTGAAAACATCTTCTTCGCTCAGCAGGCTTTAAAGCAATATTTTTTACACTTTATCGGCGACAGTCGCACGACGATGTTTAACTGTCTTAAGTACCTTGCACGCGACATTGGCTACGACGACTCACGACTTGAAAGCGTACCTTGGCAAAGGCTGGACGCCCCCAGCATTATTTCATTAGTCAGTGAGTGGAAACAAAAATACTCTACAGCCACAATAGAGCTGAGGCTGATTGCAGTACGAAAAATACTTCGGTGCTGTATGGCTCAAGGCCTCATCACTGACAGACAGTACCGAGAAGTAGATGCGCTTCGATTTGAGTTTGAAAAATTGAGAGATTATCGTGGCGTCTATGTCAACTCCGACACCATTGTAAATTTAATGCGCAGCTGCCTGAACGATGAACGTTACCTCCTCGCACTTAGGGATTGCGCCATGGTTGCTTTGCTTTTCGGAGCGGGTTTACGTCGAGCAGAGGCTAGCGCAGTTAGGCGTCATGATGTGGATTTGAAAAATACATCGCTGCAAATATTCAACAAAGGAAAACTAACCTCCCGTCGTCTACTCAACTGGGCACACGAACCATTGATCAACTGGCTGGAGGAGTCAGGCAACCATATCGACTGTGGCGATTGTATTCTCCAACGTGTCAGCAAGAGCGGGAGAATACTGGGAAATCTTACGGCGGATGGTTTGTATAGCGCACTAAGGTCAAGGTGCTTAGAAGCGGGCATCTGTCCCTTGGGGCCTCACGACGCAAGGCGAACATTCGCTATGGATTTTTCACACAAATATGGCTTAAGCGCCGCTCAAATTGCACTCGGGCATAAAAGTATTTCTTCGACGTTAAAGTACGACCAATCGGGAGATCAGGGATCTGAATGGGCTGAGTTTTAGCTAAAGCGATTCCTGGATAATCCCATCATCACTTCGGTCAAATCCCCCATACCTGCTGCAAAAAACCGCGGCTGCTCTAGTCTTTGTACGCCATATAGCCCGGTTCGATATGATTGAAAACGATCCAATAAAAGTAGGCACATCATGCCATTTCGCATACTCACTGGTCGACTCAAAACCCTCCATGACTAATTCTGACGACAGGCAGATTTGGGGGGCTTCGACAGGCCTTATCCTTGAGGACATAAAAAGTAATTTCGTGCATTTCTCGCATAAAAAGAAGAAAATCTGACCTATATCCCAGCTTGGTGTTTTGTGTTTTTCAAAAAAGCCATGTAAAGCAATGGCTTAAGATTTATTCTTTTTAAGGTAGGCTGACATCAGCCCCAAGCCTATTCACCATTGATCCCCGCGCCTCAAGCGCCCTAAATCTGATTCCGCATCCGTCAACATGCTTCGGCGTCTACAATTTACATCCATGCGCTGGCACTCCACGGCCGAGTTCTGGCGTCTATGCAGCTTGGGCCAGGCTGCCAGATTAGAACGCCTGCAGGCAGCCACAGCCGGTGATCCGACCACGCTGCGTGCCTAGTGGCCTCAGTGTGTTTTACGGCCACCGCCACGATTAGGGTTGTCCTTCAACAGTCGCTCAACCGGCGGCTGAGGAGCTTTGCGCCATGATGAAGTCAGCGCGGACATCGATTAAGAACCCAGCGCGCAAACCACGGCCTAAGCCGGCGCCGACCCCGCCGTGCGAATCGCCAGCGCCAGCCAACCCCACGGGTTCCTTCGTGCCGTATCCGTTGTTCCCGCCGATTGTGCTCTTAACCGACCACCAAGGCCTGGAGCGCCCAATCAATAATGACGTCCGCGCACGGCTCGGTACCCTTGATCCCGCACTGGAAGCATTCCAAACCTGGCGCCTCGGCATCGACTTCCTGGCCAAGCAGTGCCAACGGCCGGAGTTCACCCCGAGGCACTACAAGATCGTGTGCCCAGTGCTCGAGACGATGATGCATTGGAGCTGGTCTATTCGGCGCAAGCCGATCCAAGAATGGCAAGAAACGGATGCTAGGGAGTTCATGCACTTCGTCATGCGCCTACCGATGTCGTGGATCTCGAAGACTGGCGGGTCACGTTACCTGCTGAAGACCAAGACGGAATTCGCTGTTAAGCCGATTAATGAGAATTGGCGTCCGATAGTCAGAAAGCAGCTGGCGGACAATTCCGCGTCGACTTTCGCAGTTGGAACTGATCAGCACCGCAATATCTTCCTGCACGGTGGGAGGGATTTTTTCGACTACCTATGCGCCCTGCGGACTACAACCCCAGTTAATCCGTTCGGTGCCCTAAAGCCTAGAGATTTCGAGGTTCGCCAAGGGATAGCCCGGACGACTTTCACACCGGTACAACTGGCTGATCTGATATCAATAGCCACGTCATTGGCCCAGAACGATAATCAGTGGCAGCCATGGCTCCTCGTCGCGGCCGTGGCCATCTACTCTGACGCTCCACTGCGTGCGTTGGGGTCAACATCGGCCCTTAAATTGAGGTTTACAAGCTTCAAAGCCGACGAGGCCAGCTCTCCAGAGGCAGGCTAAAGTCAGACTTCCCCAGCATGGTTCGAAAGCCCTCACTACCCTCGCCTGCGCTATCCGCTGGCTTCTGAGTTCGCTGCCTATTTCCGCCGTTATGCCAAGTTCAGGCACAGCCAGAATACTGCGGTCATCTTAAGGCTGGAGCCTCGATCACATTCCTTGAGTTGAGGGCGTCGGCCAAAAAGGCCGGGTGGGCCTCCAAGGCTGTGAGTATCGCTATGCCACATCATGATGAAGATGTTTGGCCGGACATTGGAATCCGAAAGCATATGCCGGCGTCCCAGTGGCTGCGCAAGCATGCAGGTGGGCCGTCGCTCTGACTGCGACCATGCGCCACCGGTGGCATCACACGCAGTACACCAGGCTGGGCACGGCTGTCGTGAACCAAGCCCCGACTGAGTCGGGGTCTTGGCCCTGCGGGCTTCCATCCTCGTGCCTACGGCCAAAGGCCTACGCGCTGCGCTTGCAACTGCCCTCCCCGGCATTAATGGCAGCTTCGGGCATCGCGTTTCGTTGGCGGCGACCGGACTAATAGCTCACGCGGCTATCAGCAAAATTTCCCGCGCCTCGGTCGCATGCTGAAGCAGCCCAGGATGTTTCACTTCAAGCTCAATGAGATCAGCTTGGTAGGTCAGAGACGGCGTCATCTTGGTTCCGTCCTGCAGGAAACGAGTCAGACCAGCGAATTGCTCATGAGTGATCGTTGACGCAACACTGCGATCGTTGGACAAAGCCTTTACCCGAGAAGCGTTGAGGTTGGCGATGTCGGTAGCAAGCTCCGTCAGGCTTTGTCGGGAGTACTTGTGAGAACCAGCCTTCAACTGAACGTGGGACATCATCAAACCAAGGTTTACTAATCGGTTTTGCAGCAGTGAAACCTGGTCAAAGAATGCAACGTTGCTGGTAGCCATCCGCGAATGCCGTTCCAGGAGAAGCCTGGTGAACTCATACTGCTCATTGAAAGATCCAATCAATATCCTGAGCTGCTGAGCATCGCCTTCTTCGCAGAACTGTATTGCGGTGCGTAGTAGGCCTCGAAAGCGAGCTTCATCAGCGAGTAGGTACCGTTCGTGAGCCTCGCTCACCAGCTGCCAGGTCTCTGCGATCGTTTTTGATTGTTTCTCCATTTCCCGGCTAATTTTGTCGAGTTTTTTGCACACAATGACAAAGCCCACGGTAGTCACCGCGAGGTTGAGCCCACTCATTACGAGATTGGCCGACTGTAGTCCCTGGAGCACATTCATGCTCTGCTGCACTTGATCCATGCCAGTTTGAAGCGACCCCAGGCCACTGGATAGAGTGGATTGCAGGTTCTTTAGGCTCTCTTGGACATGCCCTGAGTCGCCCGGAAAAAGGAGGTGCCCGACGATCTGGCCAGCCTTCTCGGTTCCCTTTGAGTGTCGGACTACGCCACCCCAAAGCGTGTAATCTCCGCTATGCAGTTTGGCCAGGACATCTGGGATATCAGGCAAGGAGCGTACAAGCGCGTCGATGTTTACAAACATGCGTTCAGTTTCTCCGTGTAGGCCTCGAAGTCCTGGTCGTAACGTGCGCGCCGTAGCTTAGCGATCTGCAGCACGGCAGGAATGGTGATCCGGAACGCAGGCGACGAAGCCTGGTAAATCGCGAGTCCTGCGGCTCCGATAGCAAGTGGAGCTGCAACCATTGAGAGCACCCGGCCTCCTAATGCGCTGGCGAAGCCCGCCCCGCCACCAGTGGCAGCCATACCGCCCAGGCTACCGGCAGACAACATCAGCGTTTTCACCATTTCATTGATATAGCCAGCGAGATTGCCCCCGCTCAGATAGTCCTTGAGCGCTTCGTCTCCCATGTATTTGTCCATGGCCTGGCGGATGATGATTTCCTCAATGGCGAAGATGTCATCTTGCGCGGAGGGTTTTCCGTCCAGCTTTTTGGCGACATCCGTCGCGACCTCGAGGTAGTCGATGCTCTCCGATTTGATTGCGGAAACAATGGTGTTGCTTCCGAACGCACAAATTTCCTTTTCAAGCAGGCTCGAAATAGATTGCAAGCGGCCCTGCACCTTCCGGGTCATGATGGTTGCCTTCACGTCGCTGTCGAGGGCAATCCTGCCCTTGCCATTGTCGGTGATCAGGTCGGCCAAGACTTCCAGATCCGCTGATGCGGCACGCGATAAGAGATCGGATATCGACCGGTCTCTCGGAACAACTGACTCCATGTATCCCCCTGTAAGCATTCCTAAAGTGGCCGATCATCAAAGCAATGATTGCCTATGGCCAGTACGGGCGTGCTGATTTTAGCCACAAGACACACGCGTGTCTTCCCGCTGGAGAGTCAGGCTGGAGCTCACTGATTGAGGAATGAAGAGCAGACGCCATGCAACGCGTTGCAGCGACGCTTGCTCCATGGGCATCATGAAATCAAACAACAACAATAAAGGCAGACCTATGACCTCCCCGACCGCTGAAATTTTCGTCTTCATCCCACAGCCGCCTCAAACCACGGATTCTCCACAACTCGGTGACAAGCTGGACAGTCAAGGGGAATCCATCTTCCAGGCCATTGGCATTTCTTATTCGATCCTGGACAGGATGATTGCCCACAACGCCAGCTGTGCGAATGCGGCTGCGGATTTCTTCATGACGACGCTCATGAGAGACGGTTGGTCATGGGACACGTCGTACCAGTTGGTCATGGAGACAGATTGGCAGCACCGGATGTACCGGGCCTGGAGTGTCCTGAATGCCGAGAACCGTGCGAACGCAGTAGCGCTCGATTACGATGTTTACCAGAACTACTGGCCAAACCTGGACTTTTGCGGGGAGGGGTTTGAAGCTGAGATGGAGCGTTGGATCTTCAAATCTTGATGTGACCAGTACGAGCACCCTTCTCTTCTGAGCGCTCTGGCCCGGGTCAAACGAAACAACGGCCTGGGACACGAGTTCTAAAACTGACGGCGCCGTCCCTACGCGCGCCCCTGCGTCAACCCCCTCGCTGGGCCTGGCCAACGGGTCTAACGCCAATCAGCGCCAGCCGCATGCTGCGCACCAGGTCAGTCATGTGTCCCCACAGTCGGAGCCGGAGACTCTGCTTCCCTACTCTGTTCAATTCCAGGCGTTCGATCCTGGTGATCATTCTTGCTATCCCTGCCCGAGCCCTCTGCCGGCGCCCCTTCCTTCGCATCCGCTGCTCTCCGAGTTGATCAAGCCTAAGTCGTACCGTGAGGTGATCCAGGATGGTCAACGTACACCACCCGATGCGAAGCGCCTAGTCACCAAGTCGAGCGAAAATGCGAAGCGAAACGCCAAAATCCAGAATCAATGTATGTGCATACAGTTAAAGGCTCTGCCCCGTAAATACTGCACCCTTCCTTCAGCTGAGGCTCTACTCAGTGAGCGCACGAAGCCTTAAACCCCCTGAAGCCCAATGATTCCGGACGCTCCAGGCATTTATAACGATTTTGTGCTGATACGAGCGCCCTCCTCTAAAGCGTCCTGGGATGCCGCTCTGTACGTTGGCAAAACAAATACTGTATATAAATACAGGCAACCCATCATGCATTTCAAATCCTGGAGAACTACCCGGGAGCAGATTACTGATGCAGCCATCGCTCACAGCTAACAACAGCGGTGGCGAAAGCTTTCGGAAATCACGTCGCCACTTTCGACCTAGAGACATTCCTGCTCGCTGGATAACCTGAGCACATCACTCACCGAGCGCATCTAGCTAGCTGAAGCGCTCTTCTCAGGAGCTTCACCATGACCAAGAAAACCTCCGGCTCGCAACAGCCTTCGTCACAGCGTACGCAGGCGAACCATCGCTCAGATAGCTTGAACGTCAACAAGGGAACGAGCGGATCGAACATCACCAACTCCCGAGTGCACGGCAATCGGGGCAAGCAACTCAACCCTAACCAGCAGTAACTGACAACGGCATTCGGGGCATTATTGATGGAACGACAGTACACCTCCCCTACCCTCGGCGATGTTGCTCAGTACGCCGTGGCGGCTTGCGGCGTAATGCCCCGCAAAGCCCGTAACCGAGATGACGAGACTGAATTCGATCAGGGCATGGCCAAAACCTACCAGAAGAAGATGCAGCGGCTGGCGAAGGAGGATTGCAACCTACAAGAAGCCTTTGAAGATATTGCCCAACTTCTGACCGCTTCGCTGAGGCGGTACATTCGCTGTCCCTTCTGGGCCGAGCAGATCCGAGATCTGTTGAACGAGCTGTACGGGTCATACGCGTCCATGGTCAAACACATGGGCACCATGATGACCAAACGGGACACTACGCGCTTTTTCCTCACCAGCTACGGCATTGACGTTGCAGTGAGGTCACTGGCTCACAACTGGGTCGTGCTGCAGGGCTATATCTATGCTGCCCCGCAGCCTATGGAGCCTTGCTGGTACCTTCCTTCCAACGTGGAGGGCGCGCTTTCAACTCCGCTGGACAAGGTACTGGGCTGGGCATACGGCGCCTGTGGTCTCACGCTGGCCACCTTCCATGACCCGATCGGAGTGGCCGGGGATACGACGAAGCTAAAACAAAATCAGCGAGCTGTTAGGAGTTGGAAAAACGGACAGCACCTTCCGTCCCTGCCGGCGCTAGTGAGCATTCTGGAGGATTCGTTCCAGGCGTTAGCTTCGATTGGGAAGCCTGTGGAGCAGAGACTTCAAGACGGCATCATCACCTGCGCCGCTATCGCGCGCATCACCACATCCATTTCGAAGGATATTCAGGAGCAGCTGGGCACAGAATACCTTCAGGATCTCTTGGGACAGGCCCGACTATACAGCGGCTGGATGAAAGCTGAAATCAACACGTACATGGCCAGCCTCAACCAAGCGGTCGACGCACGTCTTGCAGAGCATTTTGCGGCGGGGTTAGCCGATGAAATAATTCGGCTCAAAGCATTTGAGCGGGTAGAGCTTGGGATAAAGATGGCCCCACATTTCTGGGCCCTCTTTGAAGGCAAACGCCACAATGCAAGCGAGCTCTTGCTTAGCCATAGGGATGCGGAAGGTCATGTTTCTGACGACGTCGTTCAGTGGATAGAGATCCGCTACGGAGCCTACGCTGCCAGGGTTAGGTCTGACTCAATCTCTCGCTGGAGCATCGATAAGCCTGAACTGTTCGACCTCTACCTGCAGAAAGCCCTGTCCCTGAGAAACGGCTCAGATGTAGCCCTGGCAGCAGTTGAGGCGCTACACGCAGAGATGACGTTGGCCGGGGTCGCGGAGCGTCTTCCATGGCTAATGCACTGGTTGAGAGGCATCGTGTGTTATCGAAAAAAGGACTACGGCACTGCATCCAGCCACTACATCAAAGCCTTCCAGCTCGCTAAGTATTCGGCCGGTGAGCTGCAGTACTCACTGGCTAACCAGTATCTGGAGGTTATGGCCAAAACCAAGCAATGGAGACGGTTCAAGCAAGGCGCCCGCTGGGCGAACTATTTGGATATCCCAGTCCGTTGGCTGCGCGACAAGGAGCCCACCGAAGAAAATATCCGGAATGCTTACGGCATCTTGGGGCTTGAGGCGGTTCGATATGCTCGAATGTAAAGGTTGTCCCAGGATTTCGAGCGAGGGAGCTGACTGAGTGAACATTAGAGCGTGCCATTCATGGGACTGAACCTTGCCCAACGAGCTCATTGCAGCCCTGGGGACGCTCTTCAATAGGACTCGGTCGGCCTGCGTAGTCACCACCAACCAATTTCCGCTCCCATTCCGGTGATCCATGCATGATGGTAGATTGCCACTCTCGCCATCGGATTAGCGGCCAAAAGGAGTGCATTTTGAAAAAGGATTTACTGGTCACGTGCCTGGCTCTTTCCCTCACGGGGTGTGGCGATGGCGGTGAAATGTACAAGAAGGAGGCGGAAAGTCTTCGCTCGGACGTCAAATCCCTGCAGGCAGAAATTACTGCTGCCAAAGGCAGAATTGCGCAGCTTGAGCAGGAAAATACGACTCTCAAAGAAACACCATCCGTCTTGTTGGCTCAGGTTCGGAAGGCTTCCGACAGTGGTGATGAAGCAGCTACTCAAGCAGCTTTGGCATCGTTGACTTCTCGCTACCCCGATTCTGCTGAAGCCAAAACCGGCAGCGGCGTCTTGCAGAGGATGGTCAAGGATCGTGAAGCCAAGGAGCAAGAGGCGCGCCGGCTGGCCGCGCTGGGGATGAAAGCGATCCCGGTCAAAGGCTCATTCACAGCAGACGACAGCTCTGTCTCGCTCCAATCTGCCCAAATCGCCGGCCAGTGGAGTTTCAACGATTACGGTGATGAGTATGAGTACCGGTCTGCCGAGCGTGGCTCTAAATACATCACGGCGAAGGTTACGTACTCATCGAAGAGCAAAGACCCAAGGCTGGCACCTCTCGTCGTCTACGCATCAAACGGCGGAGAGTTAAAACGACTGGGCGTCATGGGTTTTGAATTCGTCAGCTGGAGCAGTTACGCGACGTTCCTAGGTAACTATCATGATGACGCGAATGATTTTGCGCACAAGACGAGCATCAGATTCTCCATGGGGCTCCAAGTCCCCATTGAGGCGATAACCAAGCCGCTGTATATCGTTGCCTCCTCTTCGGGTTGCGCGGATCGCAGCTCGGAACGATTTGGTAACCCACCTGTGAGCTACTCGACCTACAGCTGCGACCAGGCCGCCCCCAGTGTCCTTCGTGCCAGCGACTTCAAAGAAGGCCGGTTAGGCATCGTTAAACGTATCGACTGAATCCAAGAAAGGACTCTCATTCATGAAGAAGGCCCTAATCGCAGGGGGCTTTGCCCTGCTCTGTTTGGTCATCTACACCCAGATTACGATTTTCGCCGTACCGCCAATTGGAGCGGTACCTGAGGGTCGGACAGTCATCATGCTCCGCCTCAACAAAACGAATTTCATTGATAGCGCAGATGCCATGTGCGTTCGCATCCAGGGCTATGTCAGCCTGATGTGCCGAGGGATGACCATGGCGGGTGTGGTGAAGGCTACGACCATCATTGCACGTCTTCCCTAGCCAAGACCAAGTCCAGTAACGATTAAGCCCCGAAGCCATGTTCCAGACGCCCGATATAGTCCAAAACGCTCTGAGTTTCTTCTCTGGTTGCGAGCATGGTGACAGGAGATTTACCGCCTAACCCTTTAACCGGATTCGCCATCCAGTGGCGGGCGGCTTCAACGTCACCGTTGTACAGGCTCAAAGCTGCTTCCAGCACATCCGAAAAATTGGCCTGTTGATCAGTCGGAATAGTGCTCATGCATGATGCCCTTTTGTGCTTGTGATTTTCTGCGCCAGCGTATGCCTGGGGTGAGCGTTGAGGCTTATGTATTCCTCACGCAGCTTCGGCTGGCCAGTTTAGATCGCCTTAACCGATACCACTTCCATGTACTTGTACCTTTTCTTCCTCGCTGCAGCCTTGGCCTGTTGTTCAGCGAGCAGTGTACTGAGAGTGCTGACGTCGTGAACGAATTCCTCGACTTCTCCTTCATACTCTTTGCTGACATGGAGTATCACGCGAAGCTTTGAAGTCCCAGATCTTGGAGGCTTCGTGGTGGACGCTGATGGGCGTGATCGCGCTTGGGCTTCCTGCCTCGACGATTCGCTGTTGCTTGGAACTGGCGATGCACCGCCAAACAAGGCACGGCGCATACCCTCCTCTGTTAGGTTCTCACTCATCTTGATACCTGGATTGTTACAGTTGAAAACGAGTCGTCCTAAGGGCCGTGGCTAGCGGTGAGGAGCTCGGAGCGGTTGTTCTAGTTTACCTATGGCGAGACGGCCGTACAGCCCCAGCTTTCAAGGCATCCCAGCGGGGCCGCCGCCCCGGCTGAAGTCTGTCTCTCCAAGAATTAGTCCCTGGCAGAACAAATCCCGATCTACGATACCGACGAAACCCTCCTTGGTCGCAGGATTGAACTGGCATACCCTCCAGAACCCCGCATCCCCGAAGTCCACAAACACTGGAGTACGGGTGTGCCACCGGTGGAACAAGCGGCCTCGCCCCAACCATTTGAAGTAGGCGTAACCGTCATTGGTTAAACTGCCTCGGGAGAGGTTGAAATACGAGCTATCCAGGTCGCTGCGCATGCCATCAATGACCCAGACCATTCGTTTGTAGAACTGTTCTCGGGCCGTCACTTCCACGGGATCAATGGTGGAGCGCTGGAACTCGACGACTACACCATGGCTGGTCTTCACGTCGGCGATGTGGCGCTCGCGACTGACAGGATCTTGGTGTGTTACCTCCTGCCACTCTGCTGGAAATCGATTCTTCCATCCACGATGCCAGGCCGTCTCATTCTCCCACCAGGGATCGCAGCTCGAGCGTGATCGATGCGCCCAGTGTGAAATCACGTGCTTGCCACATTTGGCTATCACTTCCGACGTACAGGATGGGCAAACGCCGCGTAGTTTTGGCTCGGCTTGCACCCTTGTACCGCCTACGAAGGCGTATTTCATCTCGCACTCCCTTGATGAGTAAACACTCAGGTGTGGGTTGGGCTCGTGATCGCAGCCTCCTTCTCGCCACACCAGAGCGACCTTCGAACAGGCGTCTTGGAAAGGTGTAAACCTATTTTCTGAGCTGTAAACCAAATCAGTTAACAGGTGAAAAAGTAGGTTTACACCGACTCCGGGCGCCGCCGGCGTCGCCTCCCAAATACGGGCACCACCAAGCTAAGCCAGCGCATCGCTCAGGGAAGTTCAAAGCCTAATTCGGCCAATGCTTGGCGCTCCTTCGGCTTCAGTCTTTTCAACGCCCAGATGAGCATATGTCGGGGGCGGGAGCTTGCGACGTAGGCGAAACGTGCGGCTTCAGATTCGCGATCAGAGAGCCAGTCGGCCCAATGGGACTCGTGCTTGCCTCGGATTTTGGAGGACACAACCACGGTGACATCGTGCGTCTCGCCTTTGACTTGGTGAATAGTCTCGTAGCGTAATGTCTCCGGTGCTCCATCCTGGATCTCCTGGCTTAAAAGGCGTATGGACACCGGCTTGTTGCCCTCTCCACGCTGGGCGACGAGATTAAGCCCTCTCAACGCCTGCAGTTCCTCCCGTATTTCGTCGGGCACGAAGCCTTGATCTGGTAGCTGTCGGAGCCCGAGCTTTGCGGTACGAACCCATGCCGTCCATGTTTGGTTTGCGTCGCCGGCGCCATTAGCGACCAAGAACTGGAGGCTCTGGTGGAGGAATTTGCGCCAGCTCAATTTGGACTCCATTGAGACCGGACAATAGGGCCCTGCCTTTGTGACTTGCAGCTGGAGCTTTCCCGCCAGCCAATAGGCAAATGTTCTCACACTCACCTTGAGGTCATTCAGGCTTCCTGAGCTGGCGCCGATGCAGGCGACTGCAAGTAACTCAATGCCTTCGAAGGTCTTCCCGTTGCGCAGTCGTTGGAGGGTCGTATGCCCTCGCGCAACCATCACGACCTTACCGTACTCCGTTGTCATGGCGCGGATCGTTGGCAGTAGCTCTGACGGACAGCCTACGTACTCGAGAATCTTTGGCTGGATGGAGGCGATTTCAGGATTCCCGGAAACCTTTCCAGTACCGACGATGTTACTGCAGAGGTCGACAATGGCTTGGCCGCTTCGCCAGTTGGCTGTCAGCTCGTACTGCTTGAACTGGAGTGTCTCCATCAATTGGCTGACATTGGCTGGATTCGACCTGCGAAAGCCGTAGATCGATTGATTGAGATCGCCTACAAAGTGGAATTTGACCCCTAGCCCGCTGAGCTTGCGTACGATCTTCAGTTGTTCGGCGGAGAGATCCTGGCACTCATCCACGACTATCACGGGGAAGCGGCGGGCAACACGCGAGAAATAGCCATCGAAGCGACGTTCCTTGAATGCCATGAGCGCCAGCATGTCGATGTCAGCATAGGTCGCGTAACCGGCAAGCCAGAGTCGCCTTTTGGTAGCAACGAGATCAGCTTTGATCTCCTCAGTGATCTCTGCGTCATTGAGCTGCTGATCGAACCTTCGCTCACCCGTCGCAAACTTGAACCGGCCTGCTTCAAGATCGTAGTTGTACCGGCAGGCTGACACGCGGCGACCACAAATCCGCTGCCGGGTCTGGAAGATATCTGCTTCTCTCTCAAGGATCCGAATACGGTGATCGCCCTCCTTGCCTGGATAGCCCGTCAGCTCGCTGGCGATGCTGGCCACCAACCTGGTCAACACGAAGCTGTCGAAGGTAGAGATGCAGTGCGGTAAGCCGATCGGCCCGCCCAAGTACTTGTGCACCCTGCTCCGGAGCTCGTCGGTCGCGCTGTTGGAAAATGTTAGAACAGCGATACCCGAAGGCGAACGTGACCACACCTGGATGGTTTGCGAGACCATTGCAGCCACCACCTCGGTCTTGCCACTACCTGGGCATGCTTTCAGGTAGCTGTGCTGATCAAGCGGCGCTGCGATGTATTCCAACTGCTCCTTGGTGAAGTTCATCGCCTGGCATCCTTCGGCCTCGAGCCTTCAGGCCTGACCCGGGTCATTCGGCTTGTTCCTCGATCCCACAAGCCCAGAGGACGGCTAAGCGGATGTATTCCGGCACGATAAAGTCATCCCTCACGTTAGCCAGCGCGTCCGCGAATGCCTGCGCATAGAACCCTTTGCCAATTTCTTTGGTTTCGATTCGATCAAGCATGTCATTCGCGTACGGCGCCCTCTCCCCTGAACTCATGGTCGAGTAGTCCAGTCCAGCCCGCCTTGTCAGCGCCCTCACCACTTCCCCGCCTTGCACAGGCCAGAGAGTGGCCGCAGCCGTCGACATCAATCTGAGGTTGTTACCCTCCATCGCGATGTCGTACTCGAAGGTCTTGTACTTACCTACGAACAACCTGCCGAACTGCGACTGACTGATCGGCCCTATCAATGCCAAGGCCGGATTGTCGCCTACAAGGAGGTCATCATCATGGGGAAGAAACGGAACGGGGATTTCTTTACCGTCATCGCCTGCAACCGACCTGATAGATTTCGGTGGGTCATTGTCGGTAAGCCCTGCACACCTGATTGGGACATTCTCGCCTGGCTGGCCGCCCGTGACATCGCAAAACAGCTGCATGAAATGATTGAAGTAGATGCCACCAAGATTGATCACCGAGACGCCGTAGTCGTCCAGGCAGTTCTTCCCCTCTCCGTAGGGGCGCAGGACAATACGCGCCAGCTCTGGCAGCACCATCGCCTCAGCGATTCCTTCTACGAGCAGTGCCCCTTTGGAGAAAAGTAGGTTGGATTTTGTGACGTCCAACCAGCGATCCACAAAGCGGCGGCTGTGCTCAGGAAGGCCGCACGCGCTGAGCGGTATTGCTACTGGCCTTGCGTCATTTGAAATGTGGATGAGGTGATCCAGGGAGACGGCGGCAGAGATGACCGTTGAGTGCGTGGTGATGATGACCTGGATGCCACGTTCTTCAGCCACCGTTTTCAAATGCCGCAGCAGGCGCAGTTGAAGCTGAGGATGAAGATGCGCCTCTGGCTCCTCGATCAACAGGAGCCGCAGATAGGTCTCTTCGCCTCGATCCTCTTCTTCCTCCAGGATCAGTTCAGCCAGGATCGACGCGATGTACAGGAGGTTGTTGTAGCCAAGGCTGTTCTCCTCCAGCGATCGGAACTGGGTCGTGTCAGCCTCGCTGAGGTTAGGGAAGTACAGAAGCCGCAAGCCCTCCACGATCCGGGAGAAGCTGACTTCTGAGAACTGAATCATGGTGCCCTGAGAGAGATTGAGCCCCAGCGCTGCCTTCAGGTTGTCTCCGATTCGCTGATTGGCTTGTTTGATCGCAAATTCGTCGCTCTGTGAAAGCTCACGATTGAAGTTTCCGACATGCTCTTCCAGCGGGTGAAGAGTCTGTGCCTTCCTGGCCTCAGCGAGTTCTTTGCGGCAGAGGGCCTTCATGAGCCGGGCAAGGCGGGACTGGCGACCTTCGCGCAACTTGTTCTCGGCATCGCGCAGCGGAGGTAGGTAAATACAATGGATGTAGTCCAGCGTCTCGGACTCGAACGATTTGGCATGCTCGTGCCCCGCGTAGGTGTGGTGCCTGAAGCGCCCGCGAGACTCTTGATTGCGGGCCTCAAAAGTCAGCTTGGCCTCGTCGTGATTTCCACACCAGGATTCGAACGCAATGGCGTCCTGATCATCCAGACCTGAAAACGTCGCCTGAATCTGGATGCTTTCAGCAGCGACCGCGCCCGGCTCAAAACCCCGGTAGAAATCGCGCTCACTAATGATTCGCTTGCCTGACTCCGAGTCGTTGAAGAGCTGGCGCACTGCACTGACCACGCCAGTCTTGCCGGCCCCATTCTCTCCCACGAGCACGTTCAGCCCGTCTCGAAATTCGATGGTGAACGGCTCACCAAAGCATTTGAATCCAGTGACATCCAATTGCCGTAGATACATGCGAATCCCTACTAGTGGCCGGTTACCAACGAAAATGACGTGACTGCCGGGCGTATCTGGCCTGCAGGTTCACGCAAACTGATCGTGTGATAGTGGCATTACGGCATAGCCTGGGCAATCTCAGCATCCAGGCTTGGCCTGCGAGGATGATTTGTACCGATGATGATCTGGGTGGGATACATCAGGGTGATTCAGATCCCCAGATCTACAGCTATCAACGTATCTTGTTGAATGGGGCTGGCATGGCCCTGCTGCATTAGGTGGCGGAGCAGCTCATTTCGAAGGTGGAAGCGCAGGCGTTCCCGGATCATGAGATATCCGGTCGTCGACGGATTGAAATGTTCGAGATCAATGACCGTCCTTAGCGCCTTGAACGCAGCGACGCCTATTGCCTTCTCGTAGAGCCGGGTTTGCGGGTCGAATCCAGGCTTGCGCTGGTAGCTGCTAAGCACCTCACGCAAAATCAGCTCAAGCGCCGGACCGTGAAAATCTGCGGCAGCGCGCCAAACCTCGGCCTCCAGGTCATCATCCATTCTTTGTTCTTCCAGACGCGCTATATGCGCCGGCAATTTTCGGGTAAACCGCTCCTTTGATTCAACACGTAGGAGTTCGTGCATGCACATCTCGTTTGACCTTAACCACAATGACAGGGAAGCACTGCTTCGCCACTGCAAGGAGTTCGTGCCGGCAAGTGGCGATGCCAGGGAGAACGCACGCTTGGCCGATGCGCTCGAGGCGCTGGCCGAGGCCCTGATGGCTGACGACGAGGCTGCGACTGCCCAAGGGGTGTGCTAGAAATTCGCAAAGTCACTGGGTGGGCCCTGGGTGACCACCCTCACCCGCCCGTCTCGCTCGAATGATCTGTTGACTCTGATGCATCCACTGCCTGCTCTAGTGCTTGCCGGAGAGTGGCATTCTCGGCTTCCACTGCCCCTATCTGTTGCTGCAGCGCGGTGACAGTGGTGGTGCTTGCCATCAGGGCCTGGCGCAATGCTTCAGTGTCCTGCTTCTGATCAAGCAGTTGTTCCTTGAGCGCTTCCTGAGCACCTTCCGCTCGCGCCAGCGCCACCTGGGTAACCTGAGCATCTGAGGTCATGCGTTGGACAGTGTCCGTCAGGTCGGCGGACTTCCTGGCATGCTGCCTGGCCTCACCCAGCAGGCGCTCGTTATCTCGATTGAGCCGAGTTGACTCGTCCTGCTTGACCGAAACTGTCTCCTGCAGCTTGCGCTGTTCAACCTGCAGTTGGTGAAGCTGTGCCTCGTGGCGACGCAGCTCCTGATCGCGCTGCTCCTTCACCGACTCACGGTAATGCTCCAGAGCGTTGCGGTTATGAAGCAGTTTTTCTTCGAGGGATTGGATCTGGGCGTCCCGCTCGCCTAGGCGAACCTTGAGGTCTGCGCATTGCTGGGATAGGCTGGCGTTGCGTGTAAGTTCAGCTTGTAGCGAAGCATGAGTGGTCTTGAGCTCCTCAGCTTGGATCGCCAGTGCGGACGCCTGCGCCTCATGACAGCGCTGAAGTTCTGCCAGCTCGTTCTCAAGGGTTTCTGTGCGGGCGGCCAACTGTTTGCGCTCATGCTCGAACTCTGCCCGTGCCTCAAGAAAGACCTGATTACCCTCCTCCTGCACCTGATCCAACAAGTTCTCGACCACCCCGCGCAGTGCACCGCTCATGCGATCACGCGTGGTTGCGTCTGGCCCGGGCGTTTCCAGCTGTTTCAGGTAACGAGCAATCGTGGTCTTGGAGCCTGTATTTCCAATCTCGACCCGCACCGCATCAATGCTGGGGTACACACCACGCATCAGCAGGCTGTTCCGCGCTTTCTGCACCACTGCCAGGTTAACGCCGCCACGGGCCATACGCCCTCCGTACTATTTCGTGTCATATCACATGTCATGTAATTACATGATACGAAAATGCTTGAACGTGCAGCTAAGAAGCCGACAATTGGTATGAAGTAATGCAGAGTTATGGCTTCTCAGTTCGGTAGAATCGGTTTTTAGTACACCCAGGCAGTACGAATGCCAAATTCCCTCGATCTGGAGGCCATCACATGGGCAAAGCCGATCTGTACCTGAAGGCTGGAGCCCGGGAGAACACTCGGAAAAGCTACCGAGCAGCCATTGAGCATTTCGAGATGGACTGGGGTGGCTACCTGCCTACCACGGGTGACGGCATCGTCCGCTACCTGGCCAACTATGCCGGGCATCACTCGATCAATACACTCAAGCAGCGGCTCGCGGCGCTATCCCAATGGCACATCACTCAAGGCTTTCCAGATCCAACGAAGACGCCAGACGTCCGACGGGTGCTCAAAGGTATTCGAGCTGTCCATCCAGCCAAGACAAAGCAAGCTGCCCCTCTTCAGTTGAGCCAGCTGCAGCAAGTTGTGGGCTGGCTAGATACCGAAGCAAATGGCGCTCACCATCGAGGCGATCACAAGTGTGAGGTTCGGCACAGGGGATCAATCGCCCTGGTCTTGATCGGGTTCTGGCGTGGCTTCCGAGGTGACGAGCTCGCTCGTCTAGAGATCGAGCACACCCACGCGGTGTCTGGGGAAGGCATTTCATTCTTTCTTCCGTACACCAAGAGCGATCGCGAGCATCAGGGTGCGACCTATCACACGCCGGCGCTTAAGATGCTCTGCCCTGTGGAGGCATACATCAATTGGATCACCATTGCTGGCCTGGCCAGTGGGCCGGTGTTCAGGGGGATCGATCGCTGGGGCAATCTTTCAACCGAGGGAATCAATCCTCATAGCCTGATTCCGATGTTGCGCAGGATCCTTGCAGAGGCGGGTTTACCTGCTGCCATGTACAGCAGCCATTCCCTTCGGAGAGGCTTCGCAACATGGGCGACGGCGAATGGGTGGGACATCAAAGCGCTGATGACCTACGTGGGGTGGAAGGATATGCAGTCGGCGCTGCGCTACATCGACGCGAGCGCTTCCTTTGCGGGACTGGCGGTGGGGAAACGTGGATCTGAGCTGCAGATTGGCCGGTAAGATTGCTGCCGAAACCCAGAAGCACATCCCACCCTGGAAAGAGTTTGAGCCCGTTCAGACAGGTACTACGGCGCCGCTGCCTGAAAAGTGGCCGGTTACGTTGGCCATGAACACTTCCAGCTGTGCGGCAGTAGCTTCTGGAGACCATCCCGCGAGATGAGGAGTGATCAGCAGGTTGTCGAAACCTAGCAGTGCCTCTGGCTTGGTTGGCTGGATAGCAGTCATGATTTTCCTCATCTTGGCATTATTTATTGAGGTAGTTGCCTGTCGGCTGTTGCGCTCTAGCTCAACGACATCAGAGCGTTGGGAGCCTTGGCGCTTGTAGCTCGAGAACATGATTTCAGCTAAAGAAACTCGCGTTCACGGGTCAACGCACATTATCGGTTATCTGTTTTTCGCTAGGTGGAAAAACACTGTGTCCTAGGCGGAATGCCCGACCATGTGATTTAGCCATCTGGGCGGAATTTCTGACCTTCGTTGATAAGAAATGCATCAGGTCAAAGGGTGATCATGAGCCCTGAAGCCAAGGGGGCTTTCGCCCCCAGCCCCATGCTCCTACATGCCGAGATGCTCTCTAGGGGCACGACCCCAGTTTTCCAGTTCTGGAAGGCAAGGTTTAACGTTTAGGGCCAAACATGTCTCATCGGGCCTTGCATGGATTGGCGGAAACCCTCGAATCGGTCAATAGTCGCGCGCTCTTGCATGTGCGAGCGGCAGTAAAAGACGGTGTGGGTAAACACATCCATGTCCGAATGGCTGTCGGCGATTTCCGCAAAGCAGGATATCTGGAACAGAACGCCATCCAGCCGCCCGTCCTTGAGTCGAGCATCTACAAAGCGCTGGTGTTCTTTGTAGAGGCTCTCCAAACATGGGTGGATCATCTGCCTGAGCCGGGCCTCAGACTGAACTTGAATAGGCTGAGGGATCAGGAGATGCGGCTCAAGATTGAATGCAATGCACCCATGCCCCCTTTCGACGACCTGATCACAACCCGCGCGTATTTGGCCCTCAAAATTTTTGATGGAGTTGATGGTTTTGCACGCGACGTAATAGTCACCGAAAGGCGCGCTAACTACGACATCTGGCTCCCCTAGACGCCCTACCAGCTGGCGGTAGCGCACATACTGGAGCATCTCAAGCTCGAACACTGCATCCTTCCCGGGAGAGTGCATCAGCGAAGCAGGGTCTAGCGGGTTACTGGCGATGCGCCGCAACGGCTCCCGAAGCTCAGGTTCGTGCTGGCAAGCCTCGATGGCCAACAACACTCGCTGCGCACGACCAAGCTCAATTGAGGGCCCGGTTGACGCGATACATTCGGCTTCAGAGGCAAGCTTCAAGGCCTTCGCAAAATCCGTTTGGGGGCGGATTTTTACATCCAGGCGGGCGCAAACTGCTCGCACGGTCTCGGCCAATTTCGGCATGTCTATATAACGGAGGAAGGTTTCGGGCTGCATGATTCGTTCGAGGTTCCAGGAGGCTTGATAATGGGGCTGCGAGCCTTCCCTGGATCAGACCTCGTTCCAAAGAAGCTCGAAGTTGTTGGGCTTAAATTTTTCCACGAGGAAGTCGATGAACAGTCGGGTTTTTGCCGGTATGTAGGTTCGCTCATGGAACGCGATGTTGATGATGAGCTTGGGCAGCTCCCATTCGGTCAGAACTGGAATGAGTTCGCCTGAGACGATCTCGTTGTAGATGATGTACAGCGGTTGGATCAAAATGCCCGCGTGAGCCTTGGTGCACCCGGATGATCTGGCCATCATTGCATTCGAGGACAGCATCGATCTCGATTACCTTGGATTCCTTGCCTTTGGTGAATTGAATCACGCGGGGCTGGTTGGCATGACTATAGATCTGCAAATCTTGATTGAGCAAATCCTCGACTGTACGAGGTCGCCCCCGCTCCGCCAGGTAGGCCCGAGAGGCCGCCAGTACGCGCTTGGTCTCAGCTAGCTTGCGAGTGGTGATATTGGAGTCAGGCTCGAATTCCCTAGTGCGGATCGCCAGGTCGATTTCGGTATCCATGATGCGTAATAACGGTTCGCACCAATGATCTTCACCTTGAGCTTGGGATGGCGCTTCCGAAACTCGCTCAGGATCGGGACGATGTGTAGCTTTGCACAAGAGATAGTCGAGGTGATGGTAAGCGTTCCGCTTGCCTCGGTCGTCGCTGCGTGGACGGCGGCTTCGGCATCGCGGAACTCACCCAGCAGGAACTTGCAGTTCCCGTAGAGCTCATGGCCCGCAGGTGTCAAAGACAGCCGGCGAGTATTGCGAACTGCATGGTGCCCACGGCTACCTGCTTCACCAGTTCCTGTCCTCCGCGTCGAACAAACGCACTGACGAATAAGGTGGCCGCTTGGAAAATCGAGCTCGCTTTGCCCAGGAGGTTGTCGACGCAGCGGTGGAAGCGATTGGGTCTGAGCGAGTCGGTATCCGAATTTTCCCATCCGGGCCTTTCCAAGGCATTCTGGCGGCTCTCAAAGATCCAGAGCTGCCGACCCTGTCAAGCGAGGGCCACAGGAGCCTCAAATTCGCTTCTGAATTTCGCACAGTGAGCGAGCCAGCAGTGAGAGTGAAATACACCCTTTCCTAGCGACGAACGCTGTGTCCTCAGCCTCCTCCGGCACCATGTACAAGATGTCGAGCGGGAGCTCAGCGCCAGCGGCTCTTAATTCGCTCTTCAGTCGAACCAATGGCGCGCCAGAGATACGGGCGGTCTGGGCCTTGGCATGGTCTTCGTTGTAGGCAATGGCATCCGGCAGCACGATGGTATGTGTCTCGGCGTGTGGCAGATTGAACGTAACGCCCAAGGTGTGGCAGAGCTTGTGGTGAAGCGCCATGCCACGTTTCCGAGCACAGTGCCGCACAACCAGGCGCCGTACAGGCAAGCGTTGCGAGCCTCGGTGCTGGCGGAGTCATGCTTGAGCGCGCGAAGCCCTTGGGCCATGGCGCGAATACCCTTTTCTGCCAGCAGCGACATGATCGGGTTAGGGTTCGGGATGGCCTATCGACTGTGCCTGCTGGCGTGTGTCAGACATTCGACTCCGGCCGAACAAGCTGCTTTGTCCTCAAAGTACGCTGCAGTGACGTACCTCTCCTCGATGGCCGGCGTCCTGCTAGGAGGTACATTAGGGAATCTCGTAGGCCTGTCGGCGGCAACGTATATGTTGTTCGGATTCGCAGCCTTGGCGCTTATCCCCCTGATGCGCTTTGTAGTGGTCTACTAACCCCGGACACCCATTTAGGCGAGAATGCTCGCCACAGAGAGGTGTCCGATGACCAAGCAACGCCGTACCTTTACCCCTGAGTTCAAGCGCGAAGCTGCCTGCCTGGTGCTC
>Ga0308167_1000441_pt1 | contig 74041 bp, 63 predicted proteins | sample PhyCR1_2_FD_202138 | JGI IMG/M metagenome (GOLD analysis project Ga0308167, IMG submission 202138) | Phyllosphere microbial communities from UC Gill Tract Community Farm, Albany, California, United States - DLSLRC.R1 | ecosystem: Host-associated > Plants > Phyllosphere > Unclassified | place... | reverse complement strand
GTTACTGATTGGCGTAGCGGCCCCCTGGGCCGCTAATGCCCAAGCGTCAATCAGTAGCGTTGGCTCCGGCTCGGTCGAAGACCGTGTCACCACTCTTGAACGAATCTCTAATGCCCAGGCACAGCTGCTGCAACAACTGCAACAGCAGATGAGCGATAACCAACGTGATATCGACTCGCTGCGTGGGCAAATCCAGCAAAACTCGTATCAGCTGAATCAGGTGGTTGAGCGTCAGAAGCAGCTCTACCAGCAGATTGACAGCCTGAGCAGCAGCAACAGCGGCGGTCAGCAGGCGGCCAGCGGCGATGCTTCAGCCGATGCAGGCGCAGCAGCAGGCGCGGGTGCGGCGGCAGCGACGGGCAGCGCACCGGCCCAGACCGGCGATGCGAACAGCGACTACAATGCGGCTGTTGCGCTGATTCTGGAGAAGAAACAGTACGACCAGGCGATCAGTGCGCTTCAGGCATGGGTAAAACGTTACCCTGATTCGACCTATCAGCCGAACGCCAATTACTGGCTGGGACAGCTGAATTACAACAAAGGCAAAAAGGACGACGCGGCCTATTATTATGCCACGGTGGTGAAAAACTATCCGAAGTCGCCGAAAGCCGCAGAGGCGTTATTGAAAGTGGGCGTCATCATGCAGGAGAAAAACGACACGGCGAAAGCCAAAGCGGTTTACCAGCAGGTGATTAAACTTTATCCCAATACCGATTCTGCCAAACAGGCGCAAAAACGTCTGGCAAGTATGTAATCTGTACGGTTCAGACCGGATATCGTGTGATTTCTGGTCTTGCCGTATGAAAGGTAAGCAATTGAAGCTTTTAGCAGAAATAAGGGTTGCGCTACCTCAGTAAATCAGTAATATATGCCGCCGTTGCCGGGACACATTGCAAACGTGTCTGGCAAGCCTGAAGATGGGTCGTTAGCTCAGTTGGTAGAGCAGTTGACTTTTAATCAATTGGTCGCAGGTTCGAATCCTGCACGACCCACCATCTCCGGTCAGACGCGCGTTTTGTTTGCGTGCCCTTTCAGGATACCGCTTCAGCATTGCTTCACAACCTAAGATGGGTCGTTAGCTCAGTTGGTAGAGCAGTTGACTTTTAATCAATTGGTCGCAGGTTCGAATCCTGCACGACCCACCATCTTACTTCGGGCGCCTGGCGCAGTGAAGGGTTGTAAGCCCCCAGCGGGTCGTTAGCTCAGTTGGTAGAGCAGTTGACTTTTAATCAATTGGTCGCAGGTTCGAATCCTGCACGACCCACCAATTAAGAAGAAAGCGCCTTTAAGGCGCTTTTTTCGTTTCTGCGGCACAGAGTTAAACCTGCCGGATGATAACCTGCCGCAGGTTCGACTGAATCGCCGGGAGCGATTCAGGCTGATGCGCCAGCATCGCCCGCAGGGCGTGGTCCCGGATGGGGCACGGCTTATCCTGCACGCCCCACCAATTAAGAAGAAAGCGCCTTTAAGGCGCTTTTTCGTTTTCAGGCTCGATGCCAAACGTGCCGGATGAGAATCTGCCGCAGGTTCGACTGAATCGCCGGGAGCGATTCAGGCTGATGCGCCAGCATCGCCCGCAGGGCGTGGCCCCGGATGGGCACGGCTTATCCTGCACGACCCACCAATTAAGAAAAAAGCGCCTTTAAGGCGCTTTTTTCGTTTCTGCGGCACAGAGTTAAACCTGCCGGATGAGAACCTGCCGCAGCATCAGCCGCAGGGCGGGCGGGCGTGCGTTGCCGGGCCAACGCTTCGCGTTTTTATCCGGACTGCCCGCGCCATCCTCTTCTGACCGTATTCCCTGCGCGTTGAACTAATTGGTTGCGAGCAGATTTATCCCCCATCCTGTCCGTCACGGTTTTTTCTGCGCTTTCGCCACCGACAGACTCTTCCAGATATGCATTACCGCGTAGCTGCGCCACGGCCGCCACGACTGCGAGCGCGCCTCCGCTTCGGCGGCCGTCAGGCCACCCAGATTATTGCGTACCGCAATGTCTTCTTTAGGAAAGGCATCCGGCCAGCGCAGGGCGCGCATCGCAATATAGTGAGCGGTCCACGGTCCGATGCCCGGTAAGCTCATCAGCCGCGCCATCATCGCCTCAGGCGACAGGGTGGCATTGAACCGTAGCTCACCCGCAGCACAGGCGCTGGCAAAGGCCTGAATCGCCCTGGCGCGGGCGCTGACTATCCCGAGGCGGGCAATCTCATCCAGTGAGGTCTGCGCGATCGTCGCCGGGCGGGCTGAGTAGCGTGACAGATCGGCGAACGGTGTCACGCAGGCTTCACCAAACGCCTGGGCAAAACGGCTGCTCAGCGTGGTCGCGGCTTTCACCGTAATCTGCTGACCGAGTATCGCCCGCACGCCCATCTCAAACCCGTCAAAGGCACCGGGTACCCGCAGGCCGGGATAATCAGCCAGACTCTGCGCCAGCAGCGGGTCCTGCTGCAGATGCGCCGCAATTCGCTGTGGCTGCGCATTGAGATCGAACAGATCGCGCAGCCGACGCAGCAGGGCCGGCAACACCGGCGTTAAGCTGCTGGTGAACTCAACCTGCAACGCCTGTTTTGCCGGCAGATGCGACACGCTGACCCAGCCGCGGTAGTCGCCCAGCGCCACGGTGCGCCGGTAGCAGCCATCTTCAACCGCCTCAATCTCTTTCATCAGGCGGAGCTGCAAAAAGCTGAGCATCGCCTGCCAGTCATAAGGGGGACGATAACTGAGCCGCAGCCGCATGGTATCGCCAGGCTGCAGCTGCGCCGCCGGCAGCGTCTCCTTACGCAAGGCACCGGGCGTCATGCGGTAACGGGCCTGGAATACATCATTAAAGCGCCGCAGACTGCCAAAGCCGCTGGCATAGGCCACGTCAATAATCGGCAGCCGGGTCTCGGTCAGCAGCTGCTTTGCCAGCAACATCCGACGCGTCTGCTTCAGCTCGAGCGGCGAGACGCCCAGCTCCTGCTGCACAATCCGCCGCAGCTGACGTGCGCTGATACCGAACTCTGCCGCAATCTCATCCAGCCCTTCATGCTGCTCCAGCACACCTTCCTCAATGCGCTGCACCAGCCGATCGGCGATGCGATGGGCATGATCAACCGGCGCATTTCCGGGTGCCAGCTCCGGGCGGCAGCGCAGGCAGGGCCGGAATCGGGCTTTTTCAGCGGCTTCGGCGCTGCCGAAGAACAGACAGTTTTTCTGCATCGGCGCTTTCACCGGGCAGATCGGGCGGCAATAGATACCGGTTGAGGTCACGCCGACGAAGAACACCCCATCAAAACGGGTATCACGTGAGGTCAGCGCCTGGTAGGCAATTTCGGGATCGAGCATGGCGTTTCTCCGGCAAATAATGCGCAGCCTACGCCGGAATGAACCTGCAGACTGGCTGTTTTCGGACAGCACAACAGTTTATCGCCATGACCGAAAACAGCCAGCGCGGCCGATAAAAAGTGCGATAATCGCTGCTGAATATGTGAGCGGAGAATCAGCATGTATTACTTCAAACCTATCGTCACCGTTGTCGGTGAACTCAAGCTGGTCGCCAGCGATCGCGGTCTGGTCGGTATTTTGTGGGAAAACGACGATCCGAAACGTACCCGGTTTTTGCCGCAAACCCGTCACGATGAACATCCGGTGTTACAGGAAACGGCCAGACAGTTGATGGAATATTTTGCCGGCGAACGGCGTTTTTTCGAATTGCCGCTCGACTTTGTCGGTACCGATTTTCAGAAAAAAGTCTGGCAGGCGCTGGTGACGATTCCGTTTGGCGAAACCCGCAGCTACAGCCAGATTGCTCGCGAGATCGGTCATCCGCTGGCGGTGCGTGCAGTTGGGGCTGCCAATGGCCGTAATCCGCTTTCGATTATCGCACCGTGCCATCGGGTAATCGGTGCCAACGGTAAACTGACCGGCTTCGCGGGAGGGCTGGAGATTAAAGCCTTTTTGCTGGCGCTGGAAGCACCTCAGGCCGCGCTGACGCTGGCAGAGGAAAAGCAGCCGGGCTGAAGCGCAATAGCGTGCGGTTGCAGACAAAAACTCCACGACACACCGACACATTTCCGCTATCGTGTTTAGCATATAAAACACGATGGCGGGAACAACGCCATATGTCGCCTTAACAGGCCATTTTCGTTAATTAGATAAAACGAGAGCTGTGTCATGAGTGTGATGTTCGATCCCGAGAGCGCCGTTTACCCTTTCCCGCCCAAGCCTGCCCGACTGACTGATGATGAAAAGGCGGCCTATCGTGAGAAAATCAAAGCGTTACTGAAAGCACGCAATGCCGTGATGGTGGCGCACTACTACACCGACCCGGAAATTCAGGCGCTGGCGGAAGAGACCGGCGGCTGTGTCTCCGACTCGCTGGAGATGGCGCGCTTCGGCAGTAACCATCCGGCGACGACCCTGCTGGTGGCAGGCGTACGCTTCATGGGAGAAACCGCCAAAATCCTCAGCCCGGAGAAAACCGTGCTGATGCCGACGCTGCAGGCCGAATGTTCCCTCGATCTGGGCTGCCCGACTGAGGAGTTCAACGCCTTCTGCGATGCCCATCCCGATCGTACCGTGGTGGTCTACGCCAATACTTCTGCGGCGGTGAAAGCGCGCGCCGACTGGGTGGTGACCTCCAGCATCGCGGTTGAACTGATTGAACATCTCGACAGCCTCGGCCAGAAAATCATCTGGGCACCGGATCGCCATCTTGGCCGCTACGTGACGCAAAAATCGGGCGCGGATGTGCTGTGCTGGCAGGGTGCCTGCATCGTACATGACGAGTTTAAAACCCAGGCATTGCAGCGGATGAAAGCGCTCTATCCTGAGGCGGCGGTGCTGGTGCATCCCGAGTCGCCGCAGGCGATTGTCGATCTGGCCGACGCGGTGGGGTCTACCAGCCAGCTGATTCAGGCGGCGAAATCGCTGCCGCATCCGCAAATGATCGTCGCGACCGATCGCGGCATCTTTTATAAAATGCAGCAGGCGGTTCCGGAAAAAGAGCTGCTGGAAGCGCCGACCGCCGGAGAAGGAGCAACCTGCCGCAGCTGCGCACATTGCCCGTGGATGGCGATGAACGGCCTCAGGGCGATTGCAGAGGCGCTGGAGTCGGGTGGGGCAGATCATCAGGTTCAGGTTGCCGATGACCTGCGAGAGGCCGCATTGCTGCCGCTTAATCGCATGCTATCCTTTGCAGCAGATCTTAAACTCAACGTGAAAGGAAACGCCTGAGGCGTTTCTTTGACAGGTGCCAGCCATGGATTTCTTCAGCACGCACAATATTCTGGTGCATATTCCGCTCGGTGCGGGCGGTTACGACCTCTCGTGGATTGAAGCGATTGGCACCCTGGCGGGTTTACTCTGTATCTGGCTCGCCAGCCTGGAAAAGATCGTCAATTATCCGTTTGGCCTGATTAACGTCACGCTGTTTGCGGTGATCTTCTTTCAAATCCAGCTCTATGCCAGCCTGCTGTTGCAGCTGTTCTTTTTCGTCGCCAATCTCTATGGCTGGTACGCCTGGAGTCGGCAGACGGATGACCATCAGGCGGCGCTGAAGATTCGCTGGCTGCCGTTACCCAAAGCACTGGCCTGGGCAGCCGGCTGCATCATCGCGATTGCGCTGATGACGCGCTATATCGATCCGGTGTTTGCGCTGCTGACGCGGGCGGCGGTAACGCTGATGAACGGTCTCGGACTGGCGGTGGCGATGCCAGCGCTGCAACCGGATGCGTTCCCGTTCTGGGATTCCTGCATGATGGTGCTGTCGATTGCGGCGATGATCCTGATGACGCGCAAATATGTCGAGAACTGGCTGCTGTGGGTAATCATCAACGTGATTAGCGTAATGATTTTTGCGCGTCAGGGCGTGTATGCGATGTCGCTGGAATATGTGATTCTGACGCTGATTGCGCTGAACGGTTCGCGGATGTGGATTCGCAGCGCGCGGCAACAGGGTTCCCGCGCGCTATCGTCTTAGTGAGCGTGATGCTCACCCGGCGCGTGACTGTGGTCATGATGGACGTGACCGGCCGCTGAGCCACTGTTCATGCCGAGTTCGCACTCGGCACCGGCACACGGCTGGTACTCCATCTGCACGGTGGCGTGCGCAATCTGATAGTGCTGCTGCAGATAATCATGAATACGGTGCAGCAGCGCGTCATGATCGTAAGGCGGGATCACCTGCACGTGCAGCGTCAGCAGCGGTTTCTCGCCGACCTGCCACAGATGTACATGATGCACGTTACGCACTTCGGCAATATTGAGCGTCAGATCGCGGATCAGTCGGGTGACATCCAGCGAACGCGGCGCACCTTCCAGTAACTCCTGCAGGCTTTCGCGCAACAACGCCCAGGCGCTGCGCAGCACCAGCAGCGATACCAGCAGTGACAGGATTGGGTCAATCGGCGTCCAGCCGGTCAGCATAATAATCACCGCCGCCACGATAGCACCCACCGATCCCAGCAGATCGCCCATCACATGCAGCGCCGCGGCGCGCACGTTCAGATTCTTCTCTCCGCTGCCGTGATGCAGCAACCAGAACGACAGGATATTGGCCAGCAGACCCGCGATCGCGATACCCAGCATCAGTCCGCCGGTCACCGGTTGCGGATCGGCAAAGCGACGCAGCGCCTCCCAGACGATCAACGCGGTAATCGCCAGCAGGGCCAGAGCATTGACAAACGCGGCCAGCGTGGTCAGGCGAAGCAGGCCAAAGGTATGGCGGGCATTGGGTTTGCGGCGAGCAAACTGCACTGCCAGCAGCGCCATCAGCAGCGCGGCGGCATCGGTCAGCATATGACCGGCGTCGGCCAGCAGCGCCAGCGAGCCAGACAACCAGCCGCCAATCACTTCGGCGACCATAAACAGGGTGGTGACGCCAAACGCGGCCGCCAGACGGGTGCGATTACTATCCTGCCCGCTATGAGTGTGGGTGTGTGCCATAAGAATCCAGTTTTTTCAGTAACCTGTTAGTCAATAATATCAGTAATCGCCACGTTTCAGACGTGTCCTGATGCTGTTTTGCCTGTTCCGCCAGCTGCTGGCTGAGCTGCGCGCCTTTCTCCAGTCCCACCAGTAACCAGCTGCCTTTCATCCGGTGAGCGGCTTCCGCTAATCCGTGCGGGTCCGACTGCTCGCGCGCCGTGGTGAGCCGCGCCAGATCCTGGCTCACCGTGTCGCGCAGCGTCTGGCTCAGGCGGCCGAGAAACTTGTCGTTGTGCTGCGCCAGCCGCAACAGATTGTCATCCAGCGCCGCCAGCGGATCGGCCTGCCATTCGGCCAGCAGCACATTGAGGTCGGATAACTGCACCGGTTTGATCAGCACCCGCTCGCCCGCCGCCAGCGGCTGTGCCAGCAGTTGGGCGTCGGCTGAACAGAGCACCCGCATCGCCTGACGGCCACGCTGGCGGTCACGACGGCGCAACAGCCGCAGCAGCAGCGTACCGTCAGGGCGCGGCATCATCTGATCGATAAATAACAGGTCATACGGCTGTTGCGCATCGGCCCGCAACAGATCGCGTCCCTGTTCGAAGATGTCAGCCTGGATAGCAAAGCGCGCCAGCTGCTGCTGCATCACCAGCAGATTGGTGGGATGATCATCCACAATCGCCACGCGCAGCTGAGGATAGCCGGGCAGGGTGGACTCGCTGCTGTGGCTGACCGGTTCGCAGGGTTGCAGCGGCAGTGTGACGGTGACCTGAGTACCGTGGCCGGGCTGAGAGCTGAGCCGGATATCGCCTCCCATGCGCAGCACCATTTCACGGCAGATAAATAGCCCAAGACCGCTGCCCTGCACCGAAACCGATCGACCGGACGGCGCCTGATACCAGGGATCGAACAGCTTCTGCTGCTCATCGGCTGGAATACCGCTGCCGCTGTCGCTGACCGTCAGTTCCAGCTGCTGCCGGGCCGCCAGGGTCAGGCGGATCTCACCGTGGCGGGTAAACTTCAGCGCATTGGTCATCAGATTATTCACTACCTGCTGCAACCGATCGGCATCGATCAGGATCGCCTCAGGCAATGGCGTCAGTGCGTCAACCAGCAGCCGCGGTCCGTCAGCGCGCATTAACGGATGGTAAAAATGCTGCTGCTGTTCGAGCCACTGCGGCAGAGCCAGCGGACGCGGTGACAGGGTGAAGCTGTTGCTCTCAATTCGCGCGTGATCCTGCAGGTCATTAAGCAGGGTCAGCAACGACTGCGCGCTGCTGTGCAGCAGCGTCAGATTCTGGCTACTGTGCTGCTGCTTTTCCAGTTCCAGCAGCCCGAGGATCGCCTGCATCGGGGTGCGCAGCTCATGGCTGACGGTCGCCAGAAACTGACTTTTCATCGCATTGGCGCGCTCCGCCTGCTCTCGCTGCTGGCGTTCACGGCGCTGCTGCCAGTAACGGCGGGCCAGTAACAGCAACAGCAAGGCGATCGCCGCCCCGGCAATCGCCAGCACCATCATCGGTAAGGAGCGCATCACCATCACGCTGCCCGGCTGCGGTGGCGTCGACCAGCTGTCCCGCATCTGGCTCTGGGTTTCTGCCGGGATCTGCTGCAGCGCCCGATCCAGCAGCGCGCGCAGCACCGGCTGGTCGGATGTGACGCCCAGCGCGATCGGCCAGGCGATATCGCTGGCGGCAAAGGCAAGATGGATACGGACGTCGTTGCGGCTGGCGATGCGCCAGCGGGCCGACAGCACATTATCGACCAGCGCATCGATTTGTCCTTTAGCCAGCGCATCGTACAGGCTGTTGCGATCGGTAAAGCGTTGCGGCTGCAGATCGTCAGGCAGCAGCCGCTGCGCCAGATCGTCCTGCAACACTCCGACGCGTTTACCGCGCAGATCGCGCCAGTGCGTCAGGGTGTCGGGCTGGATGCTGTAGATGCCCCACAGCGCTCGCCATACCGGCAGCGAGGTGCTCTGCATGGCATCACCGTTAAGCGGTTGCATCAGCTGCAGCATCGCCTGCTGCTGACCGAGCAGCGTGGCGGCCTGGCGGGGATTGCTGACCCACACCGGCTCAAATTGCAGCCCGGTACTCTGGGCAATCACTTTCAGCAGTTCCACCCCATAGCCGCGCGCCGTACCGGTGCTGTCGCGATAGCTCCACGGATAGTTATCCGGCTCGGCGGTGTAACGCACGCGCGGATGGGCAGCAATCCACGCCCGCTCATCCGGGCTGAGCATCAGGGTCTGGGTATCCTGATAGCGCGGCAGAATGCTGCTCCAGCGCGCCTGAAGAGTATTCATCAGTTCGGCAGGCAGCTGACGCAGGCTCTGATTAATCCAGCCAATCAGTTGCGGATCGCGGCTGACCGCACGCAGATTGACCTGTCCGGCTTCTATCCGCGAGGCGATCTGATAAATCTGACCCTGCTGCAGCTGGCTCAACAGAAAGCCGGCGCTGGTCTCGTCCGCCACCACATAATCGTTCTGCTGATTAAGCAGGGTGTAAAGGGCCTGCAAATCGCTGCTGTATCGCCGCCAGTGATGACGCGCCGCCAGCGCCGGCGGCAGCTGTGCCAGCGTTGTGTCACTGATCGCCAGTTGGGCATTCTGGCTGTTAAACATCACCGCACGCTGATTTTGCTGATTACGGTAGATGCGCAGCGGGCTGCTGAACCAGTTATCACTGCTGAGGATGCCGTCCGGCAAAGGGGCGGCCAGCATACCGAGGGCAAAATCGATCTGGCCGTCGTTCAGCGCCTGTAACAGATGCGCCTGATCGGCATACAGCGTCAGGCTGAACTGGGCACCGGTCAGCTGGCGCAGCGCCGAGAGATAATCGGCATTGATACCGTACAGATCGTTGCCGATGCGCATCGCCCACGGCGCGTTATTCTCTTCCAGCAGGCCGACGCGCAGCATCCGCCCCTGCATGGTTTCGGCGCGATTCACCGGCAGCATCATTGGCAGGTTAACGCTGCTGACCGGACGAACGTCTGCCCGGGCTCCGCCCCACAGCAGCAGCAAAATCAGCAACGCGTATCTCACTGCTGCGCCTTCCACAGGTCGGCCAGTTCCACCACCGAACGGGCGCCGGTTTTTTCCAGAATATTCTTTTTATGGGTGCTGACGGTTTTGTTGCTGATGTGCAGTTGTTCGGCGATTTGCAGGTTCGATAAGCCGCTGGCCAGCAAGGCCAGCACCTGACGCTCTTTTTGCGTCAGCGGCAGCTCCGGGCCATCTTCAATGACGGGAAAGGCGGTATGGCCGCCCAGCACCGCCAGAATGGCGCTGAGTAACTGCTCCATCCGCTGACTTTTCACTACGTAACCTGCTGCACCCAGCGCCTGCGCGCGTCGCATGGTGTGCTGGGTTTGCTGGGCCGAGTAGATCAGCACCGGACAATCCGGCAGATGAATTTTCAGGCGACGCAGAATTTCCAGCCCGTCACCATCCGGCAGGCCAATATCCAGCACGATAATATCCAGCGGCAAGGACAGAAAGGGGCGCGCCGCTTTTTCGCTGCTGGCCGGGTAGAGCGTAATCGGAATCGGCGATTGGGTCAGTGCAGCCTCAAGGGCGACCTCGACCAGTGGATGATCATCAATCAGAAGCAATGCGGCCATGAACGTTTCCCTGTTAATTTCACCGGCTCAGCATAGCGGAAGAGAAGAGAGGAGGGGAGAAAAAGACAGGAGAGCAGGCGCTCTCCTGATCGGACAGAATTACTGCGACGTGCCGTCGGTTTTGGTATTAACGTCACCGCCACCTTCTTTAGTCTGCACTTTCTTATTAATGTTCGGGCATTTGCCGTCTTTACATTGACTATTCTGGTCAATTTCATTTGCAGACATATTACCGCTGCTGGTGTTACTGCCCGCGGCGGCCGGATTGGTGTTGGTGCCGGTATTATTAATATTGCTGTTATCCACTTTATTTGGCGGCAGGTTCTCTTTTGCACCGCCCGCCGCTGCGCCCGCATCGGCAGCCTGGTTAGCCGTACCGTTGTTGCTGCTCGCCGCCATTGCCGCGCCGCTGCTCAGTGTCATCGCTGCTGTTAAAAAGAGTAAGGCAAACTTTTTCATCATTATGCTCCCGTTAATTAATGAAGTTGCTGCTTCAAGCCCAGAGGTGCAGTTTGGATAAAAGAATCCCTGACGAAATAAAATTCGCCGGTTGGCTTAAACAGGGTGATTTAATCGGGTAAGCAGTCCATTCCTCAGTGCTTACCATTAAAAAGTCTAGACGCTTACCCGATTAATGCAAATATCACCCGCACATTTAACCCGCAGCGGGAATTTACACCCCTGACGCTTCGGGCTACATTGGTCGGGTTGTGCCCGGCGCGCGCTGGGCCAGAAATAATATGGAATCAGTATGAATTACCAGAACGATGATTTACGCATTAAAGAGATCAAAGAGCTGTTACCGCCGGTAGCACTGCTTGAAAAATTCCCGGCGACCGATCGCGCGGCAGAAACCGTTTCTCAGGCGCGTCAGGCGATTCATCAGATTTTACAGGGACAGGACGATCGTCTGCTGGTGGTGATCGGGCCGTGCTCGATTCATGACACCGAAGCAGCAAAAGAGTACGCCGCTCGCCTGCTGACGCTGCGCAACGAACTGAAAGGCGAGCTGGAAATCGTGATGCGGGTCTATTTTGAAAAGCCGCGTACCACGGTGGGCTGGAAAGGGCTGATCAACGATCCCTACATGGACGGCAGCTTCCAGCTGAACGACGGACTGCGTCTGGCGCGTAAACTGCTGCTGGATATCAACGACAGCGGCTTACCGGCGGCGGGCGAGTTCCTGGATATGATCACCCCACAGTACGTGGCCGATCTGATGAGCTGGGGGGCGATTGGTGCCCGCACCACCGAGTCACAGGTTCACCGTGAGCTGGCGTCAGGCCTCTCTTGTCCGGTGGGCTTTAAAAATGGCACTGACGGCACCATCAAGGTGGCTATCGACGCCATCAACGCCGCCGGTTCACCGCACTGCTTCCTGTCGGTGACCAAATATGGCCATTCGGCGATTGTCGAAACCAGCGGTAATGCCGATTGCCACATCATTCTGCGCGGCGGCAAAGAGCCAAACTACAGTGCGCAGCACGTCAGCGAGGTCAAAACCGGTCTGGCGAAAGCCGGTCTGCCGCAGCAGGTGATGATCGACTTCAGCCACGCTAACAGCAGCAAGCAGTTCCAGAAGCAGATGCTGGTGGCGGACGATGTGGCGCAGCAGATGATCAACGGCGAGCGGGCAATTGTCGGCGTGATGATTGAGAGTCATCTGGTGGAAGGCAATCAGAGCCTCGAGAGCGGTGAGCCGCTGGTCTACGGCCAGAGCGTCACTGACGCCTGCATCGGCTGGGATGACACCGATAAAGTGTTACGCCAGTTAGCGGCAGCGGTAAAACAGCGTCGCGGCTGAAGGCAGCGCGCATAAAAAAGGCCAGACTCACGTCTGGCCTTTTTGCGTTTTAGCGCAGAATTATTTGGCTTTACCCTGGTTAGCGACGGCCGCGGCTTTCGCTGCGATCTCGTCGGCATCACCCAGGTAGTAACGTTTCAGTGGTTTGAAGTTTTCATCGAACTCATACACCAGCGGCACGCCGGTTGGGATGTTCAGTTCGAGGATCTCATCTTCGCTCAGGTTATCCAGATATTTTACCAGCGCACGCAGTGAGTTACCGTGGGCGGCGATAATCACTTTCTCACCGCTTTTGATGCGCGGCAGAATGGTGTCATTCCAGTAAGGGATCACGCGATCGATGGTCAGCGCCAGGCTCTCAGTGGTCGGCAGCTGCTCAGGGGTCAGTGACGCATAGCGTGGATCGTGGCCAGGGAAACGCTCATCAGAACGGTCCAGTTCTGGTGGAGTAACGGCAAAACCGCGACGCCACTGCTTAACCTGCTCATCACCATACTTAGCGGCGGTTTCTGCTTTATCCAGACCCTGCAGCGCACCGTAGTGACGCTCGTTCAGACGCCAGGTTTTTTCGACCGGCAGCCAGGCCTGATCCAGCTCATCCAGCACGTTCCACAGGGTGTGGATAGCACGCTTCAGTACTGAGGTGTAAGCAAAATCAAAAACAAAGCCTTCTTTCTTCAGCAGTTGACCCGCTGATTTGGCTTCGCCACGACCTTTTTCAGAAAGGTCAACATCATACCAACCGGTAAAGCGGTTTTCGTTGTTCCACTGGCTTTCGCCGTGTCGCACCAGAACCAGCTTAGTTACAGCCATAGCTTAACTCCTTAATACTGTGATGTTTCTGTGAGAATGGAAACCTGCTGCTGCCAGCCCGTTCAACGAGCCAATTGCGCCATACCATAACGGAAAAGCGGGCAGCGCGTAAGCCTGTCGGTAACGCACTGCGCGTTTTTCAGCCGGTGACTCAGCGCGGCGTGAAGCGATAACGCGTCACCGATTCCCAGCGATCTCCCGGCTGCAGCCAGCAATCGGCCTGCGGCCATTCAGCATGATTGGGCGAGTCCGGCAAAAACTCGCTCTCCAGCGCAATGCCCTGAAAAGCAGTATAGCTCTCCTGCTCACGAGCACGGGTGCCTGCCAGATAGTTAGCCGAATAGAACTGCAACGCCGGTGCCGAGGTGGTGACACTGAGCTGCAGTTTGCCATCTTCTGACCAGAGTTCTGCCGCGGGCTGACTGGCGTCCCCGGCGCTGTTCAGCAGGAACGCGTGGTCATAACCCTTCACCGCACGCTGATCGTCGTCGGCGAGGAAATCCTGCGCCACCGGTTTGGCCTGACGAAAATCGAAACTGGTGCCCGCCACCGCTTTCAGCGGCGCATTCGGAATACCCTCGCTGTCGACCGGCAGATAACTGTCGGCGTGCAGTTGTAAGCGATGCTGACGCGCGTCGCCATGATGCGCATCAAGGTTAAAGTAAGCATGGTTGGTCAGGTTGACCGGACAGGCCTGATCGCAGCGCGCTTCATACTGAATGCTCAGGCAGTTGTCGTCATCCAGCTGATAGCGCAGATCGGCAATCAGGTTGCCCGGATAGCCCTGATCGCCATCGGGCGAATCCAGCCGATAGTGCACCTCGGTTTCCGACTGACTGACGATCTGCCAGCGGCGCTTATCAAAACCTTGCGGGCCACCGTGCAGCTGATGCGGGCCCTGATTAGCCGCCAGCTGCCGGTTAAGTTTATTCAGCTTCGCGCCGGCAATACGGTTGGCGTAGCGTCCGACCGTGGCACCCAGATAGGCATCCTGATGCAGGTAATCTGACGGCGTGGCGCAGCCGAGCAGCGCCTCACGCACCGTGCCATCCTGCATCGGAACACGGGCCGACAGCCAGGTTGCGCCCCAGTCCATAAATGTCACCAGCATGCCGTTCGCATTACGCAACACGGTGATGCGCCACGGCTGGCCGTCCGGCGCGTGAGAATTGACGTCGTTTAACATGGGCCGGCTCCCGCTGAGGCTTTACAGACGTAGAAGGTCTCTTTGATGCCGGTCTGCGCTTCATACTGCTCCGCCACCGCAGCTTTCACCTGATCGACCAGATCGAGCGGCATCAGCGCCACGATACAGCCGCCAAAGCCGCCGCCGGTCATGCGCACGCCGCCGCGCTCGCCGATTTGGGCTTTAACAATCTCTACCAGCGTATCGATCGGTGGAACGGTGATCTCAAAATCATCACGCATTGAGGCGTGAGATTCCGCCATCAGCTGGCCCATACGCGTCAGGTCACCGCGGGTCAGCGCATCTGCTGCTTCCAGCGTGCGGGCATTTTCCGTCAGCACGTGACGAACGCGCTTCGCTACCTGCGGATCGAGTTGCGACTGCGCCGCCTCAAATTCAGCCAGTTCAACGTCACGCAGCGCAGGCTTGTTGAAGAAGCGCGCGCCGGTTTCACACTGCTGGCGGCGGGTGTTGTACTCGCTGCCGACCAGGGTACGGCGGAAGTTAGAGTTGATGATCACTACCGCAATGTCTTCCGGCATCGAGACCGGACGGGTACCCAGCGTGCGGCAATCGAGCAGCATGGCGTGATCTTTCTGACCGAGCGCCGAAATCAGCTGGTCCATGATGCCGCAGTTACAGCCGACGAACTGGTTCTCAGCTTCCTGACCGTTGACCGCAATTGCCGCGCCGTCCAGCGGCAGATGGTAGAGCTGCTGCACCACGGTGCCGACCGCCACTTCCAGCGAGGCAGAGGAACTCAAGCCTGCGCCCTGCGGCACATTGCCACTGATCACCATATCGATACCGCCGAAATCGGCGTGGCGCTGTTGCAGGTGTTTCACCACGCCGCGCACATAGTTGGCCCACATCGGCTGCTCAAGGCTGACGATCTCTTCATCCAGCGAGAAGCTGTCTTCGGCATTGTCGTAATCGACCGCGACGACCCGAATCTGACGATCGTCACGACGGGCGCAGGCGATTACGGTCTGATAGTCGATGGCGCACGGCAGCACAAAGCCATCGTTGTAGTCGGTATGTTCGCCAATCAGATTAACGCGACCCGGAGCCTGAATGGTGTGGGTAGGCGCATAGCCGAAGGTCTCAGAGAAGACCTGCTGCGTGATGGTTTTTAAGCTCATTATTGTGCCTCACGGAAGTGAACGTCGCTGACAGAACGCAGACGTTCCGCCGCCTGTTCCGCCGTTAAATCGCGTTGGGTTTCGGCCAGCATTTCATAGCCAACCATGAATTTACGCACCGTTGCTGAACGCAGCAGCGGCGGATAGAAGTGTGCATGCAACTGCCAGTGATCGTTGGCTTCACCGTTGAACGGCGCGCCGTGCCAGCCCATCGAGTAGGGGAAAGAGCACTGGAACAGATTGTCGTAGCGGCTGGTCAGCAGCTTGATCGCTTTCGCCAGATCGCTGCGCTGCGCCTGATTAAGATCGGTCAGGCGTTTAATATGCGCTTTGGGCAGCAGCAGGGTTTCGAACGGCCACGCCGCCCACCACGGCACCACGGCCAGCCAGTGATCGGTCTCGACCACGGTGCGACTGCCATCCTGCTGTTCACGCGCGAGATAATCGACCAGCATCGGCGAACCGTGTCGGTCAAAGTAAGCACGCTGATGGTCGTCTTCGCGCTGTGCTTCATTGGGCAGGAAGCTGTTGGCCCAAATCTGACCGTGCGGATGTGGGTTAGAACAGCCCATCGCCGCGCCTTTGTTTTCAAACACCTGCACCCACGGGTAGTGCTGACCCAGATCGGCCGTCTGCTGCTGCCAGGTGCGAACCACTTCTTCCAGCGCGCTCAGCGACATCTCCGGCAGGGTTTTACTGTGATCCGGTGAAAAGCAGATCACCCGACTGGTGCCGCGTGCGCTTTCACAGCGCATCAGCAGATCGTCGCTCTCTGGCGCGTCTGGCGTGTCGGTCATCAGCGCAGCAAAGTCATTGGTAAAGACATAAGTGCCGGTATAGTCAGGGTTTTTGTCGCCGGTAATGCGGGTATTGCCGGCACACAGGAAGCAGTCAGGATCGTGCGCCGGTAAGGTATTAACCGCCGGCGTCTCCTGCGCGCCTTGCCATGGGCGTTTGGCACGATGAGGTGAAACTAAAATCCATTGATCAATCAGTGGATTGTAACGGCGATGCGGGTGATCGACCGGGTTAAATTTTTCCATGTTGAATCCTGGTAAGCGTCAAAAGCCAGAAAGGCATCGGTAAAAAGTAGCACATCAGCGCGCCCGAAAGCGTGATCAAGTCTGGATAAATGGTATCGTTTACACAAGCTGAATATTCTCATTTAGTGGCATTGTGTCGGTAGGGCTGGCAGAAAAGGGCGAAGGGAATGGTAGCGGTTACACCTGAAGGCAAAGCAGACGCCGGCTGACCGGCGTCTGGCGGGATTACCCGAGCTGTTGCTGCTGGTAGTGGTAACGGCCGTCGCTGGCAACAAAGCTCAGACGGTGCGTGATGCACTGCGGCGCATCCTCGGCGTGGTGCGAAACAAACAGCAGCTGAGTACGGCCTTCGCCGATCAGCACATCGACAAAGCGCCGCACCAGCTGGCGGTTGATCGGATCAAGTCCCTGCAGCGGCTCATCAAGAATCAGCAGCGTCGGGTGTTTCACCAGCGCGCGGGCAATTAACACCAGCCGCTGCTGTCCCCAGGAGAGGCTATGGAAGGGGGCATCGGCCTGCGCAGGGGTCATGCCGAGCAGCGCCAGCCACTGCCGGGCCAGCGACTTCTGTCGGTCAGACGCTGGCTGATAGAGACCAATCGAATCGAAGAAGCCTGACAGGATCACCGTAAGCACATTGACGCTGACGCGATAGTCGAGATGCAGGCTGCTGCTGACATAGCCGATATGCTGCTTGATCTCCCAGATGGTTTCACCGCTGCCGCGCCGGCGGCCAAACAGCGTCAGATCGTTGCTGTAGCCTTGCGGATGGTCACCGGTCACCAGGCTGAGCAGGGTTGATTTGCCCGCCCCGTTCGGACCGATAATCTGCCAGTGCTCGCCGGCATTCACCTGCCAGCTAAGACCGTCGATCACCGGCCGATCGTGATAAGAGACGACGCCGTTGCGCAGTATCACGCGCGGCGCATCATCGGCCAGCGACGGCAGCTGGTCCGGCGCATCGGCTTCCGGCAGCGCCATACCCAGCAGTTGTTCACTGTGCGCCAGCTGCGCCACCAGCGCTTCGGCTAAAATCGCCTGCCGTGGGCCAATATGGGTCAGGGTACACTCTGCCAGCACCCCGATTTGCTGAATATAGTCAGGGATATCATCAAACCGGTTGAGCACCAGCACCAGGGTAAATTCGGGCTGCTGCAGGCTGCGTAAGGTTTCGGTCAGGCTGGCGCGTGACGCCACATCCAGCCCGTCAAACGGCTCATCCAGAATCAACAGATCCGGCTGCTGCATCAGCGCCTGACAGAGCAGAGTCTTGCGGCTTTCGCCGGTAGAGAGGTATTTAAAGCGGCGCGACAGCAGGTGATCGATGCCGAACTGGCTGGCCAGTTGCTCACAGCGTGCGGGCTGCTGCACCTCCGCCTGAATCACCTCTGCCACGGTCAGGCCGGTATCCTCTTCACCTTCGCTGAGCAGGTCAGTGTTGTTGCGCTGCCACTCATCGGCCACCAGCTTTTGCAACTGCTCAAGCGACAGCCGCGTCGGACGCTGAAAATCACTGCTGACCGAGCCGGCAAGCGGCGCAAGTTCGCCGGAGAGGGCGCGGGCCAGCGACGACTTGCCGCTACCGTTGGCACCGACAAAAGCCCAGCTTTCGCCACGCTGAAGCTCAACCTGATTCAGGGTCAGGACCCGGGTATCGCTAAGACGAAACGTGCCTTGCGCAATCTGCAATGAAGCCATGATCTGTTCCATTTTTTGCATCGTGTTACTGAGTTGTAACCACTGGACGCGATGAAGTCAAATCAGGCGGGGTAAATCACAATAAGGTCGCGACGATCGCCTGGTCAGCATTAAAACTGGCGATCACCGCGTCGCCCGGCTGCAGCGCCTGCTGGTGTATCGCGTCGTTGCTCAGGGTGGCGCACAGGGTTTCACCGCTGGGCAACTGCATTAACAGTTCGCTGAACGTCTCGCCGGGTTCTATCGCGCTGACGGTGGCGGCCAGCTGATTATCGTGGTCTGCGGCGTCACGGCGCACCTGAATCCATGGCGCTTTGATTAACACCAGCACCTCTTTGCCGGCGGCCAGCTGCAGCCGATCGGCGCTGCGCTGCGTCAGCGCGACCTTAAGCTGGGTCACCCCGTCAGCCAGTAGCACCTGCAGGTGTTGCAGTACCGGCTGCGAATCGTTACTGATCACCGTACCAAACAGCTGGTTGCGGGCGCTGGTCTGTAAAGAAAAGCGGGCGATGGCGGCCAGCAGGCTGTCGAGCGGCAGAGCGTCCTGCTGCAGCGCATCAAACGCTTTTTGCTGGATCTGCTCCATCAGGTGAAACAGCTGAATCAGTCGCTCGCCGTATCGCGTCAGGGTGGCACCGCCGCCGCCTTTGCCGCCGGTCGCGCGCGCCACCAGCGTCTCATCAGCCAGCTGGTTCATCTCATTGATCGCATCCCAGGCGCTTTTGTAACTGATGCCCGCCAGCTTTGCGCCCTGACTGATAGAGCCGGTTTGCTGTACCCGTTTCAGCAGTTCGATACGACGTGGATCGGCAAACAGTTTTTGCTGTAAACGAATATGGAGGGAAAGTTCGGCTTGCATGGCGACTCCGGCAAAGGGTTAAGGCGTATCTGCGCGATGATAGCGGCGTTTCGGGGCCAAAGTAAAAGCACGAAAAGGGCTGCGCAAATTTTTGCTGACCCGTTACAATCACTTTTTTGTTCACAGAGTGAGACGCTCCATGCTGGAATTACTTAAAAGCCTCGCCGTGGCTATCATTATGGTCCCTATCGTGATGGCAATCATGCTGGGTCTGATCTATGGCCTGGGTGAAGTCTTTAACGTCATCTCAAAATTTGGCCATCGCGAAAAATCGTCAGCCCGTTCGCATAACTAATCCCCCCGACCACGCTCGCTAATCAGGCGGGCGTGGTGCTTTCTGCCGCTTCGCAAACTTCTGCTTATCCTTCTGCTAAAACTGCCGATAATTTTCTGACACTGCCGGAAAGGGCGTTGTATCATTCGCTACACAACGAATAACCGGAGAACATCATGTCTTTAACACACTATCGCTGGGGAATAGCTGCGCTGGTCACAGCTTCCCTGGCAGGCCAGGCGGTGGCAGCGGATAAAATTACGGTCTTTGCGGCGGCGTCACTGACCAACGCTCTGCAGGAGATCGGCAGCCGTTATCAGCAGGAAAAAGGGGTGACGGTAGTCGCTTCGTTCGCTTCTTCCTCGACGCTGGCACGGCAGATTGAGCAGGGCGCACCGGCCGACCTGTTTATCTCCGCCGATCAGCAGTGGATGGATGAGGCGGTGGCGAAAAAAAGCGTCATCGACCGCAGCCGTTATACCCTGCTGGGTAACGATTTGGTGCTGGTCGCGCCGCGCAGCGCATCGGCAAAGCGGGTCGAACTGAACCCGCAGACTGACTGGAAAACGCTGCTGCACGGTGAACGTCTGGCGGTTGGCGATCCGGATCACGTCCCGGCCGGCATTTACGCCAAAGAGGCGCTACAGAAGCTGGGTGCCTGGCAGACGGTTGAACCGTCGCTGGCTCCGGCAAATAATGTGCGGGCCGCGCTGGCGCTGGTGGAGCGCAACGAAACGCCGTATGGCATTGTTTACGGTTCAGATGCGGTCGCCAGTGAGCGGGTGCAGGTGGTGGGACGGTTCCCGGCCTCCAGCCACAAACCGGTGGAATATCCGATGGCGATCGTTAAAGATCGCGATAATGCCACCGTTAACGCTTTTTATGATTACCTGAAAGGGCCGCAAGCGGCGGTCGTGTTTAAACATTACGGATTCACACCAACCAAATGATACTCAGCGATCCCGAATGGCAGGCGGTTCTGCTTAGCCTGAAAGTCTCTGGCATTGCCGTAGCTGGCAGTCTGCCTTTCGGCATCCTGATGGCCTGGATTCTGGTGCGCTGCCGCTTTCCTGGCAAAGCGCTGCTCGACAGCCTGATTCATCTGCCGCTGGTGCTGCCGCCGGTGGTGGTCGGCTATCTGCTGCTGATCGGCCTGGGACGGCGCGGCATCATCGGTGAAAAGCTCTACGACTGGTTCGGCTTCAGCTTCGCTTTTAGCTGGCGCGGCGCGGCGCTGGCGTCGGCGGTGATCGCGTTTCCGCTGATGGTGCGCGCCATCCGGCTGGCGCTGGAGGCGGTTGATATCCGGCTGGAACAGGCCGCCCGCACTCTGGGGGCGGGTCGCTGGCGGGTATTCTTCACCATTACGCTGCCGCTGACTCTGCCGGGCGTGATCGCCGGTACCGTGCTGGCCTTCGCCCGCTCGCTGGGGGAGTTCGGTGCCACCATTACCTTTGTTTCTAATATTCCCGGCGAGACGCGTACCATTCCGCTGGCGATGTACAGCCTGATTGAAACGCCCGGTGCGGAAGGCGCGGCCGCCCGGCTGTGTGTGATTGCCATTGTGCTGGCGCTGGCGTCGCTGCTGGCGTCAGAATGGCTGGCCCGTCTCGGTCGTAAGCGAATGGGGGCCTGATGCTGTCACTCAATTTTGTCCAGCAACAGGGCGATCATCAGCTGGCGATCGACCTGCAGATACCGGCCAAAGGGATCACCGCTATTTTCGGCGTCTCCGGTGCCGGTAAAACCTCGCTGATCAACGCCATCAGTGGACTGACGCAGCCACAGCGTGGCCGGATTCAGTTGCACGATCGTCTGCTGTTTGACGCAGAGCAGCAGATTTCCCTGCCGCCGGAAAAGCGTCGGATTGGCTATGTCTTTCAGGATGCCCGGCTGTTCCCGCACTATCGGGTGCGCGGCAACCTGCAATATGGCATGGCGCCTGAGATGAAAACCCAGTTCGATACCCTGGTCTCCCTGCTGGGTCTTGAAGGATTGTTGTCGCGTTTTCCGCTGTCGCTGTCGGGCGGGGAAAAGCAGCGGGTGGCCATTGGCCGGGCATTACTGACCGCGCCGGATATGCTGTTGCTGGATGAGCCGCTGGCCTCGCTGGATTTACCGCGCAAACGCGAGCTGATGCCTTACCTGCAAAAGCTGGCGAAGCAGGTGGATATCCCGATGCTCTATGTTTCGCACAGCCTCGAGGAGATCCTGCATCTGGCGGATAACGTGCTGGTGCTGGATAGCGGTAAAGTCAAAGCGTTTGGTCCGCTGGAGCGGGTCTGGAGCAGCAGCGCGATGCGGCCATGGCTGCCGGTCAGTGAGCTGAGCAGCGTGCTGCGGGTACAGGTGCTGGAGCAGCATCCCGACTATCCAATGACCGCGCTGTCGCTGGGTGACCAGCACATCTGGGTCAGCCGGGTTAATCAGCCGCTTAAAACGCCACTGCGGATCCGTATTGCTTCGGCCGATGTCTCGCTGGCGCTGCAACCGCCGCACAACACCTCTATCCGCAATATCCTGCCTGCGCAGGTGGTGGAGCTGGTGGAGGTCGGGGATCAGGTGGAAGTGAAGCTACGCATCGGCATCAGTGAACTGTGGGCGCGCATTACGCCGTGGGCGCGTGATGAGCTGGGCATTCGGCCGGACCAGTGGCTCTATGCCCAGATTAAAAGCGTCTCGGTCACGCCCTGATGACTAAAGGTCCTGATAATGCGTTATTTTTTAATGAAATTATTTAATGAGTCTCTTTTTTTCTGCCTTGTTTCGAATGTTTTATTGAGTAGGCTTCTGACACCTCTGAACAGAGAGCGTGGGTTCTTGCTTTCGTCACTGGTTGTCGTGAAGAGAAGAAGTGGAAAGCCGACATCAATAATCTGATGAGTATTGATATTCAATTCCCTGTCAGGAAGGGTGATATCTCCCGGAAGTTTAAGCAAAATTAAAATGTGAATCCTTTTGGTGGCCCTGAACCGTTACCAGAGGGATTCTGCAACACTTTCTGTGGTTCAGGGCAACGCCCTATAAAATGGCTTTCACCGTGCTTCTGTTTAGCTGGCCTGGATGACATCACTATGCATCAATCAAAGAAGCGTTTGATTCGGGTGGCAGAGCAGCGTGGTCAATAGCGCTATATGTTCCAGAATCGGCTATAACTTCAATCCATGTTCTTTGCAGTATTTAACACTATATACTTCTGATAAAAGATTTTCGACTTCAGGTACGGTCAGTGCAAATACGGCATCACGGAAGAAATATCCAAAATGACGCACGACTAAAAATACTGGCTCTTGTGTTTTCAGATCATTCTCTTCACCGTATTCCAGAATATCGTTGTAACGTCCACCAATGACCTTTTGCTTTGTTTCCTGACGCTGAATAAAGGGTTGTTTAGACCACTCCAGAAATTCATAAAAGGGGGCGGTGTTTTCCGTGATTCGACTATCTGTATAGATAAAGGGAAGCGCAACATAGTCGTAGCCCAGATCAACGACAAATTGTACAAAGGAGAGGTCGTCCGGAACTTTCATGGGGTAAACTTTAGGTGCGTAGGGAGCAACGATTGAGCCATCCAGGAAAGAATAATAATGCACATCACTGGCATAGCGGGTTAAATGACCAACCTGTAACGATGTACAACCCGTGAGCATCAATGATAATAAAAGCAGAGCCTTGTTGAATATTTTTTTAAACATATCTCATACCTACAGATAAATAAGGGTTATCGGCAGGTGAAAGATAAGCTTTAGCGTTGTTTGATTGAAAATGGTGAGCGGCCTGATATCAAATAGCTTTATATCACTCTTATGGCAGCACTGTTTTTTTGATATCTTTTCCGTCATCAATGCTGGAGTCAGCTTTAATGATTGTTTATGTCATATTGGTTTATATCAATGCCAGGTTTTGAAAAGTTAAGAATGAATAATAAAGTGCAGCGCTCATTTTATAAAAGATTAAAAAAGGCTTTAATGTATACAGGCCCTCCTCAGAGTCATGTTGCGTTATCTAGTGTTTTATCCCTGCGTTAAAATTTGTTTTTTGCTTCTCAACGCATTAAATGAAACAGACCCTCTTCATCGGGTCAATGCCGGGCGCGCATTACGCCGTGGGCGCGTGATGAACTGGGCATTCGGCCGGATCAGTGGCTCTATGCCCAGATTAAAAGCGTCTCGGTCACGCCCTGATTACAGCACGTACTGATAGAGCGTCTCAGCAATGCCGGTTTCGAGGTTGGTGCCGATCACTTTTTTGGCGCGCGCTTTAATCGCCTCATCGGCATTGCCCATCGCCACACCCAGACCGGCGGTTTCCAGCATGCTGAGGTCGTTGTAGTTATCCCCGAATGCGATCACATCTGACATGCTCAGTCCCAGCGAGTCGACCCACTGCGCCAGACGCTTGCCTTTGCTGTTGCCGCCTTTAGCGATATCGACCTGATCGTGCCACGACCATTCGCAGGCCAGGCCCAGTTCCGCCTCGACCCGGCTGGCAAACTGCTGCAACTCAGGAATGTTGGGATGCGACAGGGCGAATTTCCAGATGGCGCCCGCTTCGCGCGCTGCGTCGGCTAAATCAGGCACCTGTCTGAACAGCGGACGCTGGTGCGGTGGCAGCGATTCGGCCCAGTTGAGGGTGCGGGTAACATGGCCGGTCGGGGTCTGATACAGCATGGCATCATCGACATACAGCAGCCCATGAATCCCCTGCTGATCCAGCATCTCAATCACCTTCAGCGCCAGTTGGCTATCAAGCGGATCGGCCGCCAGCACCTTTTTGTTGTGATAATCATACAAATAGGTACCGTTACAGCAGATAGCTGGCGTATCGAGTTCTAACGCCTGATAAAAAGGATGGATGGCGCAGTGATGGCGTCCGGTCACGATAGCGACGTGAATGCCCGCCTGACGCGCCTTCTTCAGCGCCTCGACCGACTGCGGCAGAATGGTTTTTGCGGGTGTTAACAGCGTGCCGTCGAGATCGAGGGCAATGACACGGTAGCTCATTAATCCTTCCGTTGGGGTAGGTTAGCGAAGCCTCAAGTCTACACCTGACTGCCCTTGTGAGACAAAAAACCGGGCACAAATGATTCCAGCATGGCTAAAACGCGCTACAGTGACTCACAGATCATCATCAGGCAGCCAAAAAGGAGAATGCATGAAACAAGTTGTCTACACCGCCAGTCCCGAGAGCCAGCAGATCCATGTCTGGCAGATGAATGAAGAGGGTGCGCTGACGTTGCTTCAGGTGACCGATGTCGCTGGCCAGGTTCAGCCAATGGTGGTGAGTCCGAACCGCGATTTTCTCTATGTCGGCGTGCGCCCCAATTTTCGCGTGCTGGCGTTTCGCATCGCGGCTGATGGCACCCTGACCGAAGCCGGACAGGCGCCGCTGCCCGGCAGCCCGACCCATATCTCCACCGATCGCAGCGGTAAATTCCTGTTCTGCGGCTCCTACAATGACGCCTGCGTCAGCGTCAGCCCGATTGGTGAGGATGGCGTGCCACAGGCACCGCTGCAGGTGATCCACGGGCTGGAAGGGTGCCACTCAGCCAATATTGATAACCACAATCAGACGCTCTACGTGCCGGCCCTGAAGCAGGACCGCATTTGCCTGTTTGCGCTGGGCGATGATGGCCAGCTGACGCCGCGTCCGCAGGCGCAGGTCACCACCGTCGAAGGCGCCGGTCCGCGCCACATGCAGTTCCATCCGAACGGTCGTTACGCCTACTGTGTGAATGAACTCGACAGCACGGTCGACGTCTGGGCGTTAAATGAGGGCAACGTGGCAAGCGTGCAGACGCTGGATATGATGCCACCTGATTTCAGCGGTACCCGCTGGGCAGCAGATATTCATCTGACGCCGGATGGCCGTTTCCTCTACGCCTGTGACCGCACCAGCAGCACGCTGGCGGTGTTCAGCGTCAGCGAACAGGGTGACCAGCTGACTCTGCAAGGTTTCCAGCCGACCGAGACCCAGCCGCGCGGCTTTAATATCGATCACAGCGGGCAGTATCTGGTGGCGGCGGGGCAGAAGTCTCATCACATCGAGGTCTATCGCATTACGGAACCGCAAGGGCTGTTACAACCGCTGGGACGTTATGCGGTTGGACAGGGACCGATGTGGGTTGTTGTGCATCAGCTGCAGGCATAACGCAGTTTCGCACGCCTCCCCGGACGGGGAGGCGTGGCGGGATTACTGATAGTTCACGGTCAGTGACGCGCTCGCCAGCGCGTGAAAATGGACGTTAAAGCCAACCATTGCGCCACTCGCGCCCTCATCCACCTCAATCTTTTCCACATCCAGCGCATGCACGGTGAAAATGTAGCGATGGGTTTCGCCCTGCGGCGGTGCCGCGCCGCCATAGCCAGCCTGACCAAAATCAGTGCGGGTCTGTAGCGCTCCTGATGGCAGTTCGGCTTTGCCGGAACCCGCGCCCTGCGGCAGAGAGGTAGTGCTGGCCGGAATATTGGCAACCAGCCAGTGCCACCAGCCGGAGCCGGTTGGCGCGTCGGGATCGTAGCAGGTCACCACAAAACTTTTGGTGCCTTCCGGGGCCGCTTCCCAGGCCAGATGGGGAGAGATGTTCTCGCCCTGATAGCCCATGCCGTTGAAAACATGCTTCTCAGGCATCTTATCGCCGTCGTTAAAATCCTGACTATAAACGCGCATTGCCTCTCCTCACGTGTCGATGAATAGCCTGTCATCATAACCAAACGCGCAGGCAGTTCCAGCGCTTAGCCCGCTTCAGTCGGCAAAATGTGAAGAATGCTCAAGCGCTGCCCCAATCGCCTGCACCAGTTTGCTCAGCGCCTGCGGCGTGATGATGTACGGCGGCATCAGATAGATCAGCCGGCCAAACGGGCGGATCCACACGCCCTGCTCGACGAAGAACTGCTGCAGCGCCGCCATGTTGACCGCCTGATGGGTCTCGACCACGCCAATCGCGCCCAGCACCCGCACATCCGCTACCTGCGGCGCACTGCGCAGCGGCAACAGCTCCGCCCGCAACTGCTGTTCGATAGCGGCCACCTGACCTTGCCACTCGCCTTCAGCCAGCATCGTCAGGCTTTCGACCGCCACTGCGCAGGCCAGCGGATTGCCCATAAAGGTCGGGCCGTGCATAAAACAGCCGGCCGGACTGCGGCTGATGGTGTCCGCCACCTCACGGGTGGTCAGGGTGGCCGCCAGCGTCAGGGTCCCGCCGGTCAGCGCTTTGCCAACGCACATAATATCGGGCGTGATAGCGGCATGTTCACAGGCAAACAGTTTGCCGGTGCGGCCAAAGCCGCTGGCGATCTCATCGGCAATCAGTAACAGGCCGTAGCGATCGCACGCTTCACGCACCCGCTGCAGATAGCGCGGATGGTAGAAACGCATCCCGCCTGCGCCCTGAACTATTGGCTCCAGAATCACCGCGGCCAGCTGCTGATGATGTTGCTCCAGCAGGCGGGCAAAATCGTCGAAGTCGCGCTCATCCCATCGGTCGTCAAAACCACAGGCCGGAGCCCCGGCAAAGTGATGTTCAGGCAGGTAACCGCGCCACAGGCTGTGCATCGAATTATCCGGATCGCACACCGACATCGCCGCAAACGTATCGCCGTGATAGCCGCGCTTCAGCGTCAGGAATTGCTGACGGACCTCTCCGCGCCCCAGCCAGTATTGCAGCGCCATCTTCATCGACACTTCCACTGCGACCGAGCCGGAATCGGCGAGGAATACGCACTCCAGCGCCGCGGGCGTCATGGTCAGTAGCTGACGGCAGAGCGCCACCGCAGCGGGATGGGTTATGCCGCCAAACATCACGTGGGACATCTGCGTCATCTGCTGGGTCAGCGCCCGGTTCAGTCGCGGATGGTTATAGCCGTGGATCGCCGCCCACCATGAGGACATGCCGTCGACCAGCTCACGGCCATCGGCCAGTTGCAACTGGAAACCGTGTGCGGCAACCACCGGGTAACAGGGCAGGGGGTCCTGCATTGAGGTGTAGGGATGCCAGATGTGCTGGCGATCAAAGCGGGCGTCTTCAGGCGTGAACATGGGCATCGTAAACCGGAGTTGTAAACCAAAATAAAAAAATATAGTTTACAAGTATAACCACGTTAATCGTCGGGATGACACCCTTTTTTTGGAGCACGCAATGGCACAACGCTGGACAGTCGCACAGGCACAGGCCCTGTTTGATCAACCTTTTCTTGAACTGATGTTTGAAGCGCAGCGGGTGCACCGTCAGCACTTCGATCCGCGCCAGGTGCAGGTCAGCACCCTGTTGTCGATCAAAACCGGTGCCTGCCCGGAAGACTGCAAATACTGCCCGCAGAGTGCGCGCTACAAAACCGGTCTGGAATCGGAACGTCTGATGGAGGTCGAAGAGGTACTGGCCTCGGCCCGGCAGGCCAAAGCGGCCGGGTCGAGTCGTTTCTGCATGGGCGCCGCCTGGAAAAACCCGCATGACCGCGACATGCCTTACCTGGAAAAAATGGTTGAAGGGGTCAAGGCGATGGGGATGGAAACCTGTATGACGCTGGGTACGCTCAGCGACCAGCAGGCGCAGCGACTGGCTGGCGCGGGCCTCGATTTTTATAACCACAACCTCGATACCTCGCCGGAATTTTACGGCAGTATCATCACCACCCGCAGCTATCAGGAACGGCTTGATACGCTGGGCAAAGTGCGTGACGCCGGCATTAAAGTCTGCTCTGGCGGCATTGTCGGATTGGGGGAAACGGTCAACGATCGCGCCGGCCTGCTGGTGCAGTTAGCCAATCTGCCGACGCCGCCGGAAAGCGTGCCGATCAACATGCTGGTGAAGGTCAAAGGGACGCCGCTGGCGGATAACGATGACGTGGAGCCGTTCGATTTTATCCGCACCATCGCGGTGGCGCGCATCATGATGCCGACCTCGCACGTCCGGCTGTCGGCGGGCCGTGAGCAGATGAGCGAGCAGACCCAGGCGATGTGCTTTATGGCCGGTGCTAACTCGATTTTCTACGGCTGCAAACTGCTGACTACGCCGAACCCGGAAGAGGATAAAGATCGGGTGCTGTTCCGTAAGCTGGGCCTGAATCCGCAGCACAGCCATACCGACCACGGCGATCAGCAACAGCAGCAGCAGCTCAGCGAGCAGCTGATGCACGCTGACACTGAACAGTTCTATAACGCGGCGCTGTAATGAGCTGGCAGCAACGACTGCAGCAGGCGCTCGTGCAGCGGCGGGCGGCCGATGGCTGGCGGCAGCGACCGGTGATCGATCACCAGACCACCCGCACGTTGCAGAGTGGCGGACGGACCTATCGCCATTTTTCCAGCAACGACTACCTCGGTTTAACGCAGCATCCGGCGGTGATTGCCGGCTGGCAGCGCGGTGCAGAGCAGGCGGGAGCCGGGGCCGGTGCATCCGGTCACGTCACCGGTTATCACCGGCAGCATGCGGAGCTGGAAGCGCAGCTGGCTGACTGGCTCGGCTATGACCGGGCGCTGCTGTTTATCTCTGGTTTTGCGGCGAACCAGGCGGTGATCCATCTGCTGGCAGAGGCTGACGATCGCATCCTGGCGGATAAGTTAACCCACGCTTCGCTGCTGGATGCCGCCAGCCACAGTCCGGCGCAGCTGCGCCGTTTCACGCACAACAGTCCGGCGAGTCTGGCGGCGCGGCTGTCCTCGCCCTGCAGCGGTGAAACGCTGGTGGTAACCGAAGGCATTTTCAGCATGGATGGCGACAGTGCGCCGCTGGCGGCGATAGCGATCCAGACCCGGCAGGCCGGGGCCTGGCTGCTGGTAGACGATGCGCACGGTATCGGCGTGGTGGGCGAGCAGGGGCGCGGCAGCTGCTGGCAGCAGGGAATCAAGCCTGAGTTGCTGGTGGTCACCTTTGGCAAAGCCTTTGGCGTCAGCGGAGCCGCGCTGCTGTGCGACGCACAAACCGCCGACTATTTCCTGCAGTTCAGCCGTCATCTGATCTACTCGACCGCCATGCCCGCCGCCCAGGCGTCGGCGCTGCAGGCGTCCCTCGGCCAGGTCCGGCAGGGCGATGAGTTGCGTCAGCGGTTGCAGCAAAATATTCAGCGCTTCCGGCGCGGCGCGGCTACGCTGCCCTGGCAACTGATGGATTCCGCCAGCGCGATTCAGCCATTAATTGTTGGCGGCAATGCGGAAGCGATGGCGCTCTCAGCCCGGCTGGCGGACGCTGGCTGCTGGGTCAGTGCGATCCGGCCGCCAACCGTCCCGCCAGGCACCGCCCGGCTGCGTATTACCCTGACGGCGGCGCATCAGCCGGACGACATCGACATTCTGCTGGAGGCGCTGCATGACGCTGCAGGTTGATAAGCGCGCCGTGGCGCGGGCCTTTGGCCGGGCGGCCGGGCATTATGATGCACATGCTGCCCTGCAGCGGCTGAGCGGTGACGCGCTGCTGGCTCGCGCCCCCGCGCACAGTGGTCCGCAGCTGCTCGATGCCGGTTGCGGCACCGGCTGGTACAGCAAGCAATGGCGGGCGCGTGGTAAGCAGGTGACGGCACTGGATCTTTCACCGCAGATGCTGCAACAGGCGCGCGCCAATGATGCGGCGCAGCACTACCTGGCCGGGGATATCGATGCTCTGCCGCTGGCGGATGCCGGTTTTGATCTGGTATGGAGCAACCTGGCGGTGCAGTGGAGCGACGATCTGTCGCAGGCGCTGAGCCAGTTCAGACGGGTGCTGCGTCCCGACGGCACGCTGCTGTTCTCGACCCTGAGCGCCGGTTCATTGCAGGAAGTGCATCAGGCCTGGTCGTATCTTGACGAACATCCTCACGCCAACCGGTTTCTCAGCGAACAGCAGATCGCGTCAGCCTGCGCAGCCCACCGGCTGAGCTGTGAGTCAGCGCTGATTACCCTGCATTTTCCCGATGCGCTCAGCGCTATGCGTTCCCTGAAAGGGATTGGCGCCACCCATCTGCATCAGGGGCGTGACGGTCCGCTGCTGACCCGGCAACGGCTGGCACAGCTGGAAGCGCACTGGCCGCGCGATCGGCACGGTTTCCGCCTCAGTTATCATTTAATCTATGGAGTAAGTTCATCATGAAGCGCTGGTTTATCACCGGCACCGACACCGAAGTCGGTAAAACGGTCGCCAGTGGCGCGCTGTTACAGGCGGCCCGGGCCGCGGGTTATCGCTGCGCCGGCTACAAGCCTGTCGCCTCCGGCTGTGAGATGACAGCGCAGGGGCTACGCAACAGTGACGCGCTGGCGCTGCAGCGTTACAGCAGCGTGCCGTTAGACTATCAGCAGGTCAATCCGCTGGCGTTCCTCGAACCCACGTCGCCGCACATCGTCAGTGCCGAAGAGGGCAGGCCGATCACTTCGCTGACCATGTCATCGGGACTGGCGGCGCTGGAGCCGCTGGCTGACTGGATTCTGGTCGAAGGGGCGGGCGGCTGGTACACCCCGTTATCCGCCACGTACACCTACGCCGACTGGGTCAGCAGTGAACAGCTGCCGGTCATTTTAGTGGTTGGCGTCAAGCTGGGCTGCATCAATCACGCCATGCTGACCGCGGATGCGGTACGGGCGCGTGGGCTGCGACTGGCTGGCTGGATCGCTAACACCGTGGTGCCGCCCGGTAACCGTTATCAGGAATATCTCACCAGCCTGCAGCAGCGACTGCCCGCGCCCTGTCTCGGCACTATTCCGTATCTGACCGAAGCGGCGCAGCAGGACAGCTGCGGCCAGTATCTGACCTTACCGGACTAATAAGCCTCAGGCCACCGTCAGCCATTTGTTGACGGTGTGGTCATCCAGCTGCGCCATTTTGCCCTGCGCCACGTTACGCCCGCGATGCAACAGCAGAAAATAGTCGGCCACGCGGCGTATCAGCGACAGTCGCTGCTCCAGCAGCAGGATGGTCAGGCCGTAGTCGAGATTCAGGCGGCGAATCAAATTGCCCATTTCCTCCTCCAGCCACGGTGACATACCGTCAGTCGGCTCATCCAGAATCAGCAGCTTAGGCTGTAACACCAGCGCCCGCGCCAGGGCCAGCTGCTGTTGCTGATCGATGGGCAGATCGCCGCTGCGCTGCTGCCGTAACGAATAGAGCGCCGGGAACAGGTCAAACACCATTTCGGGGATGGCGCGGTGGCGGTCAGCCTGATTTGCTCCGGCCAGCAGGGCGATCAGCAAATTATCTTCCACGCTCATCTGGGTAAAAATATGGCGGCCCTGCGGCACGTAGCCAATACCCATCTGCGCCCGCTGCTCCGCCGGCTGTAGCAGCAGGTCGGCGGGCGGTGAGCCATCCTCTTTCCAGGAGATCGATCCGCTGTTAATCGGCAGCCTGCCCATGATGCAGTTCACCAGGGTGGTTTTCCCCATCCCGGGCCGGCCGAGAACGCCGGTGCAGGTGCCAGGCGACAGATCGAGATCGACATCCCACAGAATATGATTTTGACCGTAAAATTGATTTACCGAACGTAAACTCAGCATCTGACACTCTCCTTCCCGATCATTAGCCTGAATGCTTCCGCTCTGTGTCGTCTGGCAAACAAGTTATCAGCAATGGCACGCTCACCATTGCAGTACAGTGCGCGCGTTGCGCGTTGACGCCACGGATTCTTGCAATTCCCAGGCCAGATTCCGCAGCAACCATTTTTCAGCCAGCAGCGCGGGTCTGTGGCGCTAAAAGATGAGCAATGCTTATCAATTTCTGCCGGTGATAACATTACTGCACTTTTGCAGTGCCAGCGGGCGGCGTTTCTGGTGCAGACGTACAATGATGAGGCAGCGATTCTGATTAGGAATGGGCAACAGATGCGGCAAAGACGCGGGTTAAAGAAGGCAACCGGTAAAAAAAGCAGAACAATGGGTCAGCCACGGCAGCTAAAATTAGCGGAAAAAAAATTATTTTTAGCGAAACCGAGCGGCAGGGAAAAATTATACACAGCCGATGGCGGCGGGGCTGCCATCACTTATCCACCATTCCTGTGGATAACCTTGTGCATTAGGTAATGAAAACAGGTTGGAAGCGAGGAAATACGCGGCCTGGTTACATAATGTCGAGAATCTGGGCTTTTGGGCATAAGCCAGTAAAATCAATTGGTTAATAAAAAACAAGCCTGCGAATTATCTGTCAGTTCATCGAACTGTAATTTTGTGACGGTCTATTGACAAATGTTAAATCCGATCTCCGCCTGGGGATAACCTTGCGCAACAACCTGCGCGATAAAGCAAGCGGCAATCGACGGCGAAAAAGTATCCCGACAGTGGCGATTACTCTGCCTTAATACTGTTTTTATATCCAGTATTATTTTCTGGCAAAATCACCATAGCAGAGTAAAATAGTGGCCTGCCCGCCGACTTCTTCAGCAGGAACTGCATTCATGAGTAAAGCCTTTAAATTGAATTCCGCTTTCAAACCTTCTGGCGATCAGCCAGAGGCGATTCGTCGTCTGGAAGAGGGGCTGGAAGATGGACTGGCCCACCAGACCTTATTAGGCGTAACCGGCTCGGGGAAAACTTTCACCGTCGCCAACGTGATTGCCGATCTCAACCGTCCAACCATGGTACTGGCGCCCAACAAAACGCTGGCGGCGCAGTTGTACGGTGAAATGAAGGAGTTCTTCCCGGATAACGCGGTTGAGTTCTTCGTCTCTTACTACGACTACTACCAGCCGGAAGCCTATGTGCCGAGTTCCGACACCTTTATCGAAAAGGACGCTTCGGTTAACGAACACATTGAGCAGATGCGTCTGTCGGCGACCAAAGCGCTGCTGGAGCGGCGTGACGTGATTGTGGTCGCCTCGGTCTCGGCGATCTACGGTCTGGGCGATCCCGATCTCTACCTGAAAATGATGCTGCACCTGACCCGCGGCATGATTATCGACCAGCGCAGCATTCTGCGCCGTCTGTCAGAGCTGCAGTACACCCGCAACGATCAGGCGTTCCAGCGCGGTACGTTCCGGGTGCGCGGCGAAGTGATCGACATCTTCCCGGCCGAATCGGACGATATCGCCCTGCGTGTTGAGCTGTTCGACGAAGAGGTAGAGCGCCTGTCGCTGTTTGACCCGCTTACCGGCCAGATCGACTCGGTAGTGCCGCGCTTTACCATCTACCCGAAAACGCACTACGTGACGCCGCGTGAGCGCATTCTGCAGGCGATGGAAGATATCAAGGTGGAACTGGCGGATCGCCGCAGGGTGCTGCTGGAAAATAATAAGCTGCTGGAAGAGCAGCGTATTACCCAGCGTACTCAGTTCGATCTGGAGATGATGGGCGAGCTGGGCTACTGCTCCGGCATCGAAAACTATTCGCGCTATCTTTCCGGGCGCGGACCGGGTGAAGCGCCACCGACGCTGTTTGACTATCTGCCAGCCGATGGCTTGCTGGTGGTCGACGAATCGCACGTCACCATCCCGCAGATTGGCGGGATGTATAAAGGCGACCGGGCGCGTAAAGAGACGCTGGTAGAGTACGGTTTCCGTTTGCCGTCGGCACTGGATAACCGTCCGATGAAGTTTGAAGAGTTTGAGGCGCTGGCACCCCAGACTATCTATGTGTCAGCCACGCCGGGTAAATATGAGCTGGAAAAATCGGGCAGCGAAGTGATCGACCAGGTGGTGCGTCCTACCGGTCTGCTCGACCCGATCCTCGAAGTGCGTCCGGTGGCGACCCAGGTCGACGATCTGCTGTCGGAAATCCGTCAGCGGGTGGCGATCAACGAACGTGTGCTGGTGACGGTGCTGACCAAGCGTATGGCGGAAGATCTGACCGAATATCTTGAAGAGCACGGTGAGAAGGTGCGTTACCTGCACTCCGATATTGATACCGTTGAACGCATGGAAATTATCCGCGATTTACGTCTGGGTGAGTTTGATGTGCTGGTGGGCATTAACTTACTGCGTGAGGGGCTGGATATGCCGGAAGTATCGCTGGTGGCCATTCTGGACGCGGATAAAGAGGGCTTCCTGCGTTCCGAACGCTCACTGATTCAGACCATCGGTCGTGCGGCGCGTAACATTAACGGCAAGGCGATTCTCTACGGCGATAAAATTACCCCGTCGATGGCGCGGGCGATTGAAGAGACTGAACGCCGCCGCGAGAAGCAGCAGCAGTACAATGAAGAGAACGGCATTGTGCCGCAGGGCCTGAATAAGAAAATTACCGATATTCTGGAACTGGGCAACAACGTGGTGAAAACCCGTGGCAAAGCCAAACCGGCACGTCGCGGCGCGGCCGAAGCTGAAGCGGATTACCTGGCGCTGTCGCCGCAGGCCCTGCAGAAAAAGATCCACGAGCTGGAAGGGCAGATGCAGCAGCATGCGCAGAACCTGGAGTTCGAACAGGCGGCCAGCGTGCGCGATCAGCTGCATGAGCTGCGCACGCTGTTTATTGCCACCTCGTAACTCAGCTAAAGCCCTGAATGGCGTGTTCCAGCGCGACCCGCAGCAGCTGGCGGTCGTGACGATATTTGATATCGGCGGCCTCCAGCGGCTCACGCACAATCAGCCGGTTATCGACCTGGCTGATGTCGGCGGAGGGACTGACCACAATCGCGTCAATCACCCGTTTGCCAATGTAGCGCTCCATCATTGCCAGTTTATCGGCGACCGTCAGGCTGGCTGCTGCCGGGCTGAGTTCGCGACCCAGATTGCCGATAAAGACCATGGTGGCGGGCGTCCGACGCAGCGCCTGCGCCATCTCCTCCATCAGCAGAATCGGCATCAGGCTGGTGTAAAAACTGCCTGGCCCGATCAGGATTAAATCCGCTTCGCCAATTGCATCCAGCGCTTCCCGCGTCGGCTGGACGTTGGGATGCAACATCATCTCCTGCGGCGGCTGCTTCATCTCATCAATTGCAGTTTCACCGTAGACCATATTGCCTTCCACATCGAGCGCCACCAGATCCACCGGTTGCTCCGACATCGGAATCAAAAAGGCATCGACCTTCAGCAGGTTACGAATGATGTTGATCGCTTCCAGCGGACGCACGCTCAGGTGATCGAGCGCTTTCAGCATCAGGTTGCCGAGGTTGTGTCCAGCCAGCTCCCCGTTACCGGCAAAGCGATACTCAAACATCGCTGAGGCCACGCTCGGTTCGGCGATCAGCTGGTTGAGGCAGTTGCGCATATCGCCCCAGGCGATGCCGCCTTCTGAGCGGCGAATGCGGCCGGTTGAACCGCCGTTATCGGTGGTGGTTACAATGCCGGTAAGGCGTGAGCCGAGCGGCGACAGGGCAGACATCACGCGGCCTAAGCCATGTCCGCCACCCAGGGCCACCACGCGATCGAGATCGGCCAGTGTGCGATTCATACTTCTCCTTAACATCGTCTCGCGTGACGTCGCTCTAAACGCTAAACCCGCGCGGATGACTTGCGTCAAAATCTGAAGCGCATTTTAACGTATCCTGTCGCTAAAATGCGGTGAAAATTCGATATGTATCAGAATATATAGCGAAAACAGCGAATGGAAGAGTCGCGGAAATCGCGCTACCATCTTGATTAACCGCGCTGATCAACGGGTCAGCGTACACTCTAGCCTGATTGCCTACGTCTGCGGATAGGGGAGTCAGGCCGTAGCCATTGAGCTACCAGGGTGCAGAAAGAAATGACTGCATCTCCCAATCTGGAAAGGTGTTCTGGTGTCACAATTTACTGATGCATACGCGCGTAAGTTCTATTACCTGCGCCTGTCGGTCACGGATGTGTGTAACTTCCGCTGTACCTACTGTCTGCCCGATGGCTACAAGCCGCACGGCATTCGCAACAAAAGCTTTCTCTCTCTGGATGAAATCCGTCGTGTCACGCGGGCTTTCGCCGCAGCGGGCACGGAAAAAGTGCGGCTGACCGGCGGTGAGCCATCGCTGCGCCGCGATTTTACCGACATCATCGCGGCGGTGCGTGAGAACCCCTCGGTGCACCATATCGCCGTCACCACCAACGGTTACCGGCTGGCTCGCGACGTGAAGCAGTGGCGCGAGGCGGGATTAACCGCGCTCAACGTCAGCGTTGATAGCCTCGATGCCCGTCAGTTCCACGCCATTACCGGTCAGGATAAATTCCATCAGGTGATGGCGGGCATCGACGCTGCCTTTGACGCCGGATTTCAGCAGGTGAAAGTCAACAGCGTGCTGATGCGCGATCTCAATAGCCGTAATCTGGCGACCTTCCTCGACTGGATCCGTACCCGACCGATTCAGCTGCGCTTCATCGAACTGATGGAAACCGGTGACGGCGGAACGCTGTTTCGCCAGCAGCACGTCTCCGGCACGGTGATCCGTGACCAGCTGATTGCGCAGGGCTGGCAGCGGCGGGAGAGCGGCCGCAGCGACGGTCCGGCCCAGGTGTTTTACCATCCCGATTATGTCGGTGAGATCGGCCTGATAATGCCCTATGCCAAAGATTTTTGTGCCAGCTGCAACCGTCTGCGCGTCTCGGCGCAGGGCAATCTGCATCTCTGCCTGTTTGGCGACGGTGGCGTACCGCTGCGGGATCTGCTGGCCTCTGACGATCAGCAAGCGGAACTGCAGGCGCGCATTGCCAGTAGCCTCGGGCAGAAAAAGCAGACCCATTTTCTGCATCAGGGCAACACCGGTATCACGCAAAATCTTTCTTACATTGGCGGTTAATTTCAGGAGGCGTTATGGGCAAACCAGTCAGCGAATTTCAGGCGTTACAGATTGCGGTAATGACCGTGTCAGATCGCCGCGATGCCAGCGAGGATAGCTCCGGCGACTATCTGCGCGGTGCCGCCCTTGAGGCGGGGCACGAGGTGGTTGATCACGCCATCGTGCCGGATAATCTCTATCGCATTCGCGCCACCGTATCGCGCTGGATCGCCAGTGACGATGTGCAGGTCGTGATCATTAACGGCGGTACCGGATTTAACCTGAAAAACAGCACGCCGGAAGCCCTGCTGCCGCTGTTTGATCGCGAGATCGCCGGCTTTGGCGAACTGTTCCGGATGATCTCCTATGAGGAGATTGGCGGCTCGACCTTGCAGTCGCGCGCCATCGCCGGGATGGCGAACCAGACCTTAATTTTTGCGGTGCCGGGCTCCACCAATGCCTGCCGCAGCGCCTGGGAGCGGATTATTGCCGATCAGCTGGATGCGCGCACCCGTCCCTGCAACTTTGTCTCACATCTGAAGAAACGGTAAGTATGTCGCAACTCACACACATTAATGCTGCTGGCGAAGCGCATATGGTGGATGTCTCCGCCAAAGCGGAAACCGTACGCGAAGCGCGGGCGGAGGTGCTGGTGCTGATGCAGCCTGACACGCTGCAGATGATCATCGACGGCAGTCACCACAAAGGCGATGTGTTCGCCACGGCGCGCATTGCCGGTATCCAGGCCGCCAAACGGACCTGGGAACTGATCCCACTCTGCCATCCGCTGATGCTGAGCAAAGTGGAAGTGAATCTGCTGGCCGAGCCGGAACACAATCGGGTACGCATCACCTCGCTGTGCCGTCTGACCGGCAAAACCGGCGTTGAGATGGAAGCGCTGACGGCGGCCTCGGTGGCGGCCCTGACCATCTACGACATGTGCAAAGCGGTACAGAAAGATATCGTCATCGACCAGTTGCGCTTAATCAGCAAAAGCGGCGGCAAAAGCGGTGATTTCCAGGCGGTGTCCGATGATTAAGGTGCTGTTTTTTGCCCAGGTACGTGAGCTGGTCGGCAGCGCCTCGCTGGAGATCGCTACCGCCTATCCGGATGTGGCTGCCCTGCGTGCTGCGCTGGCCGGGCAGGGCGATCGCTGGGCGTTAGCGCTCGAGTCCGGCAAGCTGCTGGCGGCGGTCAATCAGACGCTGGTGCCGATGAGTCATCCGCTGCGCGACGGCGATGAAGTGGCCTTTTTCCCGCCAGTGACCGGAGGCTAAGATGGAGACGCAGATTCGTGTCGGCCCGGCGCCGTTTGATATGGCCGAAGCTTATCGCTGGCTGGCCGCCTGTGACGAAGATGGCGCAGTGGTGACTTTTACCGGCAAAGTGCGTAACCATAACCTCGGCGCGCACGTCGCGGCACTGACGCTGGAACACTATCCTGGCATGACCGAAAAAGCATTGCAGGAGATTGTTGATGCCGCCCGCCAGCGCTGGCCGCTGCAGCGCGTCACGGTGATCCACCGCACCGGCGAACTGTTTCCTGGTGATGAAATTGTGCTGGTGGGCGTCACCAGCGCACACCGCGGCAGCGCATTTTCTGCCGCGGAGTTCATTATGGATTACCTGAAAACCCGCGCGCCGTTCTGGAAGCGCGAAGCGACCGCCGACGGCGATCGCTGGGTCGATGCCCGCGACAGCGATCGCCAGGCGGCGCAGCGCTGGGATTAAGGCTGTTTTAACTGCTCGGCCGGGCCGAAATGGGTCTGGCCGTGGCTGTGTTCACCGCCGCCGTGGGTGCGCTGCAGCTGAATCACCTCGCCCTGTTGCCAGGCATTGGCCCCCGGTTCGGCCGGATGCGCCACAATATCCGCCCGCTGAGCACGAATTTTCTTACTGTCGACATCAAAGCGCCGGTCGCGATCGGCCAGCAGGCGTGAATCCATCTGCCCGTCAGCGGTAAAGCCCATCATCAGGGCCGGAATGCCGATTGGCAGGGTCTTGTCGCGATCGGTATGCCAGGTGTGCCAGGTCTTGCCGTAGGTATTAACGATGCGCTTCATCAGCGCGTGATCGGCGGCTTCCGGTAAGCCGGGCGCGATCAGCGTGCCTGATTTCACTTCGTACTGATGGCTGTGCCACAGCTTTTTCTCTTCCGGCGGCAGGGTTTTATACAGCCGCTCGCTGATAATGTACTCCACGCCCATCAGGCGCGCATCGCGGGTATTGCCGTCATAAATCACCGCCTGCATCACATCCTCATTCAGCACCGTCACATAGTGGTGCGCCTCCATCTGACCGTTCTGATCGCCGTTATAAAAATGGAAGCCGTCGAGATAGGTATTGATGGCGTCGATCGGAGGACGGGACTGCATCACGCTGGCGCCGGTTTCCAGCAGCTTAAGTGACGAGGAGGTGGGCGCGCCAGGCGACTGTACTTTTGCAGGGGAGTTATTGGCACCGCATCCCGCTAACAGCAGGCTGAGCGCCGCGACCGGCCAGAGTTTTAACATCGTAAATTCCTTTAACGGTAAAAAAGGTAACCTTAGTTCAGAAAATCAGACCTGCCGGTAAAATGGCGGCAATGGTAGAGTAGAGCTTTGATTGATTCCGAGGACAGGTATGTCATTTACCCCAAGTCTGCAACGTCTGACGCTGGTCGCCGCGCTGGTGCTGGCAGGTTGTAGCAGCAAGAAAACGCCCGAGGCACCGGTCCGGCAGCCCGCCGATGTCAAAGCGCAAATCCAGCGGCTGTTGCCGGCCCACGTCAGCAATAAAGCGGACTGGGCTGACGACATCTACACCTCTTTTCGCACCCAGCAGCTCGACCCGAGCACCAGCAACCTGTGTGCGGTGATTGCGGTAGCGGATCAGGAGACCAATTTCAGCGCCGAAGCCGCCGTGCCGGGCCTGCCCAAAATTGCCTGGGGCGAGATTAATCGCCGGGCAGCGAAGGTACACGTGCCGGCATTTGTGGTACGTACCGCGCTGATGATTAAATCATCGAACGGCGAAAGCTACGCCGCCCGTCTGGATAAGGTGCGCAGCGAGAAGGAACTGAGCGATATTTTTGATGACTTAATCGATATGGTGCCGATGGGACAGACGCTGTTTGGCAATCTTAATCCGATCCATACCGGCGGGCCGATGCAGGTCAGCATCGCCTTTGCGGAAGCCCATGCCAAAGGCTATCCGTGGCCGATTGATGGCTCAATCCGCCGCGAAGTCTTTACCCGTCACGGCGGGATCTACTTCGGAACCCTGCATCTGCTGGGCTATCCGGCTGATTACAGCCAGCCGCTTTACCGTTTTGCCGACTTCAACGCCGGCTGGTATGCCAGCCGCAATGCCGCATTCCAGGCCGCAGTGGCGCGGGCGACCGGCATGAAGCTGACGCTGGATGGCGATCTGATTCTTTACGGCAGCGAGAAGGCGGGCAGCACCGAGCTGGCGGTACGCACCCTGGCGAAGCAGATTGATATGAGCGACAGCGAGATCCGCCGCGATCTTGAGAAAGGGGAGAAGGCGGAGTTCAGCGACAGCACGCTGTGGCGGCAGGTATTCACCCTGGCCGATAAAATGGCGGGTCGCCGACTGCCGCGTGAAATGCTGCCGGGCATCAAGCTGGAAAGCCCGAAAATTACCCGCAATCTGACCACCGCCTGGTTCGCTCAGCGGGTCGATAGCCGCTATCAGCAGTGTCTGTCACGTCGTTAGCGGTGATGTTGTGGCGCAGTTGAGTCGGGCTGTGCCACACTTAGTCAGGCTCCGTGCGCGGAGCTCGTCCTAATCCGTTCAACAAGAGGTGCATCATGGACCGATATCCACAAAATGACTCAATTGTTCAACCTGCGTCACGTGGGCTGCAAGCCTATATGTCCCAGGTGTATGGCTGGATGACCTGCGGTCTGTTACTGACAGCGTTTGTCTCCTGGTTTGCCGCGCGGACTCCAGCGGTAATGGAGCTGGTGTTTGCTAACCGTATCACCTTCTTTGGGCTGATTATCGCGCAGCTGGCGCTGGTCTTCTTCCTCTCCGGCATGGTACATCGCCTGAGCGGCGCGGTCGCCACCGGGTTGTTTATGCTCTATTCGGCGCTGACTGGCGTCACCATGGCGAGTATTTTTCTGGTCTACACCTATTCGTCGATTGCCAGCACCTTCTTCGTCACCGCCGGTATGTTTGGTGCGATGAGTTTTTATGGCTACACCACCAAACGTGACCTGAGCCGCTTTGGCAGCCTGCTGTTTATGGCGCTGATCGGCATCGTGCTGGCGTCGCTGGTGAATTTCTGGCTGAAAAGTCCGGCGCTGATGTGGGCCATTACCTATATCGGCGTGGTGGTGTTTGTCGGCTTAACCGCTTATGACACCCAGAAGCTGAAGAATATTGGCGAGCAGATTGACGCGCGTGACACAGAGAACCTGCGTCGTTACTCGATTATGGGGGCATTAACCCTCTATCTGGACTTTATTAACCTGTTCCTGATGCTGCTGCGGATTTTCGGCAACCGTCGTTAAGGTTATCTCTGAAAGCAGGGAAAGGCGCTCAGGTTGCGCCTTTCCCTGTTTCATTTCACTGGGACTTCTGAAGCTTCTGCTCGTTTTTATGCCGCAGATGTTTGGCCCGACTCTCCAGTACCAGATAGAGCACCAGCGCCAGCAGCAGCGGTAAAATAAAGTAGAGCACGCGATAGGCCAGCAGGGCGGCAATAATGGCGCCATGCGACGTATGCTGTCCGCTGAGCAGCGCCAGGAACACCGCTTCCAGTACCCCAATCCCGGCCGGAATATGAATAATCACCCCGGCGATACTGCTGATCAGCAACACCCCCAGCACCATCGGATAGCCGACGTCGCGTCCCAGCAACAGCCAGATAATCGTGCCCATCACCATCCAGTTGGCGCAGGAAACGGCAAACTGAAACAGCGCCATTCGCAGCGAAGGCAGCTGTAGCGTCTGACCTTTCACCGTCCAGCGGCGACGTTTTGAGAAGGCGCAGGCCCACAGGAAGACCGCCACCAGCACCAGCAACAGCACGCCAATCAGCCGCAGGGTGGTTTCACCAATAAACCAGCCGCTGGGGATCGACACCATGCCGGCGCTGAATACCACGCCAGCCAGCAGGATGTAACCCAGCCAGTTGGTGGCGATACTCAGCGAAAAGATGCGGGTTATGGTGCCGCTGTCGAGGCCCAGGCGTGAATAGAGCCGGTAACGCATCGCCACGCCGCCGACCCAGGTACTTAGCGTCAGGTTGAAGGCGTAACAGATAAATGAGACCAGCATTACCTGACGTTTCGCCAGCTTGTGGCCGCAGTAGGCGCGGCCAATCAAATCGTAACAGCCATAAACCAGGTAACTGATCACCACCAGGGCGGCGGCGGTCAGCACCACAAACCGGTTGTAGTTGACGATCACATCATAGACATCTTCCCAGTTCACCTTCCGCGCATAGACCACCAGCAGCACAATGACCGCAATGAAGAACAGCACGGTGAGGATTTTTTTCGCCAGTTGCCAGCGTGGATGCTTTTTCGCCATCAGGGTTTCGCTCCTTCGTTATCGGCTTCAACGCGATCTTGTGTCTCCATTTCCGGTTGAACTGGCGGATCGACCTGCGCCAGCAGCGGCGTGTGGGCAGGTAACCAGCCCGCGATGGCCGGGAAGTGACGCAGGAAGTGGAACACCACCACGCTCTTACTCAGTTGCCACCAGTTACGCGGCGGCAGGCGGTCGTCCTGCACCCGCTGGCAATCTCTGGCCAGCAACGCTTCAAGGTTGTCGCGTAAGGTCTGGTTAAACTGGCGGTCGTGGATAATCAGGTTAGCTTCGAGGTTAAGCGACAGGCTGAGCGGATCGAGATTACTGGAGCCGACGGTCGCCCAGTGATCGTCCTTCACCGCCACCTTGCCGTGCAGCGGACGACGGCAATATTCGTAGACCTCCACCCCGGCATCGACCAGATAGTTGTAGAGCAGTTCAGCCCCGACTTTAACAATCGGCATATCGGGTTCGCCCTGCACAATCAGCCTGACGCGCACCCCGCGCTGGGCCGCATTGCGCATTTCACGCAGCAACCGGTAGCCGGGGAAGAAGTAGGCGTTGGCGATAATCACATCCCGTCTGGCCTCGCGCAGCATCTCCAGATAGTGCATTTCGATGTCGTCACGGTGGTCGTCGTTATCGCGATAGACATACAGCACCTGAGCATCGCCCGGCGTGGCGTTGACCGCCGGGCGATGCGATCGCGATCCCCACCAGCGGCGGGTAGCCTGTTCGCTGCCGATCGCCTGTTGCAGATAGCGGGCAATATCACCGACCACCGGACCTTTGACCTGCACCGCGTAATCCTGCTTGGCTTGCGGACCATAGTCACTGTTGTGCTCAGCCGAGAAGTTGATCCCGCCAACGAAGGCGACCACCTCATCCACCACCACGGTTTTACGATGCAGGCGGCGGAAAACGTTGGTGCGCATTCCCATCACCAGCGGGCGCGGATCGTAATAGATAAAACGCACCCCGGCGCCGGTCAGGCTGTTGACGAACTTATCGGAGAGATCGGGCGAGCCGTAGCCGTCAACCATCACTTCTACCCGCACACCGCGCTGTGCTGCGGCCAGCAGTTCGCGATGCAGCGCGTTACCGACCTCATCTTCAAACAGAATGAACGTTTCCAGCAGCACGGTGCGTTCGGCGCGCTGAATCGCCCCGAAGACCCGCGGGAAAAACTCCTCGCCATTCTCCAGCAGGCGCAGCTTGTTACCTTCTTGCCAGTGAAAATTCATAGGTGAATCTCCACGGCCAGCGGCGCATGATCGGAGAGATGCGACCAGGGTTTACGCGGCAGCGTCCACGGATGACTGACCGTGGCGTTGCGGACATAGATGCGGTCGAGCCGCAGAATCGGAAAGCGCGCCGGGAAAGTGCGCGCCGGGCGTCCGGTTTTCATGCTAAATACCTCTTTCAGACCTGCACCCTGCTTTAAAATCTGGTTGGCGCGTCGCTGCCAGTCGTTGAAATCGCCGGCCACCACCACCGGCGCATCGGCCGGCAGCGAAGAGACCATATCGCACAGCATTTTCATCTGTGCATGGCGATGCGACTCTTTCAGTCCCAGATGCACGCAGATCACATGCAGGGTGCCATGGGGCTCGGGCAGGGCGATCTGACAATGCAGCATGCCGCGGTTTTCACTGCCCGCGACCGAAATATCCCGGTTTTCATATTCGCTGATCGGAAAGCGCGACAGCACGGCATTGCCGTGGTGGCCCTCCGGATAGACCGCGTTGCGTCCGTAGGCGTAATCGTTCCACATGGTGTCGGCGAGAAACTCATAGTGTGGTGAGTCAGGCCAGTTTTCATGGTGCAGAGGATGGATGGCGTGGGTGCCCATCACCTCCTGCAGAAATACCACATCCGCCGAAGTGGCGCGTACAGCGTCACGCAATTCCGGCAGGATGAAGCGGCGATTGAAAGGGGCGAAACCCTTGTGTGTATTGATCGTCAGGACTTTAATTGAAAATCCTTGCTGGTTTTGTGGCATACTCGCGACGCACTCCTTTTCATCATCAATAGAATCAAAGTGTAGTCTTTGTCACAAATGGGTGGTGAGGAAGGGCGATAATTAAGGCGTTATCCGAAAATTGTTTTACATTGAGGAAACCGTTTCCGGCTTGTGCCGGTAGCACTTGGGCGACCTGTTGGGTCTGCCAGGAGAATTGAATGAAATGGTCTAATCGTATTCAAATCATCACGGGTCAGACGTATGTGCACATTGCGATGCATTTACTGGTGATTGCTGCGCTGATCTGGGGCTGGAAACATAAAGCACTGGTCGATGTCTGCAGCACGCTGGTGGCCACGTATGCGCTGGTGTTTATCGCCATGCTGGTTACGCAACGCACTGCCCGTTTACGTACTCTCGGTGATTATCTTGAAGAAGCGACCACCACTTACTACTTTGGCGCGGCCATGATGACACTGTTCCTGGTGTCACGGATATTCCACAACAACCTGCTGCTGGCCTCGCTTGGCGTAGTGATGTTGCTGGGTCCGGCGCTGGTGTCGCTGCTGGCGAAAGAGCCGCCGCGGCGCATTGAAAAAAAACGTAGCTAAGTTGAAGGCCACCGCAAGGTGGCCTTCCTGTTTATGGCTCCGCATTCAGGCCGGTCCTGCTGTTTCTCATCGAGATAAGTTATGTCAGGAAATGTGAGCTATCTCGCACACTGCGGTTAAAGCTGTTACACTCGCCCGCTTACGCATCGTAGTTTGTGCCCTTTTCACGCGTTAGCCCCAGCTGGCGTCACTATCCCTCTGAAAACTACACCGTGAATCACGGCCAGAGCGGACCGGAGTAAAACACTTAATGTCTTTTGACTCTCTCGGCCTGAGTGCCGATATTTTGCGCGCTGTTGCCGAACAAGGCTACAGCGAACCTACACCTATCCAGCGCCAGGCGATTCCTGTGGTGCTGGCAGGCCGCGATCTGCTGGCGAGTGCCCAGACCGGCACCGGCAAAACGGCCGGCTTTACCTTACCGTTATTACAAAAACTCTCTGCCAACGCGGGCGCGGTGCGCGGTCGTCGTCCGGTACGGGCGTTGATCCTCACCCCGACCCGTGAACTGGCGGCGCAGGTGGGCGAGAACGTCAGTGAATACAGCAAGTATCTGCCGCTGCGTTCGCTGGTGGTGTTCGGCGGCGTCAGCATCAATCCGCAGATGCTTAAACTGCGTGGCGGCGTCGATATTCTGGTTGCGACCCCGGGTCGTCTGCTGGATCTGGCGCAACAGAACGCGGTTGACCTGTCTCAGGTCGAAGTGCTGGTGCTGGATGAAGCGGATCGCATGCTCGATATGGGCTTCATCCACGATATCCGTCGCGTGCTGGCGCGTCTGCCGGCCAAACGCCAGAACCTGCTGTTCTCCGCCACCTTCTCTGACGAGATCAAAGGGCTGGCCGAGAAACTGCTGACCAATCCGGAGCTGGTGGAAGTGGCACGCCGCAACACCGCTTCAGAGCAGGTGGCGCAACAGGTTCACTTCGTGGATAAGAAGCGTAAGCGGGAACTGCTGTCGCAGCTGATCGGCGAAGGTAACTGGCAGCAGGTGCTGGTCTTTACCCGTACCAAGCACGGCGCAAACCACCTTGCTGAGCAGCTGGGTAAAGATGGCATCACCGCCGCCGCTATCCACGGCAATAAAAGTCAGGGTGCCCGTACCCGTGCGCTGGCCGACTTTAAGTCCGGCGGCATTCGTGTGCTGGTTGCGACCGACATCGCAGCGCGTGGCCTTGATATTGAAGAGCTGCCGCACGTAGTGAACTACGAGCTGCCTAACGTCGCCGAAGATTATGTCCACCGTATCGGTCGTACCGGTCGGGCCGCGGCTACCGGTGTGGCGTTATCGCTGGTCTGCGTTGACGAGCATAAACTGCTGCGTGACATCGAGCGTCTGCTGAAGCGTGAGATCCCACGCCTGGCGATTGCCGGTTACGAGCCCGATCCGAGCATTAAAGCTGAGCCGATCATCAACGGTCGTCAGCAGCAGTCGCGTGGCGGTGCCGGCGGCGGCGGTCGGGGTCGTGGGCAGGGTGGACAAGGTGCCGGTGCGCCACGTTCATCCGGCGAAAAGCGTCCTCAGGCGCGTCGTCAGAGCCAGCCTGCCCCACAGGGTGACCGGCCTGCTGCCCGTCCGCGTCGTCCGGCAGCGAAGCGTACCGGAAACGTCTGAGTATGAGGGTTTTACTGGCGCCGATGGAGGGCGTGCTTGATTCGCTGGTGCGCCAGCTGTTATCGGAAGTGAACGACTACGATCTCTGCATTACCGAGTTTTTGCGCGTGGTCGATCAACTGCTGCCGGTAAAATCCTTCTACCGTCTCTGCCCCGAGCTGCATCATGGCAGCCGCACGCCATCCGGCACGCGGGTGCGTCTGCAGCTGCTGGGGCAGCATCCCGAATGGTTAGCAGAGAACGCTGCTCGTGCGGTGGAACTCGGCTCGTGGGGTGTCGACCTCAACTGCGGCTGTCCCTCAAAGCTGGTCAACGGCAGCGGCGGCGGGGCGACCCTGCTCAAAGATCCCGATCTGATTTATCGCGGTGCGAAAGCAATGCGTGCAGCGGTACCGGCAGCGTTACCGGTGACGGTCAAAGTGCGGCTTGGCTGGGATTCCAGCGCCCGCAGTCTGGAGATTGCCGACGCGGTTCAGCAGGCGGGAGCCAGCGAACTGGTGGTACACGGCCGGACCAAAGAAGATGGCTACCGTGCGGACGCCATCAACTGGCAGGCGATTGGTGATATTCGCCAGCGGCTGCGGATTCCGGTGATCGCCAACGGCGAGATTTTTGACTGGCAAAGCGCACAGGACTGTCTGCGTATTACCGGTTGTGATGCGGTGATGCTGGGCCGTGGTGCCCTGAACATCCCCAATCTCAGTCGGGTAGTAAAATATAATGAACCGCCGATGGCCTGGCCTGAGGTAGTGAAATTACTGCAAAAATATACCCGCCTCGAAAAGCAGGGTGATACCGGCTTGTATCACGTTGCGCGCATCAAACAGTGGCTCGGTTATCTGCGCAAAGCCTACGGCGAAGCCGAGGGTTTATTCAGTGAAATCCGCGCGTTAAAATCCTCAGATACGATTGCCCGCGCCATCGATTGTCACGCTGTTGTTCATGGTTTGTGATAAAAAATCAGGCGACCCGTTAGCAGCCTGACGGTATAGTGGGGAAAATTTCCTCTACCTTACAAGCCTGCTATGTCTGATGTCGCCGTATTGAGCAACAGCCAGCTCAATAAACGTATCCTCTCCGTCATTGTTTTCACCTTCTTCTGCTATCTCTCCGTTGGACTACCGCTGGCGGTACTGCCAGGCTTTGTCAAAAATCACCTCGGGTTCAGTTCGTTTGTCGCCGGGCTGATCATCAGCATTCAATATTTTGCCACCTTACTCAGTCGTCCGCAGTCGGGCCGGTTGGCCGATCGCCTTGGTCCAAAACGGGTGGTGATGCTGGGATTACTCTGCTGCGGCATGAGCGGCGTACTGACCATTATTGCTGCGCTGCTGAGCGAATGGCCGTGGCTGAGTCTGGCGCTGCTGGCGCTGGGTCGGCTGTTTCTCGGCGTCGGCGAAAGCTTCAGCAGCACCGGCTCAACCCTGTGGGGCATGAATATCGTTGGCCCGCTGCAAACCGCACGCGTCATCTCGTGGAACGGCGTCGCCACCTATCTGGCCATGGCGATTGGCGCGCCGCTTGGGGTGATGCTCAACAGCGGATTTGGCATGAGCGGCTTTGCCGGACTGATTGCGCTGATGGGGATAGGCGGCTACCTGATGGCCAGCCGCAAACCGGCGGTCACCGTCAGCGTTGGCGAACGTATTCCGTTTCACCGGGTCTTCTCCCGCGTCTGGCTGTATGGCCTGGCGCTCGGCTGTGGCACCATCGGTTTCGGTGTCATCGCCACCTTTATTACCCTCTATTTTGCCAGCCGTGACTGGCAGGGTGCGGCCTACGCGCTGTCGGTGTTTAGTCTCGGCTTTGTGCTGGTGCGCCTCGGCTTTGGCCGGTTTATCACCCAGTTTGGCGGGCTGCAGGTTTCGCTGTTCTCTTTTCTGCTGGAGTGTCTGGGGCTGCTCATCATCTGGCAGGCCGACAGTGCCTGGCTGGTCGGGGCGGGCGCCTTTCTCACCGGCTGCGGCTTCTCGCTGGTGTTTCCGGCGCTCGGCGTCGAGGCGGTCAAACGGGTCGAGCGTCAGGATCAGGGATCGGCACTGGGCACTTATTCCGCCTTTCTTGATTTGGGCCTCGGGCTGACCGGTCCGGTGGCCGGACTGTTCATTGGTCACTGGGGAATGCAGTCGGTTTATCTGGCGGCAGCGCTAATGGTGCTGGGCGCGCTGTTGATTACGCTGCGGCTTTACTGGCAAAACCGGCGGGCAGGCTAAGCGCCAGCCGGTGTCAGGCTGTCAGAGATGAATAAACAGCCAGTAGAGCAGGGCGGAGAGCATAATTGACACCGGCAGCGTCAGCACCCAGGCGATAGCCAGATTACGCAGCGTCGATAGCTGCAAACCGGAACGGTTGGCCGCCATGGTACCGGCCACGCCCGACGACAGCACGTGGGTGGTGGAAACCGGCAGGCCAAAGGCATCTGCAGCGCCAATGGTCGCCATCGCCACCAGCTCGGCGCTGGCTCCCTGAGCATAGCTGAGGTGGGTTTTACCAATCCGTTCGCCCACCGTCACCACAATCCGTCGCCAGCCGACCATGGTACCCAGCCCCAGCGCAATCGCCACCACCACTTTTACCCACATCGGAATAAAGCGGGTGGCGCTGTCCAGCTCGGTTTTGACCGCTTTCAGGTTACGTTCAGTCTCCTCCGGCAGCTTCACTTCGGCACTTTGCAGGTGCTTGATCGACTCCGACGCCAGGTACATCTGGTTACGGGTGTTGGCTACCGACTGTGCCGGGATATTTTCCATCGATCCGTAGCGGCGGATCTGGTCACCAATCTCGCTGAGCGTCATCGCCAGCGCCGGTAACACGTTGGGATTGAACTGACTGCTGCCAACAAACCCGATCAGCACGTCGCGGGCGGCCGGCGGCTGAGGCGCGGCCGGCTGCAGTTGCAGCAGCTGATGTTCGGTGACTTCGGTTAATGCCGCGACGCGCGGGATCTGATCGGCGGGCAGCGATCGGTTGAGGGCGTAAGCGATCGGCATGGTGCCGACCAGGATCAACATAATCAGCCCCATTCCTTTCTGACCGTCGTTTGAGCCGTGCGCAAAGGAGACGCCGGTACAGGTCAGGATCAGCAGGCCGCGGATCCAGACCGGCGGTGGCTGGTCGTTTTGCGGCGCGCTATAGAGCTGGCGATTGCGGATAAACAGCTTCATCGCCCACAGCAGCAGCCCGGCGCAGACAAACCCGACCACCGGCGACAGCAGCAGCGCATAGCCGACCTTCAGCGCCTGATCCCAGTCGACCCCGCTCAGGCCGCTGCGGCCGTGCAGCATCGCATTCGCTACGCCGACGCCGATAATAGAACCAATCAGGGTATGCGAAGAGGAGGAGGGCAGACCGAAATACCAGGTGCCAAGGTTCCAGATAATCGCCGAGAACAGCAGGGCGTAAACCATGGCAAAGCCGTTGCCGCTGCTGGCCTGCAGAATCAGCTCGACCGGCAGCAGGGAAATGATGCCAAAAGCGACCACGCCACTGGAGAGCAGCACGCCAAGGAAATTACAGATGCCGGACCAGATCACTGCGGTGCCTGGGGTCAGTGAATGGGTATAGATCACCGTGGCGACGGCGTTGGCGGTATCGTGAAAGCCGTTGACGAACTCAAAGCCCAGCGCGATCAGCAGCGCCAGTCCCAGCAAAAAGAACGGCAGATAGCTGGTCACCGGCATGTTGGTTTGTTCAACATCATTGACCAGATTCAGGCCAGCAAAGGCCAGCCCGGCCACCAGCAGAATGAAAAACAGCGGCTTGCTAAAGCGGCTGCTTTTGCCGTTGAAATCAGGGCGCCGGGTCGATGAGGAAGAAGAGAGACTGTTTTCGCTCATGGTGTACCTCGAGTTGCTGATGCCGGATGCTGATTTGCACCGGTACAACGCAGTGTGATACGCGCTTTGTATGACAGTAACATGACGGACTGGCGGGCGATCGGGCGCGGCGACAGGCTCAGCGAGCGATGGGTAATCGGGAGGCGGGGAAGGAGAGCAACGAAAAAAACCGCTAACGCAGGCAATAAAAAAGCCAGCGACAGGCGCTGGCTTCGGTGAGCGTAACGGCGATTACGACGGGTTATCGGCCGTGGCTGGCGCAGGGGCAGCGGCGGGCTGCTGTGGCTGCGCGGCGTCGGTGTTAGCCCCTTGCGAAGTCACCGGCGTCATCGGCTGCTCCTGTGGCGCAGCCTGCGGGTTCTCTGGCACGTCAACCGGCGCGGTCTGGATGTTGTTCTCCACACCGTTCACTTTTACCGGCATACCGGTACGGCCCTGAATGGCACCGTTCACCTGGTCCTGATTGACACTGGCGTCTACCAGCACTTTGCTGACAGCCTGCGTCAGTGTAATCGGCACCAGTTCACGTGAGTTGAACTGCTCTTCGGTGGTCGACAGCGGGTTATGTACTTCAACATAACGCGATCCGTCTGGCTCAACGGTGGCTTTGACCGGCTGATCAACGAACTGTACGCGTGTCCCGACCGGCACATTCTGGTATAGCCATTTGATATCCTCGGCACGCAGACGCACACAACCGTGGCTGACACGCAGACCAATACCGAAGTTGGCATTGGTACCGTGAATCGCGTACAGACGGCCGATATAGAGCGCATACAGTCCCATCGGGTTGTCCGGACCGGCCGGGAACACCGCAGGCAGATTCTCGCCGCGCGCCGCATATTCTGCGTGCATCGCTTTGGTTGGCGTCCAGGTCGGGCCATCTTTCTTACGTTCTACCGTTGTGGTCCAGTTGATCGGGGTATCTTTACCCAGTTCACCGATACCAATCGGCAACACCACCACGGTTTTGCTGCCTTTCGGGTAGTAGTAGAGACGCATCTCAGCGCTGTTAATCACAATACCTTCGCGCGGTGCGTCAGGCAGGATCAGCTGCTGTGGGATGATCATTTTACTGCCAGCCTTTGGCAGATAAACGTCAACCCCCGGATTGGCTTCCAGCATGTTGCTGAGGCCCATCTGGTACTGCGCCGCAAAGGCTTCCAGCGGCAACTTGCTGTCCTCAGGAACAGTAATCTCGATATTTTCCCCGATCAATCGGCTGTTGGCCGGCGGTAACGGGTAAACCACAGCAAAGGCTGACTGGCTAAACGCCGCCAAAGCCAATGCGATTGAAGCGAACGCGCGAATGCTCATTTTCATATTTTACAAGTCTTTATCGCCATGTTTCAGGCTTGTCAATGTGTCGAACCCATGCTGGCCAATGTGACCTGCTGCGCATTATATGTTCATTAAACTGACGATGTGAATCAGGATTTTAACCTGCCTGAAATACTTTACGTAACTTACCGTGTTATATCGGCATTTTTCAGCCGCTTACCGCCGTAAAAAGCCGGACTCACGGCTGCCACAACGTCACCTCGCCACTGAGTTTACGGTTCAGGAAAAAGGCGGCACTGATTAACGCCAGATGGGTCAGCGCCTGCGGCGTATTGCCCAAAGCGTGTCCGCGGCTGTCGAACTCTTCGGCGTAGAGTCCAAGCGGACTGGCGTAGCTCAGCAGCTTTTCAAATTCGAAATGCGCCTCCTGAATCCGGCCAGCGCGCGCCAGGCATTCGACATACCAGAAGGAGCAGGCGCCAAACGAGCCTTCCGATCCTTGCAGACCGTCAGCCGGCGTTTCATCAATGTTGTAGCGCCGCACCATGCCGTCGCTGACCAGATTGGCTTTGATGGCATCCAGCGTGGCAATCCAGTCGGGATCGGTCGCGCCGACAAAACGCACCAGCGGCATCAGCAGCATCGACGCATCAAGATGATCGCCGTGACGGGTAGAGGAGAAGTGGCCGCGCTCGCTGTTCCAGAAGTTGGCCCAGATATCTTCGCGAATCTCGCGGCGCACCCGATCCCAGCGCTCATACGGCATCGGTAACGATCGCTTCATGCCGAGACGCAGCGCGCGGTCCATCGCCACCCAGCACATCAGCCGTGAGTGAAGAAAATGCTCCGGCTGGCCGCGCATCTCCCAGATACCGGCATCCGGCTGATTCCAGTTGTCGCACAGCCGGTCGATCATTTGGGTGACGTGCAGCCAGCCGCGTTGTGAAATAGCTTCGCCATATTTATTGGCGAGATAGACCGCATCCATCAGTTCGCCATAAATATCCAGCTGGGTCTGCTGCCACGCATCATTGCCGATTCGCACCGGGCGTGAATCGCCGTAGCCCGACAGATTGAGCAACTCCATTTCATGCAGTTCGGTGCCGCTGTCCAGCCGGTACATCACCTGCAGGCGCATCTCATCGTGATGGCTGTTTTCGACGCAGCGTCCGACCCACTGGGTAAAATGTTTGGCTTCATCGACGTAACCAAGACGCATCAGAGCGTACATGCTGAATGAGGCGTCGCGGATCCACGAGGCGCGATAATCCCAGTTGCGCTCGCCACCCAGCTCTTCCGGCAAGCCAAAAGTGGCGGCGGCGGCAATCGAACCGTGGCGATGCGAGGTCAGCAGCTTAAGCGCCAGGGCGGAACGCTGTACCATCTCGCGCCAGCGGCCCTGATAGGTGCTGCGGGCGCTCCAGCGACGCCAGTAATTCAGCGTCTGTTCGAAACAGTGTTCAGTGGAGAGCGCTTCAATGTGCGCATCGTTGACGCTGCCAAATTCAAATTCAGCATGCTCGCCGGCCTGCAGGATAAAACTGGCGGTGGCGCTGTTCTCTTCCAGCGTCATCACCACGGTGGCGGCCAGGCGCAGCGAGGGCTGGCCTTCGGCATGAAAATCGATACAGCCGCGCTGCACTTCGGCGCGGGTCTGCGCCCGGGCGTAGTCGTGACGGGGTGAGCAACGCATGGTGAATCGCGCTTTACCACGCACCATTTTTACCCGCCGGATCAGCCGCGGCAGTTTGGCATCATCATCGCAAATCGGCATGTAATCGGTGATTTCGGCCACGCCCTCATCGCCCAGCCAGCGGGTCTGTAAAATGTTGGTATCGGGCAGGTAGAGCTGCTGACGGCGCACGTCCTGCCAGTCCGGGGCCAGAGAGAAAAGCCCGGCGTCATCACTGTCGAGCAGCGCGGAAAAGACCGAAGGGCTGTCGAGTTCAGGCCAGCAGAGATAATCGATGGTACCGTCATTGGCGACCAGCGCGCAGGTGCGCAAATCGCCAATCACGCCGTGGTCCTCAATCTTGCGTTTTACCTTACTCATCCTGGTCTCCCTGTTAGTGTCATTGCTAACTATAGTCGAGGCGGCAGCGTCGGCGGCGGCCTGGCACAGAGGGTTAATTCAGCGTAGCGATCGGATCAGCGTCTGATTAACCGAATGGGCGCTGACGGCGGGCGAATTTTTCAGGACGGTTATACTGGTGATGACACTTTCCTAAAGGAGGCCGTTATGACCACATCCCAGAGCAAAGTCGCTATTATCACCGCATCAGACTCAGGCATTGGCAGCCGCTGCGCCGAAATGCTGGCAGAGCAGGGCTTCGATATTGGTATCACCTGGCGTTCAGACGAAGAGGGCGCGCAGCGCACCGCACAGCGGGTGCGGGAGATTGGCCGGCGTGCCGAAATTATTCAGCTCGATTTGGCTGACCCTGAACGGGGCGGTCAGTCACTGCAACAGCTGATCGATAAGTTTGGCCGGATCGATGTGCTGGTAAACAATGCCGGTGCCAATTTCAAAGCGGATTTCCTCGATGTCACCTATGAAGACTGGCGTAAAACCTTCGCAGTGGATGTCGATGGCGTGTTTGTCTGCGGCCAGATTGCTGCCCGCAAGATGGTTGAGCAGGGCGAAGGCGGACGCATTATCAATATCACTTCGGTGCATGAGCATACACCGCTGCCCGGTTCGGTGGCCTATACGGCGGCAAAACATGCGGCCGGCGGCCTGACCAAATCGATGGCGCTGAGCCTGTTGCCGCACAACATTCTGGTCAATGCGGTGGCACCCGGGGCTATCGCCACGCCGATGAACAAGATGACCGATGAGGATGCGCACCAGGTGAAGATGCCGGAAATTCCGGCTGGCCGTCCCGGTGACACCCACGAAATTGCCAGCATGGTGGCCTGGCTCTGCTCTGAGTGGGCGACCTACACCACCGGCCAGTCGTTTATCATCGATGGCGGGTTCATGCTGGCGAATCCGCAGTTTAAAGGTTACTGATCGGCCCGACGGTTATGCCAGCGGCGGATAACCCAGCGCAGCACAAAGGCAAACACAATGGCACCGACCAGCCACAGCAGATGTTTAAGGTGCTGATCCAGTTTGTGCAGCCACGGAGCGATGATGCCGCCGGCAAAGTAGCCGAGGGTGACGAAAATCAGCGCCCAGATTGCCGCCCCAATCACGTTGAGAATGAAAAATTTCATCGGATTGAGGCGGCTGGCACCGATGATGATCGGGCCAATCAGGCGGAAGCCATACATAAAGCGCACCCCAATCACAAACAGGCTCGGCCGGCGCTTGATCAGCCGGTTAGCCTTGACCACCTTATCCTGATGTTTTTTAAGCCGCCGCAGAATGCGCGCACCGTAGCGGCGACCAATCCAGTAGAGCAACTGATCGCCGATGATGCCGCCGGCCATCGCGGCCACCACCACGCCAGCATAGTGCAGCAGTCCCTCATGTGCGGCGACACCGCCGAGCAGGGTAAAGGTTTCCCCTTCGGCGATACACCCAATCAGCAGCGCCAGATACCCGTACTGGGTAATTAATCCGTTGATATCCAAATGCAAAATGGCACTCCCTGTTTATGGCTGTTTGCTTAAGTCTATACGTGATTTGGCTTCGCTTCCGCCCGCCGACCGCCACTGCGCTTATTTTTGCTGTTTTTTTGCCCAGCCGCCACGAAAGTTGTACTGCCGTTTATACTTGAAGTGTCGCTGCCCTCAGAGACCCTCTTGCCGTTCCGGGCAGCCCTTTGCATCAGAGGAGTGACTGTATGAACCATGTCTGGGGACTTCTGGCGCATCCGAATCAGGAAATGCGCCATATCAAGCAAGAGAATGAGAGCGTCTCGCACCATTACACCCACCATGTCCTGCTGATGGCGGCCGTTCCGGTTATCTGCGCCTTTATCGGCACTACCCAGCTGGGCTGGAACCTGGGCGAGGGGCAGTTTGTGCAACTGAATCTGGCGACCGGGATCGGGCTGGGTATTCTGTTCTATCTGATTATTCTTGGTGGCGTCGCGGTGATGGGCCGGGTAATCCACTGGATGGCCCGTAATTATCCGCAACGGCCAGGCGTGCAGCGCTGTACCGTGTTTGCCGGTTACGTTGCGACGCCGCTGTTTCTTAGCGGGCTGGTGGCGCTCTATCCGCTGGTCTGGCTCTGCGTACTGGTGGGCGCCTTAGCGCTGGTGTATACCGGCTATCTGCTCTATATCGGCATTCCGCTGTTCCTCAATATTGACCGTGAAGAGAGCCTGCGTTTTTCCGGCTCAACGCTGGCAATTGGCGTGCTGGTATTTGAAGTGTTACTGGCGATGACCGTGATTCTGTGGGGTTACGGACCACGCCTGTTCTGATCTGCGGCTGCCGCCGGTCTGACGGCAGCCTGCTTTTTAACGCCCGGAAACAATCTCACCAGGAAATTTCTTAACCTTCAGCGTATGATGCTGCTGCCAGCCCGCGCTCTGACTGCCTTGACGCCGGCGGCCTGTGTCTGACACAGCGCACAATTTCAACCGGGTCTTTTTTCTGTGATGCCTGCAAAAATTCGTTTCACTCTGTTCTCGCTGGCGCTGCTCGTTTCCGGGCAGGGGATCGCACTCCCCGCGCAGGCGGCAACTTCACTGTCGCAAATGGCGCCGATTGCGCAACCGCAGATTGCCTCTGGCAGCGCGATGATTGTCGATCTCACCACCAATAAAGTGCTGTTCTCCAGCCATCCGGATCGCGTCAGGCCGATTGCCTCGATCACTAAGTTGATGACCGCGATGGTGGTACTGGACGCGCACCTGCCGATGAATGAAATGCTGACGGTCGATGTCAGCCAGACGCCGGAAATGCGTGGGGTGTTTTCTCGCGTCAAACTCAACAGCCAGATCAGCCGCCGCAATATGCTGTTACTGGCGCTGATGTCGTCGGAGAACCGCGCCGCTGCCAGCCTGGCGCATGCCTATCCGGGCGGTTATAACGCCTTTATCCAGGCGATGAACGCCAAAGCGCGCGCGCTGGGCATGAAACATACCCGTTACGTTGAGCCGACGGGCTTATCAACGCAAAACGTCTCGAATGCTGAAGATCTGATTAAATTGCTGAAGGCAACGCGGGAATATCCGCTGCTTGGCGCACTCAGCACCACCAAAGAAGAAACTGCGGTATTTACCCATCCGAGCTACGCGCTGCCGTTCCGTAATACCAACCATCTGGTGTACAAAAATGACTGGCGCATTCAGCTGACCAAAACCGGTTACACCGACGAGGCGGGACACTGCCTGGTGATGCGCACCATGATCAACAATCGCCCGGTGGCGCTGGTGGTGCTGGACGCCTTTGGTAAATATACCCACTTCGCCGATGCCAACCGCCTGCGCGACTGGATCGAAACCGGCAAGGCTGCACCCGTTCCTGCTGCCGCGCTGGCCTACAAAAAACAGAAATCAGGTCAGGTTGCCAGCAATGGTGCCAGCAGTGCCGGGGTTGAGTAGACCCGCGCCGGTGTAGCGCCTCAGGCGCTCCGGTGATGTTCTGGGCTGCACCAGAGGGCGACACGGCCGCAACCGCCGTGATCCGCCCGCCAGCCGCAACGGAGGCCCGTGGTTTCCGTTGCGGCCGGAACAGCCTGAATACGGAACAATAATTGCCCGCTATTCCTATAGTTTCATCGCTTGCAAAGCCCTACACTACGCGCGAATGGCGAGGGTAGATCGCCTGATTATGCTGCTGGAATCTCACTGATATGTTTAAGCTACGATCCCTTTTTGCGCTGTTAATGCTGGCTCTGGTGGCGTTTGCCCCGGCGTGGTCGCAGGCGGCGGATGATGCGGCGAGTGCCGCACAAGAACAAGATGCTCCACCAAAGCTCAACGCCGCGGTCGAACTGCCTAAGATGCAGAAGATCCTCGATAAAATCAAAAGCCAGATCTCGGGCGATACCGGCGAAAGCAAGCTGACACAGCTGAATGAAATGGCGCTGGAGCTGTCAGGTAACGCCGACACGCTGGGCCAGGCTCTGCTGCCCGATCGCCAGCAGCTTGATGCTCAACTGGCGGTGCTGGGACCGGCACCGAAGCCGGACAGCGGCATGAAAGAGACGCCGGAGGTAACGCGCAAGCGTAATGCGCTGGAAAATCAGAAGAGCAAGCTTGACGATCAGATCAAACAGGCAGAGGGCATCAAAAACGGTGCGCTGATGCTCTCATCGCAAATCGTTAACCTGCGTCGCGATCAGCTTAAGAGCCAGCTGGCGCTCAACTCGGGCAGCATCCTCGGACCGCGTTTCTGGGCACCGGTGCTTAGCAGCCAGGATCTGGACGGCGAGAAAATCAGCGAATTCCTGCAGGAGCTGCAGGATACTGCGGCGCTGTCGTGGGAGCCGGGCTGGCGTTTTGGCAGCGTGGCCTGGCTACTGGCAGCGCTGCTGGTGATGACGATTGGCCGCCGCTACAGCGAAGAGTTTCTTGCCTGGGTCAGCATTCATAAATTGCCGGAAGGGCGGTTGCGTCGCAGTTTCCTTGCGGCAGCGATTGCCATCACCACGCTGGTGGCGGTGGTCCTGACCTTCAACTTTATCGCGCTGGCATTTACCCGCCGTGATGATGTGTCAGATAACGTACAGGATTTTGTTGATCGTCTGGTTCAGCTTAGCGTGTTCTGCGGTTTAATTGCCGGACTGGGCCGCGCGTTTCTGTCTACCCGCCGGCCAAGCTGGCGCCTGCCGACCATCTCTAATGAAGTGGCGATGGCGCTGAAGCCTTTCCCGCCGATCACTGCCGTACTGGTGTTTATCTTCCAGACGGTGGAGGCGTTTAACTACAGCGTCGGCACCAGCCTGAACACCACTATCTTCGCTAACGGCCTGACGGCGTTACTGATTGGCAGCACCGCGCTGGCGATCAGCATCCGCACCAACCGGGTTCGCCGCCGCATGACGCAGGCGGGCACGCCGCCGGAAGCGCAATCGACGCTGGTCGGGCTGATTCAGATGGGCCTGACCCTGACGGCGCTGGCGATTCTGCTGTCGCTGGTTATTGGCTACGTAACGCTGGCGCGCTTCCTGAGTTATGAGGTGATCTGGTGCGGCCTGCTGTTTGGTTCGTTCTACTTCCTCAGCCATCTGCTGAGTGATGGCTGCGAAAGCCTGTTTTCGACCAGTAACTCCTCCGGACGACGCATCCAGAGCTCGCTGAACATCAACGAGCGCCATCTGCAACAAACCGCCACCCTGCTGACGGCCCTCGGTAAAACCGTGCTGGTGCTGTTTGTGGTGCTGGCGCTGCTTAACGGGACTTTCGCCTCTTCGACCCCGATTGAACTGCTGCAAAAAGCGATTGAGTTCTGGGGCGGTAAAGGACTGGAGTCGCTGAATATTGTTCCGGCGCATATGGTCAATGCGCTGGTCTGCCTGGTGGTCGGCATCTATGTGCTGCGGTCGATTCGCCGCTGGCTGGACAATGATTTCCTGCCAAAAACCACCATGGATGTTGGCATGCGGGTGTCGCTGGTGACGCTGTTCAGCAACATTGGCTACGTGCTGATTATCCTGCTGACTCTGTCGATCATGGGGCTGCAGTGGAACAAACTGGCATGGATTGTCAGTGCGCTGTCGGTCGGTATCGGTTTTGGTCTGCAGGAGATTGTGAAGAACTTTATCTCGGGGCTGATTCTGTTAACCGAGCGTCCGGTGAAAGTGGGCGATCTGGTGTCCATCAGCGGCATTGAGGGGGATATCCGCCGGATTAACGTGCGCGCCACCGAAATTCAGTTAAGCGATAAATCTACCGTGATCGTGCCGAATTCGCAGTTCATCTCGCAGAACGTGCGTAACGCCACCATGGGAAATGCGCAGGGCGTGGTGACAATTATGCTTACCTTCCCGCTGGATATCGATCCTTCTAAAGTTCGCGATATCCTGCTGGAGGTCTATAACGAAAACGAACGCATTCTGGATACGCCAGAGCCGTCGGTGTCGTTTAAGGATCTGACCCAGCAGGGGATTGTGCTGAGCGTGACCGGCAACGTAGCCGGGCAGCGCCAGATCTCCGGGGCGAAGAGCGACCTGCTGTTTGATATTCTGACCCGCCTGCGTAAAGAGGGCATTATGCTCTCTACGCCGCAAACCATGATCATCGAGCGTCGCCCGCAGGCGGCAATAGCCTCCTCCGACGAGCAGCTGCTGTCATAAATATCAGGCCGACGCATGTCGGCCTTTTTTATCTCATGCCGAGCGGCCTTTCATCGCGGCGCACTGCTCCGGGTCTATACCGATCCGGCAGCAGGCTGACCGCTTCAACTACCACTGTGCCTTACAGCGTTTCAACCCGGCTGTGACGCTCGCCATCAGCACTCACCGAGCGGATCTGCACCGCACCGCTTACCGCCGGCGGTCGGATGGCATCATATCGCAGCCAGTGGCTACCCTTATCGAGGCTGTACTCCAGCGTCACGCCCGGTAGCGCCACGTTCATCGTCAGCACGCCGTTGATAATTTTCGCACCAGGCTGCGGCAGGCGGTAGCCGATACCGGATTTATCCAGCTTCGCCAGCTCACGCTGTCCCAGCAGATTGGCGAAGCGTTGCCAGTCCTGCTGCAGTGCGTGCCGATCGACCAGACGGGTCTGGCCGCCGATAAATTCGCGTCCGGCCTGATAGTCCAGCTCCCAACTGGCGCGATGCCAGCTGCGTTCCGCCACGGCGAACAGGCGGGGATAAATCATATATTCCATCTGTGGGTCGGTGCGCACGGTTTCACTCCACAGCTGAGCCGAGATGCCATAGGCACCGCGCCACGGCTTATCCGATTTAGCCGTGAAATATTTACCGTCGCGATCGGTCGAGGTTTCGGCATTCTGCGGCAGGTTGTCCGGCGCGAAGGCAAATATTTTACGTTCATCGCTGAAGCGGGTGCCCCAGTAATAACCGCGCTCAAGTGGATTCACTTCGTACGGGAAATCCAGATAGAGGTAATCCGGGCTGGTGATCACCACATCGTAGCCTTTTTGCGCCCAGTCGCCGGCGCTGTCAAAACCGCCCCAGTAGAGGGTATCCCAGAAATTGACCGCCACCCGCGGCGTGGCGAAGGCGCGGGCGTTCTGCGCGTCTTTTAACCCATCCTGCCAGGCCTGCATGTTGCCAATACCGTGCCGGTTAACCGTCTTGCTTACCGCCAGCGCAAAATAGCTCGGCAGGTGGGTCAGGTCGGTGACTTTGCCACTTTTCACCAGCGCCTGACAGACCTGCGATTTCGCCCACGGCTGATCTTCCTGTTGCCAGTCACGCAGGCCAGTGCCGGGCTTAGGGTGCTGGCGATCGGAATAGCCGGCACCAAAACGGATATTTTTCGCCTCATCACCGCCGAACTGCCAGCGGGTTAACGGCTGTCCCGCCTGACGGTGCATCGCCTGCATCTCCCCAATCACTTTGTCGACAAAGCGCAGAGAGCTATCAATGCACGGGTTGAGGTAGCTGGTACGATCGTAGAACTGTACCGAGGTGGTATTGGAATCGTCGGTCGGATCGCGCAGGCGATATGCGCTGGCCTGTTCGGGTTGCCCGGCGCGCATCAGCCGCTGATAGCGCGCCTCCATGGCAATTACTGCCGCGCGGGCGTGGGCCGGCATATCGATCTCCGGCATCACGGTGATATGGCGGGCCGCGGCATACTCCACAATCTCAATGTAGTCGGCGCGGCTGAAGTAACCGCTGCCGTTGTTGTCGCTAAACGGCCCGGAGCCGAGCTGCGGCAGCAGGCAGTGCTGCTCGCTGACATCATGGCAGCGCCGGCTGCCCACCCCGGTTAATTCCGGTAAGCCGGGGATTTCGATGCGCCAGCCCTCATCGTCGCTGAGATGAAAGTGGAAAACGTTCATCTTCCAGGCCGCCATCTGATCGAGCAACCGCAGCACCGCCTGCTTACTGTGGAAATTACGCGCCACATCAAGGAAGGCGGCGCGATAGGCAAAACGCGGCGCATCCCGCGCTTCCAGCGTGGCAATCTGCGCTGTGCCGTCGGCGGGTACCAGCGACAGAATCGACATCAGGCCATACAAAGCGCCCGCGGCATCGTAGCCCACCACTCGGGCGCTGCGGCTGTTGATATTCAGCTGGTAGGCACCGGACTTCGCCAGTTTGCCACTGAAATGGTCGGGTCGGATTTCGCTGGCGATCGCGTAGCCCGCTGCACTCTGTTTAACCCCCAGTCGTTCGAAGTGCTGGCTGACTACCTGGCGAGTGGCAGTGTTGAGTCCGTTAAGCGACAGCTTCACGCCGTGGCTGAGCGTGGCATCGTGCGGGTGAAGTTTGACCTCAAGCGGCGTCGGGCTGATCTGACCGCGCAACGCCGAGGCCGGCAGGGTGGCGATATCGCTGTTTTTATCAAAACGGCTGACCGGCTGCATCAGGATGTTCTGGTCGTCGGCGCTGCGTCGCCAGTTATCGCCGAAGGGCAGCACAAACTGACTCAGATCCTCACTGTCGGTGCTGGCAATAATTTTTGGCGTCGCTTCTCCGGCGGTCACATACCAGCGCGGCATCACATCGGTGATAAACAGCTGCCAGTACTCGTTAACGATTGGGATCGTCACCGATTCACCCGCGCCAATACCGGTGAACTTGTCGGTTGGCTCAAGGCGTGTCAGATCGCCAACAATGTGCGTCATCTTAAACTGGTCGTTATCTACCCGCAGCGTCTGGTGCACGTTGCTCATGGTGATTGCCCAGTTTTTGCTGGTCAGCGCCGGGCCATGATTGGTCAGGGTAATGGTGGCGCGGTTACAGGAAGACCAGTCGGCACCCAGTGCGGCGCAGTTTGTGCCATGCAGGGCAGCCAGATTATCGGTCACCTGATAAGTGACGCCGAACTGGCTGATTTGATTGACAATCTGCTGGTCGGACAGGCTGGCGTGACTGGCCAGAGCAACGCTCAAAAGGCTGAGCGCGAAAAAACGTGGGTTTACCATTTTCTTTATCCTTATGTCGGCAGAAGCGATAGCCGGGTCAGAGCCGCAAGGTCAGAACAGGGTGAAAGGCGCGATTACCATCAGCTTGATATCCTTCTCATCCTGAAAAATGTTGCCGTAGCCGCCGCTGTAACTGGGCAGATTGCTGTGATTGTCGTAGCGGGTGTAGTGCAGCTTAAACAGCGTATCTTTGGCGCGACCCTGCTGAATCTGGTAGATCAGATCGAGGTTCCAGGCTGATTCAGTCAGCCGCTGGCGCTGATCGAAGGCGGGTTGGCTGGAAGGCTTTGCATCCCAGCCCCAGACCCAGGAACCGCCCACTTTCCATCCCGCCAGCTGCCACGGCGTTAAATCGAGCAGGGCACCGGCAAAGATTGCTTTTTCACCGTTGGCGTTCCAGTCAGAGCGGGCATCCCACCAGATATCCAGGCGGCCATTGGAGCTGGCGTAGCCTGGGGTCATGCGCTGTAAGAAGAAGCCCTGATTGCCTTCTGCTTTGACCCAGCTGCCCTCGAGCCGCAAATCGACCGGGCCGACGGTATAGCCGAAGGTGATCGCCTGTAACCAGGCGAGGCCGTCATAAACATCACTGGCATTACTCGCGCCGCCATGTTGTTTATCCTGCGCGCCGTAAAATTGATAACTGGTTCGCAGATCGTTGCCAGTGAGTGGAATTGTCCACGACGCTTTAGCAAAATATTGATCGATATAGCCAGCTGACTGACCAAAAGCGCCTTCCAGCACCAGACTGTTTTTGAAATCATATTTAACGCCGAAAGCATGCAGGTAACGAATATCCGTTACGCCATCTGCCTGTCGGAAATGATATAAATCACGATACCAGGGGGCTTTATATTTATCGCTCCACAGATATGAAAACGATAATTCGCCCGCCTGGCCGAAATCATAAATGGCACCGGCTTCCGCGCCGCGATAGGTGCCGGGTAAAAAACTCCAGTGTGGCGCAACTAATGTCTGTCCGGCTGGCTGAATATAACCCGCCCGTAACCAGTAGTCCTGATATCGGGCTTTCAGCGCCGCTTTATACAGCGAGGCACCGCTGGTGTCGCCCTGCCACGCTTCATCCCAGCGATTACGTGCCCGGCTAAAGCCAATTTCATTCGGTGCGGCCGGGCCGCTGTGGGCCAGTTCGGCTGCACCGAACACGGCGAGATCGAGGCCCAGCCAGTCGGCGGCGTACCCTGACTGGAAGTCGAGATTAGCGTTAAGCGTAGTGTGGTGCAGGTTAGCCCGATATTCACCGTTGTGTTCACTGTTTGGGTCGATCTCTTTTCGATCACGCTGACGTTGCCAGTAAAAAAGATTACCGCCCAGTGAAGAATCGTCAATAAAACCAGCCGCCTTAACCGGGTGAAGCCATAAGGCGGATCCGGTACTGGCCAGAATAACCAATTGCATTAAAGCTAACGCGTAATTAAATTTTCGCATTGCGATTCCTTGCTGAATAGAGCGCCAGGGTGCGGGATGTCATAAATAAGTGCTGGAGCCAATCTATTTTTCGCGACGCGAATTATCAATCGGGCGATCGATCTTTTGTGAGAGATTGTGCAGAAAGAAATAATACGAAAATAAAGCAATTGCGACTTAATACTGATAATTAATTTTTATCGCTGTGAATGTTTTTTTAGCTAATAAAGATTGTTAATAAAGGTGCGGTGCAGAGGCGAAATGTATTTAAGCCAAAACAGGCCATTAAAAAAGCCTGCTCAGCGTGGCAGGCCTGGGTCGCAGATGCGCTAGCGGGTGACAGCTTAAGGCTGTCTGACCGCCCAGCCTTTCAGTTTACTGGTTTTGCCGATGCCCGGATTGAAGCTGTTGGTGGGATCGAGTTGCCGGTAAAACGCCGCCAGTTGGGGTTTGGCCTGATAGAGGTGTCCGACGTTGTGCTCAGCCGGATATTCCGCACCGCGCGCCTGTAAAATCTCCAGCATCTGCGCCTTCAGCGCATGCGCGTCGACCCCTTTCCGGACGATGTAATCCTGATGGAACACGTGACAGAAGAAGTGGCCGTAGTAGAGACGATGGCTGAGCGAGGCTTTTATCGCCTCAGGCAGGGTTTCGAACCAGTCCGGATCGTTGCGGCGTAATGCGATATCCAGCGCCAGAATATCTTCCACTTCATCCGCGTGCACCGCGTGATAGCGAACTGCCGCGCCCGCCGCGGCAAAGCGATGCAGAAAGGCGTGAGCCCCTTCTTTGCCTTCACACTCAAAGTATTCGCCGCCGCCTTCGCGGAAGTAATCGCGTAAATAGTTGCGGGCTTCCGCAACGCCATCGCCCGACATCTTCAGCATCAGATAGTGTTCATACTTGTCGCGATACTGCTTCATGCGTTTCGGCAGATGGGCCGGGAACAATCGGCTCAGACGCTGCAGCAGCCGGTCGCTGAAGTGCGGTTTAATAAACGACAGTTTGCTCAGCCAGGCGTCAACGCGGCCTTTCAGGGTGAAAAACAGCGGCATCTTGTCAGTGCCCAGCTTGTCGATCATCAGGAAGGTGTCTTTGCCGTAGACCTCAGCGATGTCATAGATGTCGCGGTGCATATATTCGCCCGCCACCGGCAGGTTGCTGAAGTGCGCCAGCATGTGGCGACGGATATCGCTCAGCACGCTCGGATCGTTGGTACCGATATAAAATACCTGCTGCTGAGGCTCGGTGGCAAAGGTGTCGAGACGTACGGCGAACACCGCCAGCTTCCCGGCACAGCCCGATGCCTCAAACAGGCGGCGGGCATCAGCGTTATAGCGGGCTGGCGTATCGGCATCGACTTCACGCACCCGGCTGGCGTAATCGTGATCGGAGGCGTGGCGACCGTCATGATGGACATCGGTTTGCTGCCAGCGATCGTCATCCAGCCGGCCGAGAATCTCTTCCGGCGACTGGCCTAAATCGATGCCAAGGTGGTTAACCAGCCGCAGTTTTCCCTGCGCATCAATCTGCGCGTACAGCGCCATTTCGCTGTAGGCCGGGCCGCGTTTGATCAACGATCCGCCGGAGTTATTACAAATCCCGCCCAGCACCGAGGCGCCAATGCACGACGATCCAATGACCGAATGCGGCTCGCGTCCCAGCGGCTTAAGCACTTTCTCCAGCTGATAGAGCGTGCTGCCCGGGAACGCCAGCACTTGCTTACCGTCATCGATTAACTGCAGCTTATCCAGCCGCAGGGTGCTGATGATCACCAGCGGGCGATCGTAATCATCGCCGTGCGGGGTAGAGCCTTCCGTCAGGCCGGTATTGGCCGCCTGCATCAGAATAATGGCATCGGCATTCACCAGCGTCTGCAGCACCCGCCACAGCTCCAGCAGGGTGGCAGGGAACACCACCGCCAGCGCGTCGCCTTCGCCGGAGCGAAAGCCTTTACGATAGCGGGCGGTCTGTTCAGGTTCGGTGAGCAGGTGAGCGGGGCCGACCAGGCGGCGTAGGTCAGAAAGCAGGGCAGAGGTCTGTTTCATGGGCAATTCCCTTGTCTTATCAGTGCGTCATTACTGTAGCACGTCAACTCACTGCAACGCAGTGTGACACCGGCAGGCTACCTGCTATTCTCTTCTTGTGGCACACTGCCGCCTGTTTATTCGATATTGCGCAGTTACTTAAGAGAACCCACCCTGATGAAATGGATTTACTCTGTTAGTCTCGCTGTCTCCCTCGCGATGCAACCGGCATTGGCTGAGACAATGCCAGGTAACCACCCGATGACCGAACAGGCGCGGGATGCGTTCGTCAACGATCTGCTGACCAAAATGACGCTGGATGAGAAAATCGGCCAGCTGCGTTTAATCAGCGTCGGGCCTGATAATCCAAAAGAAGTCATCCGTGAGATGATCAAGAAAAGTCAGGTTGGCGCGATTTTCAATACCGTTACCCGTCAGGATATCCGCGCGATGCAGGATCAGGCGATGCAGCTCAGCCGGCTGAAAATTCCGCTGTTCTTCGCCTACGATGTGGTTCACGGGCAGCGCACTATTTTTCCGATCCCGCTCGGCCTGGCCGCCAGCTGGGATCTTGATGCGGTAAAAGAGGTGGGACGGGTTTCCGCCTATGAAGCCGCCGACGACGGCCTCAACATGACCTGGGCGCCGATGGTGGACGTCAGCCGGGAACCGCGCTGGGGCCGTGGCTCAGAAGGCTTTGGTGAAGATACCTACCTGACCGGCGAAATGGGCCGCAGCATGGTGCAGTCGATGCAGGGCAAAAGCGCGGCTGACCGCTATAACATCATGACCAGCGTTAAACACTTCGCGCTGTATGGCGCAGTGGAAGGCGGACGCGATTACAACACAGTCGACATGAGTCCGCAGCGGATGTTCCAGGATTATCTGCCGCCCTATAAAGCCTCGCTGGATGCAGGCAGCGGCGGCGTGATGGTGGCGCTGAATTCAATCAATGGAGTACCGGCCACGGCGGATAGCTGGCTGCTGAAAGATTTGCTGCGCGATAAGTGGAAATTCAAAGGCATCACCATCAGCGATCACGGTGCCATTAAAGAACTGATTAAGCATGGTGTTGCCAGCGATCCACAGGATGCGGTGCGTATTGCGCTGAAGTCGGGCGTCGATATGAGCATGAGCGACGAATATTACAGCAAATATCTGCCCGATCTGGTGAAGAGCGGCGCGGTCAGCATGGCGGAGATCGACGATGCGGCGCGTCACGTCCTCAATGTCAAATATGACATGGGGCTGTTTAACGATCCTTACAGCCATCTGGGGCCGAAAGAGAGCGATCCGCAGGATACCAACGCCGAAAGTCGCCTGCATCGGGCCGAAGCGCGCGATGTCGCACGCAAAAGTATGGTGCTGCTGAAAAACCGGCTGGAGACCTTGCCGCTGAAGAAGTCGGGCACCATTGCCCTGATTGGCCCGCTGGCGGACAGTCAGCGCGATATCATGGGCAGCTGGTCAGCGGCCGGCGTGGCGAAGCAGTCCATTTCGCTGCTGCAGGGAATGCGCAATGCCACAGCCGGCAAAGCGACGCTGCTGTATGAAAAAGGTGCCAACATCACCGATAGCAAAGGCATTCAGGATTTCCTCAACCTGTATGAGCAGGCGGTGTCGGTCGATCCGCGTTCGCCGCAGCAGCTGATTGATGATGCGGTGGCCAAAGCGAAGCAGGCAGATGTGGTGGTTGCGGCGGTTGGTGAAGCGCAGGGCATGGCGCATGAAGCCTCCAGCCGCAGCGACCTGGTGATCCCGGCCAGCCAGCAGAAGCTGTTAGCCGCGCTGAAGGCTACCGGCAAACCGCTGGTGATTGTGCTGATGAATGGCCGTCCGCTGGCGCTGGTGAATGAAGACCGGATGGCCGATGCGATGCTGGAAACCTGGTTCAGCGGCACCGAAGGCGGCAATGCTATCGCTGACGTGCTGTTCGGAGATTACAATCCGTCGGGCAAGCTGCCGGTCTCCTTCCCGCGTTCAGTCGGTCAGATTCCGATCTACTACAACCATCTGCCGACCGGCCGTCCGTATAACCCGGAGAAGCCGAACAAATACACCTCGCACTATTACGATGCGGCTAACGGCCCACTCTATCCATTTGGCTATGGCCTGAGCTATACCACTTTCACCGTGTCGCCGGTAAAAATGTCCTCATCGACCATGCCGCGTAACGGCAGCATTGAAGCCAGCGTCACGGTGACCAACAGCGGCAAGCGCGACGGTGCAACGGTGGTGCAGCTGTATCTGAACGATCCGGTTGCCTCCATCAGCCGGCCGGTTCAGGAGCTGCGCGGCTTTAAGCGCATCATGCTGAAAGCGGGCGAGTCGCAGACCGTGACCTTTAAGATTGATGTTGATGCGCTGAAGTTCTGGAACCAGCAGATGCAGCAGGTGGCAGAACCGGGTAAATTCAATGTGATGATCGGGCTGGATTCCGTTCGTACCCAGCACGCACAGTTCGACTATTTATAACCGTCCCTCTTTGTTTCCTGAGGGAGATGCGGCGCGCCAGAGGTTACGGCGCGCCGCATTCTTTCTGTTATCAGAGCCATCATGATTAATCTGCGTGACCGCATCCAGCAACAGGTGTTTCGTCTTAACGGCCTGTCGCTGAATGAATTCGACATTTCTCAGCCGCCTGGCGATCCCGGTCTGTTTGGCCCGGACAGCATCATCTGGCAGGTACACGGTGATTTTACCTCAATGATGTGCGGCGGCATCAGTGCGCTGCTGCTACAGATGCTGCACCCGGCTGCGCTGGCTGGCGTCTGGGATCACTCTAACTTTCGTCAGGATATGATGGGTCGCCTGCGGCGCACCAGCCAGTTCATTGCGGTCACCACCTTTGGTAACACCCAGGATGCACATACGCTGATTGAGCGGGTGAAGCGTATTCACCTTAAAGTCAGCGGCGTCGACAGCGCTGGCAAACCTTATGCCGCCAGCGATCCACATCTGCTGACCTGGGTACACGTGGCGGAAACCAGCCGTTTTCTGGCTGCCCATCTGCGCTATAAAAATCCGCGCCTCAGTCGCGCCGATCAGGATCGCTATTATCAGGAAGCCGCGCTGATCGCCGAAGCGCTGGGAGCGGAACGGGTACCCAAAAGTGTCGTCGATGTTGCGGATTACCTGCAACAGATGCGTTCGGAGCTGCGTTTTGATCAGCGCACGGCGGAAGTGACGCGCCTGCTGATGAACGCGCCCGCCCCAAGCTGGCAGGCCAGACCGGTAATGAAAGTGATGCTGAAGTCAGGCTTTGGCCTGATGCCGGACTGGGCGCAGGCGATGTCGGGCCGTGAAATCGGCCGCTGGCAGCAGGCGGTGATCGATCAGCAGATCGCGGCGATTGCCGTCGGTTTACGCTGGTCGATTCAGCGCGGTGCCTGGTATCGGGCGATGGTCAGGATGGGCCGCCATCCGGTCTGATGACCGCCCGATTCGCGCCGGTGCGCTTTCATTTTTAGTTGGCTAAACGCAGCGTATCCGCCTCTGCGGCCGCCCCCCTCCCGCCCGAATCTGACTCCGCCATACTCGTCTCGATGACGCACTTTGAGACTATTACCCTTGTCTCAGATGGCGGCAGTCACGATCCTGCTCTATTCTCGGGGAAAATGGATTCCTCCAGGCTTTGTCGAGGCACTATGACGTACAAATCCCTGATTGCTGAAGTCCACAATCAGCAACGCACCCTGACCGCGATTGTTGAGCAGGATGCGCGCACCGCCTATTTTTACATCTGGCCGACCGATCTGTTTCGCAGCCAGTACGCGGTGCGCGGCTGTTGGTTACGTAATCTGCTGCCGGCACCGGCACAGGAAGATCGTGAAGCGATGGAGCAGGGCATAGCGCCGCTGCTCAGCGCCGAATATTGCCGTAATCTGGAAGCCGAGCCGGAACTCGATCCGGCTGGCCTGCAGGTGCTGTGGGAGCCGAGTGATGATGGCGCGGCCTTGTGGTATTACGGCCAGTTGCTGGCGGTGATCCCAGGCTGGAGTCTTTATCAGGATAAGCAGGTCAGCTTCTCTGCCGGCTGCATCAAAAAAAACCGACTGACGGCGCCGCTCGGATCGGCTTCCACCAATGATTATTACGCCCGCGCCGAGCAGCAGCGTCAGTTCTGGCGTGAATGGCACGACGGCAGTGAGTGGGATAAGGTGCAGCAGGATTTAATGGCCTGCTATCAGGCCCGCTTTGGCGAGTCGGTGAAATATTACGCCATCGATCAGGGCAGCTGGCCACCGATGGCGATTTCCCAGCACTGGCACCAGGGCGTCTGGTACTTCCTGACGCTCGGCATGAGCATCCGGCCGATGCCGCAGGTCGATTATCTGTTTGATGAGCTGGCGCCGCAGTATCGCCGTATCGAACTGGGCATGGCGGTTGACGGTGAAGTAATGACTGAAGGCAATGCGGTGCAGATGGCCAGCGCGCTGGCGGAGTTTGTGCATCTGCCGTGGGCGCGCCTCACCTGGCTGGGGGAAGGGCACACTCTGGCGTCAGAAGTGGCACCGGTCGGCTTTGACAGCTTTTTACTGGCGGGTGAACTGGCCAGCGAGAGCGCGCAGTTCAAACTGCCGAAGCGCGACGGCGATCGACCCACGCTGCTGTGGACTACCCCGATTACCGAGGCGGAGCGCCAGTTCGCCCAGGCTGATGAGCACGGCGGACAACAGCTGCGCGAGCGGCTGACGGCAGACGGCAATAACCATATCTTCCGGCCGCGTCAGCAGGTGGTGGATTCGCCGGAGTAGTGCCCGACCCGGTCGCTTCCGGCCGCCTGGCGACGACACGTCGCCAGGCGTAATACTAAATTCTCAGGCTAATCAGCCATTTTTCAAATCTGTGATCCTGCTCATCTCAAGTTCCGCTGGGCCGCGCCGTTAACCCGGATAAGGCAATCGCGCCACACCAGGTCCAGGGGAACAAAGATGTTAAAAACAACACAGTCCCGCTTCACTGCAACACTCATCGCTTTCTTCGTTGCACTCCTGTTGATCACCGTCTGGGTGATCAACCAGTTTGTCGCTCCACAGTTGATTGACAGCGAAAGCCGTCTGGTTCGCTATCAGGTTGATTCCCTGGCGTCCGGCATCGTTGAACAGATGAACCGGGTTCAGGCGCAGCAGCGCGCTATCACCGAGGCCGCGTCTGTGATGGATAGCGCCACCATCGACACCTTACTGCCGACGCTGGTGAACCAGTATCAGGACAGTAACGTGTTTGGCGGCGGCATCTGGCCACTGCCGAATCGTCGCGATCCGGCAAAAGAGAAAAACAGCAGCTTCTTTGCCCGCAACGCCAGCAACGAACTGCAGGTCAACACCTACTGGAACTCCGATGCGGCTGACAAATACTGGGAGCAGTCCTGGTACAAAGATGGCATGGCAGCAGAGAAAGGGCAGTGCGCCTGGGCCAAAGCTTACCAGGATGCAGCCAGTCCGCAGCCGCGCACCAACTGCGCCATGGCGATCTATCGCGACGGGACCGTCTGGGGCGTTGCGACCATTGACGTCACGCTCGGCTTCTTTAACCAGCTGGCAAAACAGATGGGCGAGGCGATTCACGGTAACGTGCTGATCGTAGAAGCCGACGGCAAAGTGGTCGGTAACGGTGCGCTGGTGAACGCGGCACCGAAACTGGAAAACCTGGCCGACGTGCCGTTGCCGATGGCCGCGCCGCTGAAATCGCTGCTGAGTGGCATCGGTAATCAGCCGCTGGAGACCACCTTTGACAGCAACGACGGTGAGCAGACGCTGTTAGTGCAGGCGATCCCGGGCAGCCCGTGGTATCTCGCCAGTAGCCTGCCGACCAGCCTGCTGAAAGCGCAGTCTCACAATATGCTGACCCGTCTGGGCCTGGTGCAGATCCCGCTGGCGGTGATCCTGCTGCTGGTGCTGCTCGGTTTTGTGCGTGCCATGATGAAACGCCTCAGCGTGCTCAACAGCAATATCGAAGCCCTGTCGACCGGCGGTGCGGATCTGACTCAACGTCTGCCGGCCAGCAACAGCCCGGAATTTAACGCGGTGGCGCAAAGCTTCAACCAGTTTATCAGCTACCTGCAGGGGCTGATGCAGCAGGTCGGCGACAGCGCGCTGGCGATTACCGCTGCCTCGCGTGAGATTGCCAGCGGCAACGCCAACCTCTCGTCACGTACTGAAGATCAGGCCAGTTCGATTGTCGAAACTGCGGCCTCGATGGAGCAGCTGACCGGCACGGTGCGCCAGAATGCTGACAACGCCACGCACGCTAACCAGCTGGCCGGCGATGCGTCACAGGTGGCGGCGCGCGGGACGGAAGTGGTACGTCAGGTAGTGACCACCATGGGCGAGATCCATCACTCCTCGCGTAAAGTGGTCGATATCATCAGCGTGATCGACAGCATCGCCTTCCAGACCAATATCCTGGCGCTTAACGCCGCGGTGGAAGCGGCGCGGGCCGGTGAGCAAGGGCGCGGGTTTGCCGTGGTGGCGTCGGAAGTGCGTAACCTGGCACAGCGCTCGGCTAATTCAGCGCGTGAGATCAAAAAATTGATCGAAGAGTCGGTGTCGAACATTGATGCCGGTAGCGCGCTGGTGGAACAGGCGGGACAAACCATGGATGAGCTGATGCAGGGCGTCAGCAGCGTCACCACACTGATGAGCGAAATCATGTCGGCCAGCCGCGAACAGAGCATGGGGATTGAGCAGGTTAACGTCGCGATCACCCAGCTTGACGGCACCACTCAGCAGAACGCCGTGCTGGTGGAGCAGGTATCAGCTGCGGCACAGGCGATGGAAGTACAAAGCACTCAGCTGGAACGGGTGGTGCAGAGCTTCAGATTGTAATCCCTCCTCAGGCCAGCCTTGCTGGCCTGATTTTCTTCCCGCCTCATCCGCCTATCCCAGACTGGCTGCTGTTAAAAATTCCGCGTTGTGACCGCCCAAACTGGCAATCTTGTGCCAGAATAGTTGGGAATAATCTCAAGGAAACGCCATGTCTGCTATTGAAGTTATCCTCGTTGACCACCTCGATCGTCCCACCGGCAAAATGGAAAAGCTGGAAGTGCATGAAAAAGGATTACTGCACCGCGCGGTGACGGTCTACGTCTTCAATTCCCGGCAGGAGCTGCTGTTACAGCGGCGCGCCAGCGATAAATATCACTGTGGTGGTTTGTGGAGTAACACCTGCTGCGGTCATCCTTATCCCCATGAATCAACCCAGGATGCCGCTGAACGGCGTCTGCGTGAAGAGATGGGAATGGAGGTCAGCCTGACGCCGATGTTTGAGCTGAGCTACAACCTGCCGCTGAGTAATGGCCTGACCGAACACGAATATGGTCACGTCTTCTTTGCGGTTTGTGATCGCCTGCCACAGCTTAATCCGCAGGAGGCTGACGCTTTTGATTACCGTTCACTGGCGACCATTGAACAACAGATGCGCCAGCAGCCGCAGCAGTTCACGCCGTGGTTTTTGCATACTTTTCCGCGCATTCCGGCCCATCTCGACGCGTTTCCGGCATAAAAAAACCGCACGCTAAGGTGCGGTTCGGGTCGTCGATAACGCGTTGGCTCAGGCAGCATACCTCCTTCGCAAAATCGCTGTTTAAGGCAGGCTCAGCACGGGCCATGCACGGCTCGCGCTGCTTTGCTAGCGACGTACGCTCCCTTCGCTTTATCTTCCGCAGCCGTTATCGCTACATCCTGAGAAGCTTTTCAGGATCAACGCGGCAGCTCAAAATCCTCGGCATCCACATCATAACCTGACGGCTCCCAGCGGATCGCCAGTAAGGCCAGCAGGCCCGCCAGCGGGGCCAGAAAAATGACCCAGAACACCCCGGTCCCCAGCGCCGC
>Ga0308167_1000439_pt1 | contig 74225 bp, 63 predicted proteins | sample PhyCR1_2_FD_202138 | JGI IMG/M metagenome (GOLD analysis project Ga0308167, IMG submission 202138) | Phyllosphere microbial communities from UC Gill Tract Community Farm, Albany, California, United States - DLSLRC.R1 | ecosystem: Host-associated > Plants > Phyllosphere > Unclassified | place... | reverse complement strand
CCCTGGGTCATCTGCGACAGGGTGTCCTGGAAGACGGTGGTCGACGACTTGAAGCCGACGGTGTTGACGTTGGCGATGTTGTTGCCGGTGACGTCGAGCATCTGCTGGTGCGAACGGAGACCGGAGATGCCGGAGTAGAGGGAGCGGAGCATGGTGCGACCTTTCGTGGAAGGAAGACTCGTGGAGGGAAGACTCGTGGAGGGAGGACGAACAGGAGGGGGACGAGGAGCGCGGCCGCGGGTCAGGCGGCCTTGATACCGGAGATCACGTCGAGGTCGACCTCCTTCCCGTTCACGGTCACGGTCGGCACGCTGTTCGCGTACGACACGGCGGTGGCGGTGCCCGAGACCGCGGTCCCGGTGCTCGCGTCGGTGTAGCTGACCTGCTTCCCGACGAGGTTCGCGGCGGCGATCCGCATCTGCAGCGAGAAGTTCTCGTTCGCCGTCCTGGTCTGGTTGGTGATCTGCTCCATCGTCGCGAGCTGCGTCTGCTGGCTGATCATCTGGTTGGTGTCCATCGGCGAGGACGGGTCCTGGTTCCGGAGCTGCGTGACGAGCAGCTTCATGAACACCTCCGAGTCCATCGTCTGGGACTTCTTCGCACCGGCGGTCTGGGCGATCGCCGCTGCCTGCGTGGCAGCGTCCACCGAGCCGGTGATGCCGTCGAGGGGCATGGTGTGGTCTCCTTCTCGTGTCCGCGTCAGGCGAGGACGTCGAGTCCGACGGATCGGACGGTGGTGGGCCGGGTGGTGACCGGCGCGGTCGGGGTGGGGCGGGCCTCCAGGCCGACTCCCGGGCGCAGCACCGTCGGTGCCGGCCGGTCGTCGCGACCGGGCTGCGCGCCCGGGTGGTTCTGGGAGGACAGGTCGAGGGTCGTGGTGGTCCCGCTGCCGGCAGCGTCACGGCGGAGGTCGGGCAGCACCTGCCGGACCGCGTCGCGGCCGGCGTCCGACGCGGCGAAGAGCTCGACGTGCATCCCGTGCGCGGTCACGTGCGCGCGGACCGTGACGGGACCGAGCGCGTCGGGCGTGACCTGCACCGTGACGACGTGGTCGCCGGGACCGGCCTGCGCGAGCGTGAACACCGGGCGCGCGAGCTGCTGTGCGAGGGGCGCCGGGGCGTTCGCCGTCGCCGCGCCCGGCGCGGTGGGGAGCCCGGTCGTCGCGGGTGCGGGGACCGCGAAGGGCGTCTCGCCACTGCGCGGGGCGGTCATGGCCTGGAGGCTCGGATCACCCTGGCCGCCCGTCCGCCGGTCCGACCCGTGGTCGCTCCGGGACCCGGTGGCCGGTCCGGTCTGCACGATCGGGGCGGCGGTGGTCGCCGTGCTCACCGTGCTCGCCGTGCCGGTGTCGGCAGGGCGAGCGGTCGGGGGCGCGGACGACCCGCTGGTCGCTGCCGTGGGGCCGGCGGCCGCGGCCGCGGCGTCCGTCGTCGAGAGCGGACTGCTCGGCGTCGTGGTGGTCAGGGTCGTGGTGGCCCCGGTCGCGGTGGCCCCGGTCGCGGTGGTCCCGGTCGTGGTGGTCCCCGCCGCGCTGGTTCCAGTCGTCGTGCTCGCGGACGCGGTCACGGCAACGGCTGTCGCGGCTCCGGGCGCGGCGGAGCTCGACGCCCCGTCCACCGCGACGGGTCCGAGGACCGACGGGGCCGCGGCGGTCGAGCCGGTCGCCGTCGAGGTGGCGGTCGTCGAGGGCGCACCGGGTGCACCGGTCGTCGACGGCGTGGTCGCGAGGACGGGCGTCGTTCCCGCGGACACGTCGGACGAGTCGGACACGTCGCCCTCGAGCGGCGCCGCCGCGGGACGGACCACGGCGGGCTGTGCCGCACCGGGCCGGGGAGCGCCGGACGTTCCTGCAGGTCGAGCGGTCGTGGACGGCACGGCGCCGACCTGCGGTCCGGTGGAGCGCGCAACGGCGGGTCCGGAGCCGGCAACCGGTGCCGGCGTAGCGATCCCGGCCGCCGCTGCGCGGTCCGCGGTGCCGGCGCTCCCGGCGGCCCCGCGCGTCTCCGTGTCTCCGAGCGGGTCGGACGCTCCGGTCGGTCGTGCATTGCCGGCCGAGGGCGCGGCACCGTCCGTCCCCGCGGTCCCGACCTGGGGCGACACCGCATCGTCCGGCACGGCGGCGGCGCTGGCCGACGGGACCGCGACGAGGGCGGTGGGCATCGGCACGATGCCGAGCAGCGTCGGATCGGTGGCAGGGGCAGCGGCCGTCGTGTCTGCGGCGTTCGGGGCAGCGGCGGTCGTGTCCGCGGTGTTCGGGGCAGCGGCGGTCGAGGCCGGAGTGCCCGTGGTGGGGGCACCCGTGGCCGCGGCCGTCCCGGACTGCGCACCGGTGACGCCCGCGGTCCCCACCGACACACCGAACGCCGTGCTCGACGCGGCCGGCGCGAGCACCGCGGCGAGGGCGGCGCCGAACGGCAGCGCCGAGGTGGTCGCCCCGGCGGTCGCAGCACTCCCCGGTGCGGCGAGAGCCGGGGAGAGGGTCGTCGTGCTCACGGTGCTCATGCGGCACTCCCCCGCATCGCCGACAGGAGTGCCGCGGTCTGCAGGTCGGTGACCGACTGCGCCGCACCCGCTGCGGAGACCGACCGGGTCGCCGCAGGAGCCGCGGCCTCGCTCGGCACGATGCGGCGGATCGTCGCGATGTCGGAGTCCTTGTACCAGTTGTCCACGATCCGGACGTCCTTGCCGGGTCGGGGTGCGTGCAGCACCTTGCCGTCACCGACGTAGATCACGATGTGCTGCTCGCCCTTCGGGATGATGAGGTCGCCCGGCTTCGCGTCCTTGAGCGACCCGACGGGCACCCCCATGTCCGCCTGGTCGGGCACCACGCGCGGCATGGTCACCCCGAGGTCCTTGAACACCGTCTGCACGAGCCCGGAGCAGTCCATGCCGGACCGGGTCGTCCCACCGAACACGTAGGGCACACCGAGGTACTTCTTCGCGTCCTCGACCACGTCGGACCCGGTGGCGCCGCTGCCGGTCGCCAGGGTGCCGCGGCCCGCGTCGACCGAGGTGGCCGGCGTGCGGGACGCCCCGTCGGCAGCAGCGGTGCCGGCGGCGCCGGCGCTCGTCGACGTCCCGGTCGCGGTCGCCAGGGCGTCGGCGAACGCGCCGGTCGTGGCCTCGTTCGAGGCGGAGCCGCCCGCGGAGGCGGTGGTACCGCCGCGCAGGGCGTCGATCTGGGTGCGGATCTCGGCGATCCGGGAGAGCACGGCGTCGACGCTCATCGGGCACCACCTTCCGTGCGGCGTCGTGCCGCGATCTCGTCGAGGGCGTCCTGCTCGGCGCGCAGGTCGGCGGCGGCCTGCTCGCGGTCGTGGTGGCCCTCGAGCTTCTCGAGGCCGAGCGCGGCACGGCGGGCGGCGGAGTACGCGGTCCGGGCGGCATCGGCATCGGCACGACGGGTGCGTGCGACGGCGTCGAGCTCCTCGAGCATCCCGCGGGTCGAGGCCCGCGCGGCGGCGAGGGCGCTCAGCGTCGCGGCGTCCGTGACGAGCTGCTCCTGCTCGCGGTCCGCCAGGTTCCGCCGCGCGGCGATGCGGGCGTCGGCGGCGTCGCGGACACGGTCGTTCGCGGCGGCCAGGGCGGCGGCGGCGCGGTCCTGCTCGGCGTGCCGCAGGCGCAGCAGGCCGGCGAGGGGGAAGCGTCGGGCCATCAGGCGGACACCCCCAGTCGGGCGACGAGGGCGTCGAGGGCTCGCCAGGACGTCCCGGCGTCGGCTGGGTCGTCCATCCCCTGTCGGAGGAACGCGTCGATCGCGTCCTGGTGGGTGACCGCTGCGTCGACGAGCGGGTTCGTGCCGGGCTGGTAGGCGCCGACGTCGAGCAGGTCCTGCGCGTTCCGGCGGGCCGCCATCACCTTCCGGAGCGCGGTGGCCGCGGCACGCTGCCACGGCTCGGTGACCTTCGAGGCGACGCGGGAGACCGAGCCGAGCGCGTCGATGGACGGGAAGTGCCCGGTCACGGCGAGCTTCCGGTCGAGCACGACGTGCCCGTCGAGGATGCTCCTCGCGCTGTCCGCGATCGGCTCGTTGTGGTCGTCGCCGTCCACGAGCACGGTGTAGAGCCCGGTGATGCTGCCGACCCGGTCGGTGCCCGCGCGCTCGAGGAGCCCGGCGAGCACCGAGAAGGTCGACGGCGGGTAGCCCCGGGTCGCGGGCGGTTCGCCCACGGACAGTCCGATCTCGCGCTGCGCCATCGCGACGCGGGTGAGCGAGTCCATCATGAGCACGACGTCCTGCCCGGCATCGCGGAACGACTCCGCGATCCGGGTGGCGACGAACGCCGCGCGCAGCCGCATCAGGGCCGGCTCGTCGGACGTCGAGACGACGACGATCGAGCGGGCGAGGCCCTCGGGCCCGAGGTCGTCCTCGAGGAACTCCCGGACCTCGCGGCCGCGCTCCCCCACCAGGGCGATGACGTTGACGGCTGCGTCGCTCCCGCGCGCGATCATCGACAGCAGCGAGGACTTGCCGACGCCGGAGCCGGCGAACAGGCCCATGCGCTGTCCACGACCCACGGTCGTCAGGGTGTCGAGCACGCGGACGCCGAGCTGCATCGGCGCGTCGATCCGCGTGCGCGCCATGGCGTTCGGCGTCGCGTGGTCGAGCGGCACCCAGCCGTCGGTGTCGAGCGGACCACGGTCGTCGATCGGCCGCCCGAGCCCGTCGAGCACCCGGCCGAACAGCCCTGCGCCGGTCGGCACCAGCACGGGACGGCCGGTCGGGCGGACCGGTGTGCCCGCGGTCACCGCGACGAGGCGTCCGAGCGGCATGCAGCGCACACCGGTTGGATCGGTGGCGACGACCTCGACGGGGGTCTGCGGAGCGCCCTCGGTGCCGACGGTCAGGACGTCGCCGATCCGGGCGTCGACCCCGGCGACGGTCAGCCCGAGGCCCACCGCGCTCGTGACGACGCCCACGCGCTGCGGCGCGGCGAGGGCGATCGCCTCGTCGAGCCCACGGGGACGGAGGAGCGTCGCGGTCACCGGGACACCTCCGGCCGGTCGGCGGAGCGGCCCAGCGCCGCGCGCGCACGGTCGAGCGCTGCGCCGATGCGGAGGTCGAGCAGCCCGTCCGGCAGGTCCACGACGGCGTCGCCGTCGAGCAGCGCCACGTCCGGCACGACCGGGACCGGCAGCGCGAGGTCGGCGACGCGGGCTGCGTCGGCGGGGCTGAGCCGGACGGCCACCGCGACGGTGGCGTCGACCGAGGCGAGCGCCCGACGGACGGTCGCCTCCGCGCCGGTGGTGGGGCGTGCCTCCAGGCCGTCGCCCTCGCCGGTCGCGTCGTCCTGGCGCCCGGAACGCACCACGTGTCCGACGACGGCCTCGGCCAGGTCGAGCGCGGCGTCGACCAGGGACTCCTCGGCGTCGGCCAGCACCGGCACGACCTGGGAGAGCATCGCGTTCGTGGCCGCGTCGAGCACCTGGACACGGCGGACGGTCTCGGCCTGGAGCGCCGCGAGTCGCGTTGCGTGCTCGGCCTCGAGCCGGGCGTGCAGCGCAGCGGTCTCGGCCTGGGCGGCACGGAGGCCCGCGGCGTAGCCCGCGGCGTGGCCGCGCACGTCGGCGGCCGCTGCGAGGTCGCGGGTCGTCGCGCTCCCGAGCACGGGGAACGCGACGCGCTGCACGGTGGTGTCAGTCAACGAGCTCGTCCTCCTCGGCGCGGTGGACGGTGATCGTGCCCTCGGCCTCCAGCTCGCGGACGGAGCGGACCACCTCGGCGCGCGCCTCCTCGACCTGCGAGACGCGCACGGGGCCCATGGCCTGCAGCTCGTCGTCCAGCAGCTCGCGGTTGCGCTCGGACACGTTCGCGCGGATCGTCTCGACGACCGGCGTCGGCGCACCCTTCATGGCGGTCGCGAGGAGCTTCGAGTCGATGCCGCGGAGCACCTGCTGGATGTCGCGCGACTCGAGCTTGACGATGTCCTCGAACGTGAGCATCCGCGAGCGGATGTCCTCCGCGAGCTCCGGGTCGCGCGCCTCGAGGCCGTCGAGCACGGCCTTCTCGGTGGCGACGTCCGAGCGGTTGATGATCTCGACCAGGGGCGCGATGCCGCCGACGACCTCGACGCTCTCGCGCGGCGAGACCACGGCACCGGCACGCTGGCGGAGGACGCCGGCGACGATCCCGACGGCTTCGGGGGTCGCCGTGCCCATCGTGGCGAAGGCCTGGGCGACGTCGGTGCGGACACGGTCGTCGACCCCGGCGAGCACGGCGCTCGCCTGCCCGGGCTGCAGGTGCGCGAGCACGAGGGCGATGGTCTGGGGCAGCTCGCCCTCGAGCAGGCTGACGACCTGGCCGGGTTCGGCGTCGTCGAGGAACTCGAACGACTGCCCGGCGAGGTTCGAGGCCAGCCGGTCCATCACGCCCGCGGCGCGTTCGGACCCGAACGACGCCTCCAGCAGCCCGAGCGCGGCGTCCTTGCCGCCGCGCTTCTGCACCCGGCCGCGCTGCGTGATGCGGTGGAACTCGCTCATCGTGCGGTCCACGACCGAGTCGTCCACACGGCGCATCCGGACGATCTCGGCGCTGATCTCCTCGGCCTCGAGCTCGGTGAACTGCTTCATCACCTCGGCCGCGCGCTCGGTCTCCATCTGCATGAGGATGAGCGCGACCTTCTGCGCGCCGGTCAGGGCGCGGTCGGTGGTGCCCCCGCCGGCGGGGACCGGGACGAGCGCGCTCACACCGGCGACCGGTCGTCGAGGAGCCCGCGGAGCAGGTCGGCGGTGCGCTTCGGGTCGCGCTCGGCCAGCGCGGAGATCTCCTGCCGGCGACGCTCGGCGCTGATCTCGTCCGTCGTCAGCACCTCGGTCGGGGCGTCGTCGTGGGGCAGCGTCTGCAGCGCGACCGTCTGCGGCTCGACGGCCGGGATCGCCAGGTCGTCGGTACCGAGGGGCAGTTCGAACGTCTCACCGGCGAAGGCGTCGAGCTCACCGACGTCGACGGCCTCGCGCGACTGACGGCGGGCACGGCGGGCCAGCACGATCGCGAGCACGATCGCGGCGGCGAGGACGGCGACGACGATGCCGGCGGTGCGGATGGCCGACCACATGGCCTGCTGCTGCTCGGCCTGCTGCTGCTCCTCGAGGGCCTTGGCGGCGTCCTTCGCCGCGGAGTCGTCGAAGTCCATCATCGCGACGCGGACCTGGTCGCCCCGGGCGTTGTCGGCTCCGGCGGCGGCGGACACCAGGTCGTTGATGCTCTGCAGGTTCGCGTTCTGCACCGAGTCGGCGCGCGAGTTCAGGGCGACCGAGATGGTCTGCCGCTCGACACCACCGGCGGGGATCTGCGTCGTCTCGGTGGTCTTGTCGACGGCGTTGTTCTTCGTCGCCGACTCGTTCTTGTAGCCGTCGTCACCGGCGGCCGTGCCGTTCGTGGTGGTGCCGCCGGCGGTCCCGTTCGGCACCGCGATGTTGTCCGGACCGAGGACGCCGGTCGCACCGGCGCCCGCACCGGACCCGGAGCCGTACTCCTCCGTCGAGCTGGACTCGTTGAGGGCGACTGCACCGCCCTTCGGCTGTGCGAAGCTCTCCGACGTCCGGGTGCCCGACTGCTGGTTCATCGTCGCCGAGACCACGACGCTCGCGTTGCCCGGTCCGAGCGTGGTGTCGAGCAGGTCCTGGATCTTCTTCCGGGTGGCCGCGTCGTAGTCGGCGGCCTGGTCGGCGCCGCTGCCTGTCGCTCCGGTACCGACCGCGGAGAGGGTCTGGCCCTTCTGGTCCACGACGGAGACGTCGGTGGGCTGCATCCCCTCGACCGCGGCGCTCGTCAGGTGCACGATCGACTGCACCTGGTCCGTGGTGAGCTGCGCGCCGTTCTCGGTCGCGACGAACACCGACGCCGTCGGGTCCTTCTCCTCGGACACGAAGACGGTCTTCTCGGGGATGGCGAGCTGCACGGTGGCGGCCTTCACGCCGTCCATCGACGAGATCGTCTTCGCCAGCTCGCCCTCGATCGCCCGCTTGTAGGTGACGTCCTGCTGGAACTCCGAGCTCGTCACGCCCATCTTGTCGAGGAGCGAGTAGCCGCCCTCGTTCGACGACGGCAGGTTGTTCGACGCCGCCTTGAGCCGCTCCGAGTACACCTTGTCCTGCGGAACGAGGATCGTCGCGCCGCCGTCGGTCAGCTGGTACGGCACACCGTCGGTCGTCAGCTGGTCGGTGATCGAGCTCGCGTCGGCTGCGGCCAGTCCGGTGAAGAGCGGCGCGTAGGACGCCTTGCCGAGCCAGCTGGCGAGGGCGATCCCACCGAGCACGAGTGCGGCGACGCCGATCAGCGCGATGGTGCGCTGCGCGGCGGAGAAGCCCTTCACGTAGGCGACGAGCCGCCCCCACGTGTTCTGCATCGCGGCGGGCATCAGGCCTGCATCCGCATGATCTCGTTGAACGCGTCGACGCCCTTGTTGCGGACGGCGGTGACGAGCTCGAGGGTGACCTGGGCACGGGTGGACGCGATGGTGGCGTCGTGGATGTCGTCGAGGTTGCCCGTGACGGCCTTGAGCGCCAGGGTCTTCGAGTCGCTCTGCAGCTGCTGGAGCCCGTCGACCGCGTTGCCGAGGCTCGCGGCGAAGCCGTCGCCGCCGGTGGTCGGCTGGACCGCGCCGGCGCCCGCGGCACCGCCGAGCGCTCCGGCACCGGTCGCAGCGTCCGTGGCGCCGGCGAACGCACGGGTCATCGCGTTGGTGGTCACACCGTTCAGTGCGTCGATGGGCATCAGTTCTTCCCGATCTGCAGTGCCGCCTCGTAGGCGGTCTTGGCACGGTCGACCACGGCGGCGTTCGCCTGGTACCCGCGCTGGGCCATGATGAGGTCCGCCATCTGCGTGCCGAGGTCGATGTCCGGCATGCGGACGTAGCCCTCCGCGTTCGCGAGCGGGTTGTCCGGGTCGTAGGTCACGCGTCCGGCGGCGCTGCCGAACGCCGCGCCCTTGACGTAGGCGCCCGACGTGCCGGCGCCCTCCTGGACCTCGACGTAGCGGGCCTGGAACGCGGAGTCGTCCATCGAGCGGACCGTGTTGACGTTGGCGATGTTGTCCGAGATCGCGTCGAGCCACTTCCGGTGCACGGTCATGCCGGTGCTCGCGATGCCGATCGCGTCGAAGGTCGTCACGAGTTCGTCCGCATCGCGGCGCGGAGGGCCGTCGCCTCGCCGCCGACCGCCTGGGTGGCGAACTGGTAGCGCAGGACCGTGTCCACGTTCGACAGGGTCTCCTGGTCGAGGTTGACGTTGTTGCCGATCTCGTTCGTCGGCTCGAGGCTGCGCGCGGTGGTCGCGGTCGCGTGCCCGTCACCGTGCACGATCGACTGCGCGAGGGCGTCCTCGAAGCGCACCTTCTCGGCGTGGTAGTTCGGCGTGTTGATGTTCGCGACGTTGTTCGCGATGGTGCGCTGTCGCAGCGACAGCCCGTCGAGCGCGCTCTGCAGCGCGACGCTCGTCACGGAATCGAACACGGGTGGCCCGTCCCCTCGGTGTGCGACGTCGTGCGACGTCGCCGATTGGCGGTGGCCGATCCGTGGCCGAACGAGTGAGCGATCCGTGCTCGGAGGGCGCTGTCGGCGGCGGCGCTGGGGACGTTAGGGCTCGCCCCGAACGGGGGGCGGGGGCTGGCTGCGGCGGCGGGGCTCGTTGAACACTCGTCGCGTGCTCCGCTGTGGTGCGACGAAGCCGCTGTCGTCCGACGACGCATCTGTCGTCCCGGCCGGAGGTGCGCGACGGCCCACGACCGACACGACGGAACCGCTGTCGTGCGACGACGCATCTGTCGTCGTGCTCGCTCGAGCAGGCGCGCCTCAGGCGGAGGCGTCCAGGTACACGGAGCCGCGCGGCTCGTCCGTCGCCGCGACCTGACGGAGCGCGCCGAGGTGCTCCAGGGTCTGCCGTCGCTCGGTCTCGAGCGTCGACATCCGGTCGCGCTGCGCGGCCAGCAGCCGGGAGGCACGACCCACCAGCGCGCGCGGCACCGGTCCGAGCGTGGTCGGGACGACCCACGGGGTCGCGTCGAGGACGATCGCTGCGGTGCCGTCCGTGGTCGCGTCGATCGTGGTCAGCTCGTGCTCGAGGGCGTCGAGCACCGCGGCCCACGCAACGTCGGCGGTCTCAGCGGCGGGGGTGGGGTGCGGGTCAGGCGACACCGAGCGCTCCCCCGGTGCCGACCTGCGGCGCCTGGGTCGTCGGGAGGGCCGCGGCGGCCTCGTGCCACGACTGGCGCAGCGGCTCCAGGATCCGGATGCAGTCGCGCGTCGCCTGCACGTCGCGGTGCACGTTCGCGGTGATCAACGACGTCGACGCGTAGTTGTAGATCGCGAGGAGCCCCTCGCCGCCGTCCCACACGTCGATGCGGAGCGTGGACGACAGCTCGCCGACGATGGCCTGGGCGTGCAGCAGCTGCTCGCGCGCGGCCTCCCAGTCGGACGTCGTCTGCGCGGCTTCGGCGCGGTGCAGGTCGAGGAGCAGCCGGTCGTAGAGCATCGTGACGAGCTGCGCTGGCGTCGCCGAGAGCACGGCCTCGTTCGTGTACTGCGCTCGGCGCTGGTCGGTCACCGTGCGGGGCTGTGCGGCCTGACGGAAGGCGGCGGACTGCAGGTCGAAGGCGTTCATGGTCGTTCCCGTCACTTCGACGTCGATGCCAGCTGGCTGGAGAGCCACGCCGACTGGGACTGGAGCTTGCTGAGGCTGGTCTCGAGGGCGGAGTACTGCGCCTGCAGCGTCGCCCGTCGTGCGGTGAGCCGGTCCGACCAGTTGTCGATCTGCGTCGTCAGGTCCTTCGCGACCGACTGCTGCCCGGTGATCGAGGTCGTGATCGACCCCGTGTACTTGTCCGACGCGGCCGTCGCTGCGGCGCCGACGTTCGTCGCGACGCCGGACAGCATGGCCTGGGTGCCCTGCGGGTCGTCCGCCAGGGCCTTCTGGAAGACCGCGGCGTCGAAGTTGAAGGTGCCGTCCTTCTGGATGACGATGCCGATGGACGACGGCGACTTCCCGTTGACCGGCGTCGACATCGTCGTGGTGAGGCGCTGCACCGCGTCGCGGGTCGTGCCGTCTCCGGTGAGCACGCCGGCCTTCGTCGACGTGGTGCCGGTGGTCGGACTCGTGGTGCTCGTCACCGCCGTGTTCGTGGCGTAGTACGAGGTGATGGCGTTGAGCGCGTCGACGAGCCCGGACGCGACGGCCTGGGCCTTCGTGGTGTCCTGCGCGACCGTGACGGTCACCGGGTCGGTGGTGGTCTGCGTGACCGTGACGTCGAGCCCCGGCAGCAGGTCGTCGAACGTGTTCGTGGGGCTCGTGACCGTCTGCGCGGCGGCGGTCCCCGCCCAGAGTGTGACGCTCGCGTCCTTGCCCTGGGTGACGACGGCGGCTCCCGGCTGGGTGAAGACGTTCGTCGCGGTACCGGCCGTCACGTCGTCGGACGAGCCGCGGTAGAGCGTGAAGGAGGCCGCTGCGCCGGTCTTCGTCGCGCTGAGCTGCATGCGGTAGAGCTTCGTGCCGTCGGCGTCGGTCCCGGCCGCGACCTTCGTCGCGGTCACACCGGCGCCGGCCTTGTTGATCGCGGTGACCGCGTCGTCGAGCGATCCCGAGGCCGGTGTGACGGTGGTCTTCTTCCCGTCGGCACCGACGAGCGTGAGCGGCTCGGCTGCGGACGCCCAGGTCGACATCGCGGCGGTGACGCCGACGTGTGCCGCCGCGGTCGACCCGACCTGGAAGCTGACGGAGCCGGCCGAGGCCGTGGCGTCGGTCGCGACGGTGACCCCGGTGGACGAGCTCTTCGCGGCGTACACGTCGAGCGACGTGGCCTTGGCGGCGTCGCCGGCCTTCGTCGCGAGCGTCTGCACGAGCGAGTTGATCGTCTGCAGCGACGACACGAACGAGTTGGTGTCGGTGAGCTTGTTCTTGAGCAGGGTCTGCGGGACCTGCTCGATGGTCATCAGCGAGTTGATCAGGTCGGAGGTCTTGAGACCGCTGACCAGACCGTCGATCGCGAGACTGTTGCCCGAGACGGACGACGTCGACATCGCGGGGCTCCCTGTCGTCGGGGGTGGTCGTGGGTGTGGTGACGCCGCCGTCCGGAGGACTCGAACTCCTCCGGACGACGGCGTCGGTGGTGCTAGCGGAGGAGCGAGAGCACGCCCTGGGTGCTCTGGTTCGCCTGCGCGAGCATCGAGGTGCCGGCCTGGCTCAGGATGTTGTCGCGGGTGTACTTGACCATCTCCTGCGCCATGTCGACGTCGGTGATGCGCGAACCAGCAGCGGTCAGGTTCTCCTTGGCCACGTTCGTCACGTTGATGGCGTGGTCGAAGCGGTTCTGGATCGCACCGAGCGTCGAGCGGGCCGACGAGACCTTCGCGATCTGGTCGTCGATGATCGCGATCGACGCCTGCGCCTTCGTTGCGTCGTCGAAGGAGATTCCGCCAGTCAGCGGCTGGTCAGCCTTCCCCTCGGCAACTCCAGTGCCGGGCTCGGCGACTGCGACCGTGCCACCGTTGCGAGCAGTGATCGCGATGCCGTCGCCGGCACCGTTCGCATCCTTCGTCACAGTGACCGTGAAGTTCTTCGAGAAGTTCGCGTCGGCGTTGAGCTTGTCTGCGTACTGCTGAACGCTCTTGAAGGAATCCGCTGCTCCGAGATCACCCGTGGTCACCTCGGTGGTCTCGCCGCCCTTCGAGACCGTGAACTTCGCCGCTCCTGCAAGGGCAGAGACGTCGGCGATCGCGAACTTCGTCGCGGCGGAGCCAGTACCACCCTTGAGGTTGTCAACGATGGACGACACGTTGGCGTCCTTGAGGTCGACCTCGATTTGGTTCTCCGCACCGGCGTTCGCTCCGACCTGGAACTTCAGCGAGCCGTTGTTGTTGAGCAGCGACGTGCCGTTGAAGTTCGTCGACGAGGCGATACGACCGAGCTCCTCCTGCAGCTGGCCGACCTCCGTGGAGATCGCCTTCCGCGACGTGGCGTTGTTCGAGTCGTTACCCGCCTGGACGGCGAGGTCGCGCATGCGCTGGAGGATCGAGTGGGTCTCGGTGAGGCCACCTTCAGCGGTCTGCACGACGGAGATGCCGTCCTGCGCGTTGCGGGCGGCGACCGTGAGGCCACCGACCTGCGACTTGAGCCCCTCGGAGATCGTCAGACCGGCAGCGTCGTCGGCAGCACGGTTGATGCGGAGACCCGTCGAGAGCTTCTCGAGGGACTTCGACAGGTCGTTCTGCGTCGCGTTGAGGTTCCGGTACGTGTTGAGTGCCGAGAGGTTGGTGTTGATGGACATACCCATGGTGGTTTCCTCCGTGAATCCTTGGGTGGTGGTGTCTGCCCGTCCATGGGCTGACATCCGTGACTCTCGGCAGGTCCGCCGAGGTCGTTAGGTGTCGGCGAGGAAATCTCCTCGCCGAAGATCAGCTGGCTGCCACTGCCGTCGGCGCGGACGCGTCCTGCACGGCCCTGGCGACCCCGGCAGCAGCGTTCGCCGCGACCCGCGCCAGGTACGCACTGCGCCGCGCGGCGGTCGTGCGCGACACCGGCTCGACCGCGGTGCCGTCGCCGTAGTGCTCGGCGAGGCCGTCCCGCAGCAGCCGCATCGCCTCGGACCGCTGCTGCGACACCGCGGAGTGCGTGATCCCGAGCTCGGCCGCGACCTCGGTGACCGAGCGGTCGCCGAAGTAGACGTTCTCGACGACGTAGCGCATCCGGTCGGGCAGCGCGGCGACGGCGGCGCGCAGGTAGCGGCGCTTCTCGGCCTCGAGCAGGTCCTCACCGGGCAGCGGGTCCTCGGACGCGATGACGTCGTGCACGGTCTCGTCGATCGTGCCGACCGTCCGGGCGGCGTCGGACATGGCGTCAGCGGCGGTCTGGCGGTCGACGCCCATCGCGTCGGCGATCTCCTGCACGCCGACCGAGCGACCGAGTCGGGCGGACAGGGCCTCCTGCGTCGCGAGGGTCTCGCGGATGCGCTTCCGGGTGCCGCGCGACGCCCAGTCGGACGAGCGCATGTCGTCCGCGAGCGCACCGGTGATCCGGGTGCGGGCGTAGGCGCCGAAGGGCACGCCGAGCTCCGGGTCGAAGGCCTCGGCGGCGGCGACGAGTGCGAGCGAGCCCACGGCAGCCAGGTCGTCACGGTCGAGGTGGGTGGCCCGCGCACGGACGTCCGACACGATGTAGCCGACGAGCGGCAGGTGCTCCACGATCATCGCGTTGCGTGCGTTCCGGTCCATTGGCTTCCCCTGGTCGACGTGCTGACTGACCCGTCCGTGGGCGCGACGGACACCGGCCCTCGGGAGGCCGGTGCGGTCGACGAAGAACCACCCGGTTCCCTCCGGGCGGTGCACCCGCGCCCCTGCGACGCGGTGCGGGAGTGTCCCCCGCGGTGCGGTTCGAATGTATCGGCTGGGAAGTCACCGGTGCAGGCTGTGAACGTCCCCAGTGCGGGGGGACGCGGGGTTCCAGCGGTCCGCACTTCGGCGGACAAACCGGCACGAACCGCCGGTTCTGTCCCCCGGTCTGGGTGACGGTGCGTCCCCCGGGAGCGCACGGCCGGGAGGCGCGGCACCGCTCCGCCGAGCAGCGCCGGCCCGTCTCGTGCTCGCGTCCACCGCCGCGGTCCGCTTACGACCGTGCGACCGGCGTCGATAGTCCCCGCTGTCCACCGGAAGGCGGACCGGCACGACCCGCTGGTCGCCGACACCGATCCCGAACCGGGAGGAGCCATGAGCGTGAACGACCTGTCCGCCGTCCTCTGGCGCGAGCGCGAACTGCTCGAACTGCTCACGTTCAAGCTCGAGGAGGAGCAGCTCCTGCTCGCCGCCGGGCGCTCCCGCTGGGTGTCGCACGCCAGCCGCGAGGTCGAGCAGGTCCTCGAACGGCTCCGCAGCACCGGACTCGAGCGCGCCGCGTCGAGTGCCGCCGTCGCCGAGGAGTGGGGTGTCGACCCCGATGCTCCCCTGCGCGACGTGGTCGCCGCCGCGCCGAACGGCCCCTGGGGCGAGATCCTCGCGACGCACCTCGCCGCGATGGTCGAGCTGACGACGCACATCGGCGCGCTCCGCGACGAGAACGACCGCTTCCTCCGGACGGCTGCCCAGGCCACCGAGGAGACCCTCGCCGGCTCGGTCGGCGACGCGTCCACGTACGACGCCTCGGGCAGCTCCGGCTCCCGTCCCGACGGCGCACGCCTGTTCGAGGGGACCCTGTAGCACCGTGGTGAGCACCTTCGGATCCCTCGCGACCGCCTACTCCGGCCTGACCGCGGCACGCGCCGGCATCGACGTCACCGGGCAGAACATCGCCAACGCCGGCACCGCCGGGTACACGCGCCAGCGCGTCACGCAGTCGTCGGTCCCCGCCGTGCAGACCGGTTTCGTGCACGGCACCGCTGCCCTCGCCGGGCAGGGCGTCTCCGTCGACGGCATCGCACGCCTCGGCTCCCTGACGCTCGACGCCGGCCTCCGCGCGGCGACCGGCTCGTCGGCCTGGGCACAGACCCGCGCGACCGGGCTCTCGGCGATCGAGGACGGCCTGCACGAGCCCGGGAAGAACGGTCTGTCGGCACAGCTCGACGTCTTCTGGTCCGCGTGGGGCGACCTCGCCGCGCACCCCGACGACGCGGGCGCCGCCTCGTCCGTGATCGCCGCCGCGACCACCGTCGCGACCGCCCTCGCCACCGGCTCGAGGGCGCTCGACACGCAGTGGGCGACGGTCCGTTCGACGGCCGCGACCCAGGTCGACCAGCTCAACGCCGCGGCGAAGCAGGTCGCCGGGCTGAACGTGCAGATCCGGTCGGCCCTCGCCGCCGGTGGCAGCGCGAACGAACTGCAGGACCAGCGCGACCGGCTCACGCAGCAGATCGCGGGACTCGCCGGTGGCACGGTCCGGACGAACTCCGACGGCACCGTCGACGTCCTCCTCGGCGGCAACCCGCTCGTGCAGGGCGACACCGTCCGCACCGTCGCGCTCGAGGGCGGCGCGCGTCTGGGCGACGGCGCTGCCGTGTCCCTCCGCTGGACCTCGGGCAGTGCCGGCTCGGTGACGCTCGACGGCGGCTCGATCGGTGGCGCGCTCGCACTCCTCGCCCCCGCTGCCGGCGGCACGGGCGGCGCCATCGCCGAGGCGTCAGCCGCGTACGACCGGGTCGCGACCCGACTCGCCGAGACCGTGAACACCGAGCACGCGAAGGGCACCACGCCCTCGGGTGCCACCGGAGCGCCGTTCTTCGCCCTCGCCGCGGGCACCCCGGCCGCGCAGGGCCTCTCGGTCGTCCCGACCGACGGCGACGGGCTGGCGACGCGGAACGCGGCGGGGCAACTCGACGACTCGTTCGCCGACACGCTCTCGCGACTCGGTACGGTCGCCGGGGGTGCGGACCGCACCTGGGCGAGTTTCGTGGCGGGGGTGGGCAGCGCCTCCCGGACGGCCTCGTCGGAGGCGACGCTCACCGGACTCGCCCTCACCAGCGCGCGCACGCAGCAGCAGTCCGGCGCCGGCGTGGACCTCGACGAGGAGAACGTCAACCTGCTCAGCTACCAGCACGCCTACCAGGGCGCAGCGCGCGTCCTCACCGCGGTCGACGAGATGCTCGACACGCTCATCAACCGCGTCGGACTCGTCGGGAGGGGCTGACCGTGATCACCCGTGTGACCACCCAGATGTCGATCACGGCCGCGACGGAGCGGCTGCAGGCGAACGCCGCCCGCGTCGCCGACGCCACGCAGCGCGCCACCACGCTGCAGGCGATCGCGAAGCCGTCGGACGACCCGGTCGGCACCGGCTCGTCGATGCAGGTGCGGAAGGAGCAGGCCGCCGCCGCGCAGTACACGCGCAACGCGAACGACGCGGTGGGCTGGCTCGCGACGACCGACAGTGCCCTGTCCGGCGCCCACGCGGTGCTGACGACGGTGCGGGACCTGACCGTGCAGGCCGCGAACTCCGGTGTGATGGACGACACCGCCCGCGACGCGTTCATCACGCAGTTCCGGGCGCTCAAGGCCGACCTCGAGTCCGCCGCCAACACGACCTACGGCACGCGGTCGGTCTTCGCCGGCTCCTCGACCGAGGCGACCGCCTACACGAGCGCCGACGGCTTCGCCGCTGCGACCACCGCGGTGTCCCGACGCGTCGGCGACGCCCAGACCGTGCGGGTCGACACCCCGGGGGCCGCGGCGTTCGGCTCCGGCGCGACGTCGGCCTTCGCGGTGATCGACGGCATCGTCGCCGACCTGCAGAACGGTGTGAACGTGAACCCGAAGCTCAACGACGTCGACGCGGCGTTCGGCACCCTCCGTGCGGCGCAGGCCGACGTGGGTGTGCGGCACGCGGCGGCACTGGGGGCGCAGGACGCGCTGAAGACCTCGTCCGTCGCGCTGGAGACCCGTCGCGCCGGCATCGAGGACCTCGACCTCGCCGGTGCGGTCCTCGACCTGCAGGTGCAGCAGACCACGTACCAGGCAGCCCTCGCCGTCACCGCGAAGGTCCTGCAGCCGACCCTGATGGACTACCTCCGATGAGCATCGACCTGACCTTCCCCACGCCGCCGTTCGGGCTGTCGCCGGCACCCGTGTTCACCCTGGAGCCCGTCGAGGGCGCCGAGGGGCTCTTCGCCCTGCACGGCGACGACGCGCGGCTGTTCCTGCTCGACGCCGCGGTGCACCTGCCCGACTACGCGCCCGAGCTCACCGACGAGCAGGCGGCCCTGATCGGCCTGACCGACCCCGCCGACGCGATGCTGCTCGTGGTCGCCAACCCGGGGGCGTCCGGCACGACGGTGAACCTGCTCGCGCCGGTCGTCGTGCACGCGCGCACGGCCGTCGGCGCCCAGTTCATCCTCGAGGACCAGGACCTGCCGCTGCGCGCGGAGCTCGCGCGGCGGTAGCGCGCCGGGGGCCCTGGCGCACGCTGCGGGCGCGGGGAGCGGGGCTGGCTGGCTGGCTGGCTGGCGCTGTCGTACGACTCACCCGCTGTCGTACGACAACGGATTCGTCGTACTTCTCGCGAGACCGCGGCCCCTCGCGGCTGACACGACAGATCCGCTGTCGTACGACATCAACGTTGTCGCACTCCTCGCCACCGTCACTCCTCCACAGCCGGGAGGTCCGGCTCACCATCCCCAGTTCAGCTCTCCCCCGCCGGTCTCGCCGGTCCACGGCGCGACGCTTAGGGACATGCACGAACGAGTCCTCGCCGTCCCGCTGATCCGGACGAGTCGCTTCCCCTCTGCAGAGCGCCGCGCACTGCAACGTCGAGCACAGCGCGGCGAGCTCCGGCCTATCCGGCCCGGTGTCCTGGTCGATCCAGCAGCGATCACCGACCTCCTGCCAGAGGAACACCACCTCTTGCTGGTGCGCGCCACCGCACACCGCATCCAGCCCCCGAGATTGCTGGCACATCGCAGCGCTGCACTCGCGTACGGGCTCCCCCTCGTCGGTGCCCCACCGGACCGCGTGGAACTGCGGGATCCACGGCGTTCTCGCGCGGAGACCACGACCTACCAGCGGCTTCGGCCGCTGGTCGCGCGTGCTCCTCGCGGAAAGTGGGACGGCACTCCGCCGTACAGCCCGTCGATGTTCGCTGGCGTCGCCGTCGAACCGCTCGTCGACGTCCTGCTGGACATCGCCGCGACCGAACCGCTCTGCACAGCGCTCCCGATCATCGACGCCGCGTCGCACGGCCGTCGGGTGCTCTCGTCGATGCTCTCGGAGACAGCAGGGGCGTCCGCCACTGCGCGCGACAAGGCGGTGGCGGCGCTCGGGATGGGGTCGGCGCTGTCCGACTCCCCGGCGGAGTCGGTGTGCCGGGTGCGCTTCCGACTGCTCGGGACGCCGGAGCCCGTCCAGCAGCACTCTTCAGCCGCGCGGGAGACCGGACGGCAGTCGTCGACTTCTGGTTCCCGGACCAGGGCGTCGTCGTCGAGGTCGACGGGCGGGCGAAGTACGGCGACGGTGCGGACGCCGCCGCACACTGGCAGGAGAAGCAGCGCGAGGACTTCATCCGGTCGTTCCCCGAGGTCCGCACGGTCGTCCGGGTCGTCTGGGCCGACCTGATGGAACCCGAGCGCTTGCGCGCGAAGCTCCTCCGAGCGGGTGTGCCGTGCCGGTGACGACGACCTGCACGACCACCGAGCCGGCGCGCGCGGCGTCCTGCGAGTGCGGAGCTCCCACCGCGTCGGCGTACGTTCTGCGTCATGGCCCGACAGCACAACGACGGGGCGATCGTGCCGATGCCGCCCGCCCCGGTCCAGTCCGACACCCGCGACGACCGCACCCCCACACCCGAGAATCCCACGGGGTGGACCAAGATGCTCGACCGCGTCATCGCCGTGCAGCGTCCCGTGGTGGTCGCGCACGTGAACGCCGTGCGGCGTCGCCACCCGGATGCGAGCCCTGCCGAGGTCATCCAGATCCTCGAGCGGCAGTACCTCACGGCGGTGACCACGGGCGGCGCTGCCGTGGGAGCGAGTGCGGTGATCCCCGGGGTCGGCATGGCAGCGGCGCTCGGCCTCAGCGGTGCCGAGACGGTCGGCTTCCTCGAGGCCACGGCACTCTTCGCGCAGTCGGTGACCGAGGTGCACGGCATCGCCCTCGAGGACCCGGAACGCTCGCGCACCCTCGTGATGGCCCTCATCCTCGGCGCTCCGGGGACGCAACTCGTCAAGCAGCTCGCCGGTCAGGCCACCGGGGGCCAGGCACGCTCGGCGTTCTGGGGCGAGATGGTGACCGCCTCCCTGCCGAAGCAGGTGGTGAGCGGCATCGGTGGCAAGGTCCGCGACCAGTTCATCAAGCGCTTCGCAGCGCGGCAGGGCGCCTCGGTCCTCGGCCGTGCGCTGCCGTTCGGCATCGGCGCGGCCGTCGGCGGCCTGGGCAACCACGCACTCGGCAAGAAGGTCGTCCAGGCGTCCCGCGAGGGCTTCGGACTGCCACCGCGGCACTTCACCGTCGTCCTCGAGACGAAGCCGACGAAGCCGACGAAGGAGCGCGGCCCTGGGGCGAAGGACCGAGCGGCCGGCGACGGACGAACGGACGAGAAGGAACGCCGAGCGCTGCCGTGGCTCCGGAAGGAGCGAGACGACGAGGACCTCTGGGCGGACACGCCGCACCGTGATCCCCAGCACGATCGCGACGTGCCCGACGGGCGCGGCGAGCGCGGCTGACGGCGCACGGCTGACGGCGCACAGCTGACGGACGGGAGGCGCGGTGCCAGCGTGCACCGCGCCTCCCGTCCGTGCGCGGTCCGCGTCCGTCGACGGGCGTCAGCGCGTCACCGGGTCACGAGCGCCGCTTCGGCGTCCGCACCACCTGCCCGGCGTGTGCGAAGCCCCCGCCGAACCCGAACAGCAGCGCCAGGGTGTCCTCCGGCAGCTCCCCGCGGTGCCACGCCTTCGACAGCCCGAGCGGCACGCTCGCGGCCGAGGTGTTCCCGGACTCGACCACGTCCCGCACGACGTACTTGTCCCCGCCGCCGAGTGCTTCGGCCAGGGGCTCGATGATGCGGAGGTTCGCCTGGTGGAAGGCGAGGACGCCGATGTCGTCGAGCGTCACTCCGGCTGCGTCGACGACCGCGCGGGCGTGTCCCTCGGCCTCCGTGATCGCCCACCGGTAGATCGACCGACCCTGCTGCGTGAAGTACTCGGGGTCGCGCGTGACCAGCACGGCCTCGTTGAGGTGCGGCACGCTCCCCCACGACACGGGTCCGATCTCCGCGGTGTCGGCAGCACCGATCACCACGGCTCCGGCACCGTCGCCGACGAGCACGCATGTCGAGCGGTCCGTCCAGTCGGCGATGCTGGACAGGGTCTCGGAGCCGATCACGAGGGCGGTGTCCGAGGCGCCGACGCGGATCGACTGGTCGGCGAGGGCCATCGCGTACTCGAAGCCGCTGCACGCCGTGTTGATGTCGATGGGTGCCGGACCGTTCGCCATCCCGAGCGCCGCGGCGACCCGTCCGGCCGTGTACGGCGACCGCTCGCGGTGCGTGGTCGAGGCGACGATCACGAGCCCGATGTCGGAGGGCTCGAGACCGGCGTCGGCGACGGCCATCCGACCGGCCTCGATCGCCATCGACACGACGCTGTCGTCAGGGCCCGCGATCCGGCGGGTCCTGATGCCGGTGCGGGTGGTGATCCACTCGTCGTTCGTGTCGACCATCGTCGACAGTTCGTCGTTGGTGAGGACCCGGTCGGGTTGGTGGTGGCCGAAGCCGAGGATCCGGCTGCCACGGAGTGCTGGCGTGTTCACCCGCGGCACGCTACTCCCCTCGGTCCACGGCGCATGCCGGGCGGAGCATGCACGAACGAGTCGACAGCCGGTCCGGACGCCGCGCAACCGCAGCCGTCGCCGGCGCGGTCACCCCCACGCGACCGTCGCCGGTCCGGTCACCGCCGCGCCGCTGCCGTCGCCCGGTCGTTCGCCCGCTTGATCGCCTGGACGAGTTCGTCCTTGTCCATCGTCGAGCGGCCGCTGACGTCGAGGCGCTTCGCGACCTCCATCAGGTGCGCCTTCGAGGCGTTCGCGTCGACGCCGCCCTGGGTCTCCCCGGAGCCGCGCGTGCCCTCCGCGCCGGAGTCCGACGGACCGGAGGAGTCCTTCTCCTCCCAGTGGTCGCCGACCTTCTCGTACTCGTGCTTGACGGCGGCGTAGGCGGTGCGGTGTGCGCGCTCTCCCGGACCGTACGTCTCGTTCGCCGAGTCGAGCGTCTCGGCGAAGATGTCCTGCGCGTGCTCCGGCGACCGCTGCAGGGTGCTGGGGATCTCGTCGTTCGCGGGCATGGTGCGTCCTTCCGTGTGGGGTCCATCGGCCGCACTCCGTGGAGGACGGTTCGTCCCGTTCTACGCCGGGCGCATGACCGGCACCCGCAGGGCCTGGTTCGCACACCCGCACCCGCGTAGACCGGAGGCATGGACTACACACACCTCGGACGGACAGGGCTGTCGGTGTCACGAGCGGTGCTCGGCACGATGAACTTCGGACCGGAGACCAGCGAGGACGACTCGCACGCGATCATGGACCGGGCGCACGAACTCGGCGTGAACTTCTTCGACACCGCCAACGGCTACGGCGGCTCGGTGGGCAAGGGTGCCACCGAGGAGATCATCGGCCGTTGGTTCGCGAAGGGCGGCGGTCGACGCGAGAAGACCGTGCTCGCGACGAAGGTGTACGGCGAGATGACCGACTGGCCGAACGGCGGCAAGCTGAGCGCGCTGAACATCCGGCAGTCGCTCGACGCGAGCCTCCGTCGGCTGCAGACCGACCACGTCGACCTGTACCAGTTCCACCACGTCGACCGGGCGACCCCGTGGGACGAGATCTGGCAGGCGATCGACGTCGCCGTGCAGCAGGGCAAGGTGCTCTACGTCGGCTCGTCGAACTTCGCCGGGTGGCACATCGCGCAGGCGCAGGAGGCAGCCGTACGCCGGGGCAGCCTCGGCCTGGTGAGCGAGCAGTCGATCTACAACCTCGTCGTGCGCGACGTCGAGCGCGAGGTCCTGCCCGCCACCCGTGAGTACGGCCTCGGGGTCATCCCGTGGTCGCCGTTGCAGGGCGGACTGCTCGGCGGGGTCATCGAGAAGACCGAGAACGGCTCCCGCCGCCTGTCCGGCCGCAGCGCGGAGTACGTCGAGGGACACCGCGACCAGCTCACCGCGTACGAGTCGCTCGCGAAGGAGCTCGGTCACACCCCGGGCGAGCTGGCCCTGGCGTGGCTGCTGCACCAGCCCGGTGTGACGGCGCCGATCACCGGCCCGCGCACGATGGAGCAGTGGGAGTCCGCGGTGCGCGCCGTCGACATCCGACTCGACCAGCGCGCCCTCGACCGGCTCGACGAGATCTTCCCGGGCCACGACACCTCGCCGGAGGACTACGCCTGGTGACCTGACAGCACGGCGCACCAGGCGCCGTGGTCGCGACCACCGGACGGGAGGCGCGGTGCGGGTCCGCCCCGCACCGCGCCTCCCGTGCGTGGCAGGCGCCACGCGCCGTGGTCGCGACCACTGTGACCGGCACCGCACAGGACGACGGGCCCCGCGCCTGCTGTGTGCGCGGGGCCCGTCGTCATGCGGGTGGTGCGGTGTCTAGCGGACCGCGACCGGGGTCTCGTCGCGCTCCTCGTAGAGCACGTAGCCCTCTTCACCGTGGACCGCGGTGTCGATGCCGGCGACCTCGTCCTCGGTCTTCACGCGGAAGCCGATCGTCTTCTCGATGGCGAAGCCGATCACGAAGGCCAGGACGAACGAGTAGACCAGGACGGCTGCGGCTGCGACGGCCTGCTTGCCGAGCTGCTCGAAGGAGCCCGAGTAGATGAGACCGGTGTCGTCGGCGAAGAAGCCGAGGTAGAGCGTGCCGAAGATGCCGCCGACGAGGTGGACGCCCACGACGTCGAGCGAGTCGTCGAAGCCGAGCTTGTACTTGAGGTCGATCGCGAAGCAGCAGACCACACCGGCGAGGAAGCCGAGCAGGATGCCCCAGCCCGGGGTGAGCGCGGCGCAGGCCGGGGTGATCGCGACGAGACCGGCGACGGCACCCGAGGCAGCACCGACGGAGGTGGCCTTGCCGTCCTTGAGCTTCTCGATGAGGAGCCATCCGAGGATCGCGGCGGCCGGAGCGGCGAGCGTGTTCACCCAGGCGAGGGCGGCGATGCCGTCGGCGGCGCCCTCCGAGCCGGCGTTGAAGCCGAACCAGCCGAACCAGAGGATGGCTGCACCGAGGAGCACGAAGGGCGGGTTGTGCGGCTTGTGCGCGCCCTTGGCGAAGCCGACGCGCTTGCCGAGCACGAGCGCCAGGGCGAGACCTGCGGCGCCGGCGTTGATGTGCACCGCGGTGCCACCGGCGAAGTCGATGACGCCCCACGTGGCGAACATGCCCGAGGTGAGGTTGAAGACCCAGGAGGCGACCGGGAAGTAGACGACGGTGACCCAGACGCCGGCGAAGATCATCCACGCGCCGAACTTCGCGCGGTCGGCGATCGCGCCGGAGATCAGGGCGACGGTAATGATCGCGAAGGTGGCCTGGAAGCCGACGAACGCCATCGACGGGTACGCGGCGTTGATCGTCGAGGCCTTGGCCTCCTCGAACGCCTGGCCGAGGCCGATCTGGTTCCAGTCGATGCTGAAGAACCCGACGATGCCTGCGACGTTCGTGCCCTCGCCGTGGTTCGCGAAGGCGATCGCGTAGCCGTAGAGCACCCAGAGGACGCCGACCAGGGCGATCGCTCCGAAGGACATCATCATCATGCTGATGACGGACTTGGCCTTCACCAGGCCGCCGTAGAAGAAGGCCAGGCCGGGTGTCATGAACAACACCAGCGCCGCCATGATCAACACGAATGCCGTGTTGCCCTGATCAAGCATCTGTTCACCTCTCGCGATTGCAGTGCGGCTCTCGGGACCGCCCTCGGGTGCTGACGAGTCTGGCGAGGCGACGTTTCGCGAGGGAGCACGATGTGTTTCGCGGGTGTAACGCGTGGGGCTCCCGTGTGAACGGTGTGTTTCCGGACACCGGATGACGGGTCCGACACCGCTGACGGGACGCCGCGAGGGCCGGACGGTCGCGCGCGTCGGACGGGAGGCCCGTGGCGGTGTCGCCACGGGCCTCCCGTCCGACGGTGGCTCAGTCGGCCGCGCGGGACAGCGCGACCACGCGCGACGCGGCCCGCAGGTACTTCTTGCGGTAGCCGCCGTCGAGCATCGCCTGCGGGTACACCTGGTCGAGCGGCGTACCGGACGCGACGATGCGCACCTGCGCGTCGTAGAGGCGGTCGACGAGCGCCACCCAGCGCAGTGCGTCGGTCTGGTCGGTGAACGCCTGCACGTCGGTGAGCCCGACGGCGTCGAGCCCGTCCACCAGCGCGACGTACTTCGACGGGTGCACGGTCGCCAGGTGGTCTACGACCGCACGGAAGTCGTCGAGCGTCGTCGCCCCACCGGGCAGTGCACCGACGACGTCCTCGACCACCCGCGCCGACTCGTCCACGGCCCGACGGCGGTAGTCGAGCCCGTCGATCCGCATCGTCTCGAACCGGTCGGACATCGCCTGGATCTCGCGCAGGAAGTCCTGCGCGGCGAACCGGCCCTCGCCCAGCGCACCGGGCGGGGTGTTCGACGTCGCCGCGAAACGCGTGCCCGACTCGGACAGCTCCTTGATGAGTCGGGTCATCACCATCGTGTCGCCCGGGTCGTCGAGCTCGAACTCGTCGATGCACACCAGGGACGTCCCACGGAGCAGGTCGACCGTGCCCTGGAACCCGAGCGCGCCGACGAGCGCGGTGTACTCGATGAACGTACCGAACGTCTTCCGCGACGGCTCCGCGTGGTAGGCCGCGGCGAGCAGGTGCGTCTTGCCGACGCCGAACCCGCCGTCCAGGTACACGCCGGAGCGCGCCGGCTGGACCGGTTCGCGGCGGCGGCCGAACAGCCCGCGCCGCGCTGGCTCCGGCCGCGTCGCGACGAAGGCCTCGACCGCGTCGCGCACCGCCGCCTGCGACGGGTACTCGGGGTCCGGCCGGTAGCTGGCGAACGACGCGTCGGCGAACTGCGGCGGCGGGACGAGCGCCGCGGCCATCTGCTGCGGCGTCACCTGCGGATCACGGTCGACGAGGTGTGCAGGCAAGTGTGGCCCCTCCGGGAAGCATGTCGTGCGGTGTCACGTTGCAGGTGGCGGTCGGTACGTCCGCGTACCGTTGCCCGCGGGCACCGAGGACCGATCCTATGCCTCGCCCGCCCGCTCGTCCCGCAGCCTGGAGGTACCCCCGATGACCGCACCGGTCGACCCGTCCGAGAAGTTCGCCGCCTACGCCCACCCCGAGCGCCTGGTGTCGACCGAGTGGCTCCAGGAGCAGCTCGACGCCGGTGCCGGGTCCCCCGACCTCGTGGTCGTCGAGTCCGACGAGGACGTCCTGCTCTACGAGACGGGCCACGTCCCCGGAGCGGTGAAGATCGACTGGCACACCGACCTCAACGACCCCGTCCAGCGCGACTACATCGACGGCGAGGCCTTCGCCCGGCTCGTCGGCGGCAAGGGCATCGGCCGCGACACTACCGTCGTCATCTACGGCGACAAGAACAACTGGTGGGCCGCGTACGCCCTCTGGGTGTTCACGCTGTTCGGCCACGAGGACGTCCGGCTGCTCGACGGTGGCCGGGCGAAGTGGATCGCCGAGGACCGCGCGGTCACGACCGACCGCACCGAGGTCACACCGGTCGAGTACCCCGTCGTGGAGCGCCGCGACGAGCAGGTCCGCGCCTTCAAGGAGGACGTGCTCGAGCACCTCGGCAAGCCACTCATCGACGTGCGCAGCGCCCCCGAGTACTCCGGCGAGCGCACCACGGCCCCGGACTACCCGGAGGAGGGCGCCCTGCGCGCCGGACACGTCCCGACCGCCGTGAACATCCCCTGGGCCACCGCGGCCGCTCCCGACGGCACGTTCAAGAGCCGGCAGGAACTGGACGCCGTCTACCGCGACGGTGCCGGCATCGGGGATGCCGACGAGGTCATCGCCTACTGTCGCATCGGCGAGCGCTCGAGCCACACCTGGTTCGTGCTGCAGCACCTGCTCGGCTACGACAACGTCCGCAACTACGACGGTTCGTGGACCGAGTGGGGCAGCGCCGTGCGCGTCCCGATCGCCACGGGCACCGAGCCGGGTACCGTTCCCACCCGATGAGCACCGAACTCCCCCGCCCCCTCGCCGAGATCCGCGACGACTTCCTCGAACTCTCGCAGCAGGACCGCCTCCAGCTGCTCCTCGAGTTCTCCGACGAGCTGCCTGCGCTGCCCGAGCGGCTGCAGGGGCACGAGGACGAGCTCGAGCGTGTCGAGGAGTGCCAGTCCCCTGTCTTCATCACCGTCACGGTGGGTGCGGAGGGCGATGCGCCGGACGTGGTCCGGATGCACGCGACGGCGCCACGCGAGGCACCGACCACCCGCGGCTTCGCGTCGATCCTGGCGCAGGGGCTGTCCGGGTTGTCCGCACCCGAGGTCCTGGCGGTCCCGGTGGACTACCCGCTGACGCTCGGGCTCACCGAGGCGGTCAGTCCGCTGCGGATCCGGGGCATGGTCGGCATGCTCGGTCGGGTGCAGCGGCAGGTGCAGGCGGCCGCAGCGGACTGATGGCGGTCTCCTGACGGACGGGAGGCGCGGTGCCGGCCGGCACCGCGCCTCCCGTTCGTCACTCTGTCCGTACGCGATATTTCCCCTCCTGGTCATCCGCCCTCCTCCCGTGCCAAGATCGAGGAGTCATCGGGGGGAGACATCATGGCGAAGGTCCACGGCAACGATCCGACTGGGTACTCGTACGGTGACGCCGACGCACTGAAGACCGCGGCGCGCAACCTGGCGTCCGCGATCAACGGACAGACTGCGACGCGTGCCGCTGCGGTGACGAGCGCGGGACGCGAGTTCCGCGGGTACTTCTCGCAGGTGTTCGCCGACAACGCCGGCATCGCCTCCCGCAGCGCGAGCAAGCTCTCGGACGCGCTGTCGTCCCTGGTCGGCTTCGTCGACGAGCTGCGCGAGGCGGCGAAGCAGGAGGACCGACGACGGGCCGACGCCAAGGCGTGGGAGGCTCGGAAGCGCGAGCGCGAGGAGAACTTCTTCGTCGGTGCCGCGCACGAGGTGTCGACGTGGTTCGGCGCCGAGGACGACCCGAAGCCCCCGGAACCCGAGCCGGAGCCCCAGCTCCAGGCCGATGCGGTCTCGGTCCGCAGTCGCACGATCCCGGCGGGCGGTGGCGGCAGCGGGGGCACGTCGTCGGCGGTGCCGGCCGATCTCCGATCGTTCGCCTCGAGCACCCGTGGTGCCGACGACTCCCTGTCCGGCGCGGTGTCGTCGTTCCGCAACGCCCTGGCCGACTACGAGTCGGGGTGCAACACGTGCTGGGGCACGCTGCACGCACAGTCCCTCGTGACGGCGGTGCAGGACTGGCTCACGGACAACGGACACGACGCCTCGTGGGCGGACACGGTGGCCGCGCAGTTCGAGGCCGCCGGCGGTGGGTCCGGACCGGCGACGCTCTCGGACGCCTCGATCGCTGCGGCGCTGGCGTCGGCCGGGGTCGCGGTCGGACGCGACGACTTCACGATCGGCCCGTTCTCCGCCATGGGGACACCACCCACCAACGGGTTCGCCGACGATCCGGTGAACACCGCGACGGGCAACTTCCTCGAACCGGAGGACGACCTGACCTTCGGCGGCGCTGCGGCGTCCCTGCGGTTCTCCCGGATGTACAACTCGCTCGACACCCGGGTCGGGGCGTTCGGGGTCGGTTGGTCGTCGGTGCTCGACGTCCGGTTGGAGCTCGGCGACGAGCTGGCCTCGATCGTGCTCGAGGACGGGCGTCAGGTCGACTTCCCGCGCGACGGCGACGGTTGGGGTCGCGGTGTCGGTCAGGACCTCTGGCTGACCTCCGAGCACGGCGCGATGATCGTGCAGGACAACGGCGGCGGGTGGTGGTCGTTCTCACCTGCTGGCTTGTGGCGTACGAGTAGCCGAGGTGCTGGGAGCCGCGTCGATGTGCACCGAGACGACCACGACCGGATCATCCGTCTGCAGCACGAGCTCGGGCGACAGGTCGAGGTGCAGTACGACGGCGATCGAGTGGGAACCGTCCGCTCCGCCGAGGGCCGAGTCCTGCAGTACCGGTACGACGACCTCCGTCGGCTCGTGGCGGTCGAGGGCGAGGTCGGTACGCGACGCTACCGCTGGAATGACGCAGGTCTGATCGACCAGGTGACCGCCGCGACCGGCGTCGTCGAATGCATCAACACCTACGACGACCGGGGCCGTGTCGTCGAACAGCGCTCGCCGTTCGGGCGGACCGTCCGGTTCTCCTACCTGCAGGGCAGGGTGACCTCCGTCTCCGACACGGACGGCGGCAACGCCAACACCTGGATCGCCGACCGGAGCGGTCGCGTGGTCGGGGTCGTCGACGCTGACGGGGCGCGGCAATCGATGTCCTACGACCGGCACGGACACCTGGTCTCCGTCACCGAGCGGGACGGGTCGGTGACGGTGCACGGGTACGACGACCGGGGACGCCGCACGCGCACCGTGACCCCGGACGGCGCCGACGTGACGTACGCCCACGACGACCAGGACCGGACCACCACCGTGGTGACCGCCGACGGCGGGATCGTCGAGTACGAGTACCGCGGCGACGAACGCAACCCGTCCGTCGTCACCGACCCCGTCGGCGGACGGACACTCCTCGAGTGGCGTACCGGGCAGCTAGCGCGTTGCACGGACCCGACCGGCGTGGTCGTCACCTTCCACCACGACGGGCACGGCGACGTCGTCGCCATCGAGGATGCCGACGGGGGGACCGCGCGCTTCGTCCGCGACGCAGCGGGACGCGTCGTCGAGGCTGTCACCCCGCTCGGCGCCCGAACCTCGTACCGCTACGACGCCGCAGGTCTGCTGACCGCTCGCGAAGCGCCCGACGGTGGTGTGTGGCGGTTCGAGCACGATGATGCCGGGCGCGTGATCGCCACCACGGATCCGACGGGAGCCCGGACAGCCGTCGAGTACGGCGCGCACGGGGAGATCACCGCGACCACCGACCCGCTCGGACGTCGGACCACCAAGCGGTTCGACGAGCTCGGCAACGTCTCCGCGGTGACCCTGCCCGACGGGGCGGAGTGGCGGTTCGTGCACGACGCACTCTCGCGGCTGCGCACCGTCGTCGACCCCGCTGGTGGTTCCTGGACGCGTGAGTACGACGCGATCGGCGCCGTCACCGCGACCCTGGACCCGACCGGTGTCCGCACCGCGGCCGACCGGAAGCGCGCCGACGGCACCACGGTCGTGAGTTCCGCATTCGAGGACGTCAGCGTCCGCACCGATGCGCTGGGTCGGCCGGTCAGCGTCCTGCAGAGCGACGGGTCCGCCATCGTGACCGTGCGCGACGCGGCTGGTCGGATCGTCGAGTCGCTGGACGGGGAGGGCGGGCTGACCCGCTTCGAGCGCGATCTCGCGGGTCGCGTCGTCGCCGTCACCACACCCGCTGGTCGGACGACGACGTACACCTACGACCGGTGCGGACGACCGGTGACGGCCACGGATCCGCTCGGCGGTCGGACGTCACTCCGCTACGACGCCGACGGACGGGTCGTCGAGCGCACGGATGCGAACGGCGACGTCGAGCGCACCGAGTACGACGCAGTCGGTCGGGTCACCTCCGTCGACGTGCCGGCCCTCGGGATCATCCGGTACCGCTACGACCGGGCGGGGCGCGTGGTCGAGGCACGTGACCCGCGGTTCGGTCGCCGCTCGTTCCGGTACGACGCTGCGGGGCAGCTGGTCGCGGCGACCAACGGCCTCGGCGGGGTGACGCGCTACGAGTACGACGGTCGCGGGCGGCTCGTCCGCACCACCGATCCGCTCGGAGCAGTCACGACGCGGACGTACACCGAGCTCGACAAGGTCGCCAGCTCGACGGATCCCCTCGGCCGGACGACGAGCGCGACGTACGACGCTGCCGGTCGCCAGGTCTCCCAGACGGAGCCTGATGGCACCCTGCTCCGGTGGGAGTACGACGCAGCCGGCCGAGAGACGGCCCAGTACGTGGACGACGCGCTGGCCGCTCGCATCGAGCGCGACCCGCGCTCGCGAACCGTGACCATCTCCGACCACACCCGGCCGGACGCCACCAGTGCCCACCTGCTGGAGTACGACCGTCGGGGTCTCCTCGTCCGCCGTGTGACCGACGGTCGAGAGACGCGGTGGACGTACGACCCGGACGGCCTCCGGACGTCGGTGCACGCGCCGGACGGTTCCGTGACGCGCACCGAGCGTGATCCCGCGGGTCGGAAGGGCACCGTCGAGCACACCGCGTTCGGCGACGTCCACCACGAGTACGACGGCGCCGGTCGACCCACGGCGGTGCGCACGGCAGGGACGAGCGACTCCTGGTCCCACGATCACGGCTTCGTCGTCGGGCACACCCGCTCCGACGCGGACACGACATCGACGACACGGTTGACCCGCGATCGAGACGGTCGGCTCGTCCGGATCGAGCGACCGGGCACGACGACGGTCTACGAGCACGACGCAGCGATGCAGCTCGTCCGTGCCGCCACCGACGGTGTCGAGACCACGTGGTCCTACGACGCCGCCGGCCGACTCGTCGTCGAACGCACCGGGGGTGGCACCCGCACGTTCGAGTACGACGATGCGGGCGAGCTCGTCGCGGTGACCGGACCCGAAGGGCGGACCTCGCACGAGTACGATGCGCGCGGCCAGCGCGTGCGGAGCACCGCCCCGGACGGTACCGCGACCCGGTACTCGTGGGACGGGCGGGGGTGGCTCCGACTGATCGCCTCGAGTTCGTCGAGCACGTCGACCCACGTGGATGCACTCGGCGACCTCGTCGACGTCGACGGCGTCCGACTCGACTGGGACGCCGCTGCCGCCGTTCCCACCCTGCTTGCCGTCGACGACTCCCCCGTGCTCCACACGCCGGTCGGACTGCTCGGTGGCCCGGAGGGTACCGGAGCGACGGGCTGGCGGACGGCCCGCAGCACGCCCGAGGCCGATCCGTGGCAGCTCCTCGCCGCGGCCTCCGGCGATCGCGAGGGCGCACTCTCGTTCAGCGCGGACGGGACGCCGGTGGTGGCCGGACTCGAGTGGATGGGCGCACGCGCCTACGACCCCGCAACCCGCGGTTTCCTCTCGACCGACCCGATCACCGCGCCGGCGGGGGTCGCCTGGGGCGCGAACCCGTACTCGTTCGCCGGCAACGACCCGCTCCACGCGGTCGACCCACTCGGCCTCGCGCCGATCACCGACGCCGAGCTCGAGGCGTACGCCGCCGCTGAGCAGGGGCCACTCGCGCGGGCGGCAGCGGCGACCGGTGACTGGTTCAAGGACAACTGGGAGTACGTGGCGGGCGGGGCGATGGTCGTCGCGGGTGGTGCGCTCATGCTCACCGGCGTCGGCGGCCCGCTGGGCGGGATGCTGATCGGTGCCGGCGCTGACACGATCATCCAGAAGGCGACGACCGGCGAGGTGAACTGGGGGCAGGTCGCCGTGAGCGGGGCGTTCGGTTTGGTCGGGGGTAGCCTCGGGGCTGCGGTGGGCAAGCACCTCGTCGGGAACGCCGTCGAGGGCGCGGTCGAGAACTTGGCGAACACGGTCGTCAGCGGTCAGCCGCTCACGCCGGGCAAGCTCCTGGGTTCCGCTGCCGAGGGTGCCGCGACGTCGGTCGCGACCGGCGGCACGATGTCGAAGGTGCACCTGCCGTCGGCGGTGAACAAGCTCGGCGACGAAGCACCTGTCCCACATCAAGGTGTCATCTACCTGCGAGAGGATGGGCTCGGCGGTCAGAAGCCTTACGTCGGTCAGGCCAAGGACTTGGGGCGCTTCGAGGAACGTCAACGCGAACACGCTCGGGCGAATCCGGATGCGATCTACGAGTACCGAGTGATCGACCGCGGTACGCCTGGTCAGCACCTCGACAGACTCGAGGAGTACCACATTCGACGCCTCGGCGGTCCGACCAACAAGGGCAATCCTGATGGGTTGCTCGAGAACAAACGACACCAGATGCGCGAGGCGCGCTACCAAGCAGCAGGAGGGGATCCGTATTGAGTGCTTCGAAGGACGTCCTGGAGGTCAGGGTGAGCGACGTCTTCAGTGTGAAGATTGACGACGATCGCGCCTATGTCGGTCAAGTTCTGCATGTCGGCGAGGGTGCGGTCTTCGTCGTTGTCTTCGACCACCTCGTTCGGCATCCGGTCGCGATCCCCGATGCGCTCGCCGCGCTGATGCACCCGCCGATCGTGGCCAGTTGGACCCACGACGCGCGATTCCGGCCGGGAATGTGGGAAGTGGTCACCCAGGCGCAGACCGACAATCGGCGGTATCTGCCCGCTTCCACCTGGGGGCTGCCAGAAACCGGGGGCGTCCGACTTACGAGCTTCGATGAGACGAGGACCCGCGCGGCGACCGCCGAAGAAGCCGCTACCATCCCTCCGAGAACGACGCGATCGCCCATGCTCATCGAGAAGTTCCTGATGATGGCTGCCGGTGTGGCACCCAGAAATCCCGCTCTCGAGAAGGTGCGCTGGGTGCCGATGCCATCATCGTCGGAACTCTTCCCGGACTGAGTTCGGCTTGCACCGGGGCCAGCGTCAACGTCTCGCGATCGCCTCGCCAATGGTACTGGAGAGGGCTTTCAAGGCTCACCACAGCATCGGTCGCTTGATGTTGAACAATGCGAGGAGCGTCTCCGACGTGTCCATCGGCGAAGTGTTCACGATTCCCGTCGACGACCAGCGCCGCTCGGCCGGCCAGGTCGTAAGCGAGTACATATCTGCTCTCTACGTCATCATCCTCGACCGAATCTTCGGAGCTGACGAGGACCCGTCGCTCAGACTCGACGATCTGACGGGGTCGGAACCGCTGTTTTCCCGGCTGATCTTCGACTCCCGATTTCGACCAGGAATGTGGGAGATGATCGGACACGCTGCCGCCGACTCTGAGCGGTATCTGCCTGCCTTCACCTACGGGGCTGCCGAACTCGATGGCGTCAAGATCACGAATTCAGCGGCTCCGAGGTTCGGCATGCGACAGAATCCGAGTCGAAGGAGATTCCCCGTCGCGCGATCGACTCGCCGCTGATCTTGGAGAAAGCCATCCAGGCACATCACGGCATCCGTCGCTGGCTTCCGGCTTTCGAAGAAGTTCGGCACCGACCGGGGATAGCGTCGGCGAAGCTGTTCGATTGATCGTGTATCTCGGCATCAGACCGGAGTTCTGACATGCAAGAAGTGTTCTTCCTCTCGTCCATGGACAGCCTGCGGTTCTCGTCCGTCTTCCGGTGCGAGGTCGAACGACCGGTCGAGCTCCCGAACGGTCGTCATGCGCTGATGGTCAGCTGCGATCCACCCGTCCACGGTCAGGAGCTCGGTCACCCGCTCGGCATCAGCGAGTTGTTGCTGTGGAGTCGGTTCGAGGACGAAGACCTCTGGACGTTCCCCGCCTTCCCGCACTTCGTGCAGATCTGTCTGCCTGACGTCGACCAGCCTGCCCATGACATGCCTGCGAGCATCGCCTGGGGTGAGATCTACAAGACTGAGGCGGACGCGCGGATGCACGAGCTGGCCGCTCAACCTTCTGAACGAGCACGCACGAATCCGGACCGCCCGCGGAAGAGCGAACGATGAGCGAACTGGCCATCGAGGACGTCCCCCTGCTCCTCGTCGGAGAGACGATCGACGCCATCTGGGTCGACTACTCGCTCCGACTCCTGCTCTCGAACGGCGCCACCGTCATCCTCGAGTGTCCGTTCTCCCTCGGTCGGTCCCCCGACGCCGCGACGATGATCGATCCGGAGGGCGACAAGTCGGGGCTGGTGCCGGCTCTCCGCCTGCACACGCTCGTGGTCACCGAGGCGCACGCCACGGGCTCGACGCTGTCGATGACGTTCTCCGACGGCTCGCGTCTGACCGCCGGACCGCACCCGGAGTTCGAGTCGTGGCACTACATCGGACCGGAGACGCCCCCGACCAGGATCATCATCATGCCGGGCGGGGGCCCTGCCATCTGGCTTCACCACCCAGAGACCGAAAGCGGCCTTCTGTCCTTCCGGACACGGCCGTCGGACGAACACCTGCTCCCCGCGTTCCATGACGTCTTCACATCGCTGACCGTCCCACCGCTCCGGTGGCTCGTCACCGATCTCGACATCGTCGTGCGCTCGGGATCGACGGTGAACGTGCACGAGTGGGACCGTCGGCTCAGAGCAGCACCGCCACCTGGCCTGTGGTTCTCACACGACGAGATGCTGACGCTCGTCCGTGACAACGACCAGCTGATCGACGGCGAGTTCTTCGGCGTCCCGTTCGGCGCCGCGGCTGACCCGGCCCGGGCGGTCCTCCGCATCGACTTCTTCCACAGCGGCGAGGCCTCCGTGGTCCTGGATCCCTCGGTCATCGGCGTCTCGGAAGCGTTCGAGCGGCTGTTCGGTCCGGAGGTCGCGGTACCCTCGATCGGCACTCGAGACGCTGACCTCGCCGCGTACCGCGTCCAGTCGCTCCTGCTCGCGTTCCTCGACACGCTCCCCGCGCCGGGAGCGGCGGAACTCCGACAGCAGGCCGAGGCGGTGCGAGCCGTCCAGGAGACAGCTCCGAGGATCTGGGACGTCGTGCTCGCGGAGACACCCCGAGCCGACTTGCCCGACGGTCGTCTGCCGGGATCGCTGGCCTACCGCACGGACGAGGCACCGCTCGCGGGTGAAGTCCTCGTGTGGATGCTCGACGGCCGGATCGACTCCTTCGAGCTCCCGTGGTTCACGACGGAGATGCCGGCCGAACTCCCCCGGCCGGACCAGCTCATCCGCGCCGCGGACGAGGGCGACGGAGGTCACGGTGTCCGGTAGTCGGCACGGCCACAGCCGACACGCTCCGGCTGCTCCCCGCATCCTCGTGGAGGCATGACGTGACGACCTCCGGCACGAGCGTGCCGCTGCTCCGCCTGACCCTCCCCAGACGCCCCGACGTCCCCGACCGCGCCCACGAGATCCTGGCCGCTGTCCCGGACGACGCCGAGGTGCTCGCGTACGACGCCCCCGCCGCTGCGCTCGCCCGGGCGCTCCGCTGGAGCAGACGAGCGGGGCAGCCCGGCAACGATGCCCTCCTGGCGCCGCTCGATGCGCTCGGCGACGACCCGGTCCTGGTCCGGCAGGTCGATCTCGGTGACGAGTTCGTCGTGGTCCTGCTCCGGGCGACGGACGAGACGTTCCTGTCCGCCGCGGTCGTCGACCGTTCCGCCGGGGTCGAGACCATCAGCATTGCCGAACTCGCGATGCTGCTCGCTGCGACCGCGGCACCCGGTGCGGGCCGGGCACTCGAACTCGTCCGAGTCCTCGCGCCCGACGACCGCGTCCGGCTCTTCGAGCAGGGCGCTCGATCGACCGCGCGGACGTTCGCGACCAAGTACGGTCTGGCCGCCGAGCGGGGGTTCACGGTCCTCGACCTCGAGTCCTTCGTCGCCGCGGTGTCCCGCTTCGGCTCTGGCGACCTCTCCTTCTGCGCGCTCGACGCTCCCGGGGCGGTGGCGACCGTCGCGTTCACACCGGACCGCACCGCGGTCCTCGCGACGACGATCGCGCGACGGCCGCCGCACGACCAGGTCGAAGACGGAACCTGAGCCGAGACGGACGGGAGGCACGGTGCCAGCTGGCACCGTGCCTCCCGTCCGACCGTCGGTCGCGTCTACCGCGCGCTGGTCGCGTCCGTCGGCTGCACCACCTCGGTGAGCCAGGCGAGGATCCGCGCGTCGAACCAGTCCGCGTCGTGGTTCCAGAGCTTCGTGTGCCGCGCGGTCGTCTGCACCTCGAGCCGGACGAGGTCCGGCCGCACCCGCGCCAGCTCGTGCGACGCCGACGACGGCACGAACCCGTCGTCGTCGCTGTGCAGGATGAGGATCGGCACGTCGAGCTCGTCGGCCCGGGCGACCATGTCGAGCTCACGCAGGTCCACCGGGTGGTGCAGCCCGGCCACGTGGTGCAGCACCGGCGTGCGGAGGATGCGCTGGGCGACCTTGCGCACCGGGCGCGGGAGCTTCAGGACACGGCTCTGCGACTCGAGCACCGCGTGCCAGTCGACGACCGGCGACTCGAGCACGATCCCGTCGACGAGCCCGGCGAACCGCGACCGCACGAGGGTCTGCAGGACGACCGCACCGCCCATCGACCATCCCATGAGCACGACGCTCCGGGCCTGCTGCGCGGTGAGCCAGCGGAGCACGCCGTCGACGTCCTCCCACTCGGTGCTGCCGAGGCCGTAGCGTCCGTCCTCGCTGCGCGGGGCGACGCCGTCGTTCCGCCACGAGGCGAGGACGACCGAGTAGCCGGCGGCGCGGAAGACCGGGACGGCGCGGATGGTCTCGGCGCGGGTGACCCCGCGACCGTGCACGAGCACGGCCCAGGGCGCGTCGGGGTCGTCGGCGCGGACGACCCACGCCGGCGCGGCGCCGTTCGGTGTCGGGATGTCGACGTCCTCGACGGGCACGTCGAGCTCGCCTGGCGTGAGGTAGAACCACCCGCCCCAGCGCCCGCGCCGAGCCGCGGTCGGGTCGCCGGCGTCGATCGCGATGATGCGACGCGTGACCGTGGTGTCGGTGGTGCCGAGCACCTCACCGACGCGCAGGTGCCCGGTACCGCCGCCGAACCACAGGCTGTAGCGCCCCTGCAGCTCGGTGTCGGCGGTCCGTTCGAGCGTCACGGTCATCCGACCGGTGTCGACCGCGTGGATCGGGACACGCTCGACGCGCTTCCGGTCGGGCGTGACGACCGCTCGGGCGACGGCGGCGACGAAGCCGCCGATGACCGCGGTGGTGACCGCAGCGGCCGCGATGCCCGCGCCGAGCGCGACGACCCCGGCCGATCGTGCGGTCTCCTGGGTCACGTCCTCGGCGGGTCGCGCTGATCGGGACATGGTCCGGAGCCTAGTCTGCAAGCGTGTCCGAATCCCGAGAGCCCGAGGCCTTCGAACGCCTGCGCGCGTTCGTCGCACCGGGCCGGACCCGCACCGAGACGACCGTCACCGAGATCCCCTCGCCGTCACGCATCGCACCGCACTCGATCGCCCTCGCGGCGGACGTGTCGGGCGCCGTGCACGGCATCGACTCCGACCTCGGGACCGGCCGCTTCATCGCCCTGTACGACCCCGCAGAACCGGAGGGCTGGGGTGGCGCGTTCCGCGTCGTGACCTTCGCCCAGGCACCGCTCGAACCGGAGATCGGCGTCGACGAGTTCGTCGCCGACGTGACGTGGAGCTGGCTCGTCGACGCGCTCGCTGCCCACGGTGCGACGTACGACCGGGCGTCGGGCACGGCGACCAAGATCATCTCGCGCGGCTACGGCGACCTCGCGGCCCAGGGCGACGGCGCACAGCTCGAGCTCCGGGCCTCGTGGACGCCCCGCGACGAGGACCTGACCGCGCACGTCGAGGCCTGGGAGGAGGTCGTCGCGATGCTCGCGGGGCTCCCTCCGGCGTCCGACGGCGTGACCCTGCTGGCTCCGAGGAGGACCACGAAGTGACCGACCCCGCCAGCCAGGCCCGCGACGCCGTGTCGGGCGCCTCGGCCGACCCCGCGTTCGAGGACGCGCACGCCACCGTGCGCGTGATCGAGGACCGCGACGAGTACCTGCAGGCGGTCGACGCGATCGCCGCCGGACACGGCCCGGTCGCGGTCGACGCGGAGCGTGCGAGCGGCTACCGGTACTCGCAGCGCGCCTACCTCATCCAGGTCTTCCGCCGCGGTGCGGGCGCCTTCCTGTTCGACCCGATCGCGATCGGTGACTTCGCGGAACTGCAGGCCGCGATCGTCGACGAGGAGTGGCTGTTCCACGCCGCCTCGCAGGACCTGCCCTGCCTGCAGGAGGTCGGCCTCGTCCCGACCCGCATCTTCGACACCGAGCTCGGTGCCCGCATCGCCGGGTTCCCCCGTGTCGGTCTCGGCGCGGTGGTCGAGCAGCTCCTCGGCATCACGCTCGCCAAGGCCCACTCCGCCGCCGACTGGTCGACGCGTCCGCTCCCCCAGGCCTGGCTCGTCTACGCCGCGCTCGACGTCGAGCTGCTCCCCGACCTGCGCGACGCCCTCGCCGCGGTGCTCGACGCCGCCGGCAAGTCGCGGATCGCCGCCGAGGAGTTCGCCGCCGTCCTGACCCGCGCCCCGAAGCCCCCGAAGGCCGAGCCGTGGCGTCGCCTGTCCGGCATGCACGCGCTCCGCGGCGCCCGGGCCCTCGCGATCGCCCGGTCGCTCTGGACCGCACGCGACGCCTACGCCCGCCAGGTCGACACCGCCCCGGGTCGCATCGTGCCCGACTCGGCCATCGTCGCCGCAGCGGCGGCGAACCCGACCTCGAAGGCCGAGCTGAGTGCCGTGAAGGCCTTCACCGGCCGAGCGAGCCGGTCGGAACTCGACCGCTGGTGGGCCGCCGTCGAGGAGGGGCGCACGACCGAGGACCTGCCGAAGCTCCGCGGCACCGGCGAGGCCACGCTCCCGCCGCCCCGAGCGTGGGCGGACCGCAACCCCGAGGCCGACCGCCGCTACAAGGCCGCTCGCGCCGCCGTCGTCGCGCGTGCCGAGGAGCTCGACGTCCCCGTCGAGAACCTGCTCACCCCGGAGACCCTCCGGGTGGTGTCCTGGGAACCGCCGACACCGATCGCGACCGAGACCGTCGGAGCCGCCCTTGCCGGGCACGACGCCCGCCCGTGGCAGGTCGAGGAGACGGCGTCGATCATCGCGCACGCCTTTGTCGACGCCGCACAGCAGCCTGCTGCCGAGAGCAACACCGGCTCGTAGGAACACCCCAACCGGCATGCGCTCGCCCAGGCGGCGGGCATAGCGTCGGTACCGTCGCCGGGCTCGGCCCGGCCGGTCGGGGCGGAACGTGCCCCGACTCGATCGAAGAGGATCTGGAGGCCCGGATTGGCCAGAGCAGCAGACGTCGTGTTCGTGGACGGTGTGCGCACACCGTTCGGACGAGCCGGTGAGAAGGGGGTGTTCTGGAAGACCCGCGCCGACGACCTCGCGGTCCACGCGATGCGCGGTCTGCTCGACCGGAACAGCCAGCTCGACGGCGCGGCGGTCGACGACGTCGCCGTGGCCGCCACCACCCAGCAGGGCGACCAGGGCCTGACCCTCGGCCGCACGGTCGGCATGCTCGCCGGGCTGCCGAAGTCGGTCCCGGGCTACGCCATCGACCGCATGTGCGCCGGTGCCATGACGAGCGTCACCACGCTCGCCGGCGCGATCGCCTTCGGCGCCGCCGACGTCGCCATCGCCGGCGGCGTCGAGCACATGGGCCGCCACCCGATGGGCTTCGGCGCCGACGTGAACCCGCGCTTCGTCGCGGAGCGCATGGTCGCGACCGACGCGCTGGTCATGGGCAGCACCGCCGAGCGACTGCACGACCGCTTCCCCGCCATCACGAAGGACCGCACGGACGCCTTCGCGGTCCAGTCGCAGCAGCGCTACGCCGCCGCGTGGGCTGCCGGCAAGCTGCAGCCCGACGTGGTCCCGGTCGAGGTGAACACCGGCGAGGGCTGGGACATCGTCACGGCGGACGAGCCGCCGCGTCCCGGCACCACCCTGGAGGCCCTGGCTGCGCTGCGCACACCGTTCCGGCCCCACGGACGGGTCACCGCCGGCAACGCGGCCGGTCTCAACGACGGCGCCACCATGAGCCTCCTCGCCTCCGAGGACGGCGCGAAGCAGCACGGCCTGCCGACGAAGATGCGCATGGTCTCGTTCGCATTCGCGGGCGTCGAGCCCGAGGTGATGGGCGTCGGGCCCGTCCCCGCGACCGACAAGGCGCTCCGCAAGGCAGGGCTGACAATCGACGACATCGGGCTCTTCGAGATCAACGAGGCGTTCGCCGTCCAGGTGCTCGCCTTCCTCGACAACTACGGGATCGCCCAGGACTCCGCGAACGTCAACGCCTGGGGCGGCGCGATCGCCGTCGGGCACCCGCTCGCGTCGAGCGGCGTCCGGCTCATGAACCAGCTCGCGGCCCAGTTCTCCGAGCGACCGGACGTCCGGTACGGCATCACGACGATGTGCATCGGCCTCGGCCAGGGCGGCACCGTCATCTGGGAGAACCCGAACTTCAGCAAGAGCGCGGCACGGAAGGCGGCCTGACGATGACCACCACCCCGATCGACCAGCTGACCGAGCTCAGCGCCGACGAGGTCGTCACCCACTCGTACGTCAAGCACGTGTCGCTGCCGTCCGGTGGCACGCTCGCCCTCGTCACGCTCGACAACGGCAAGGACTACAAGCGCCCGTCGACGCTCGGTCCGCGCACCATGCGCGAGCTGTCCGACGTGCTCGACACGCTGCGCGCAGCGGCCTCCGCCGGGAGCATCCAGGCGGTCGCGATCACCGGCAAGGAGTACTGCTTCGCCGCCGGCGCCGACCTGTCGCAGGCAGCAGCGCTCCCCTCGCGCGAGGTCGCTCACGAGCTCGGCGCCCTCGGGCACGCGACGCTCCGCAAGCTCTCCGACCTCGGTGTGCCGTCGTTCGCGTTCGTGAACGGCATCGCGCTCGGTGGTGGGCTCGAGATCGCCCTGCACTGCACCTACCGCGTGTTCTCCTCTGCGGCGCAGGGCATCGGGCTGCCCGAGGTCTTCCTCGGCATCATCCCCGGCTGGGGTGGCGCCACGCTGCTCCCCCGCCTGATCGGTCCCGAGAAGGCCCTCCGCGTCATCGTGGAGAACCCGCTCAAGAACAACCGGCTCATGGACGGCAAGGCCGCCGTCGAGCTCGGCATCGGCGACGCGCTCATCCCCTCCGTGACCTTCCTGCCGTCCGCGGTCGCGTGGGCCGACGGGGTCGTCAGCGGCCGCACGAAGGTCAAGCGAGCGAACGAGCCCGGCATGCTCGAGAAGGCCGCCTGGGGCACCGTGGTCAAGGTGGCGCGACAGCAGGTGGCCTCGAAGATCGGCACCGTCCCGAAGTCGCCCTTCCGTGCGCTCGACCTCGTCGCAGCAGCGAAGTCGGGCTCGCTCGACGACCGCTTCGCCGACGAGGACGACGCCCTCGCCGACCTGCTCGCCGGTGACCAGTTCGCCGCGTCGATGTACGCGTTCGACCTCGTGCAGAAGCGCGCGAAGAAGCCCGTCGGCGCTCCCCAGGGCGTCGAGGCGAAGAAGATCACGAAGGTCGGCGTCCTCGGCGCCGGGCTGATGGCGTCGCAGTTCGCGCTGCTGTTCGCCCGCCGTCTCGGCGTCCCGGTCGTCATCACCGACGTCGACCAGGCCCGCGTGGACGCCGGGGTCGCGCGCATCGCCGGTGAGGTCGAGAAGCTCCGCGAGAAGGGCCGCATCTCCCCCGACGACGCGAACCGCATCACGGGGCTCGTCAGCGGGTCGGTGTCGTACGACGCGTTCGCCGACGCCGACTGGGTGATCGAGGCCGTCTTCGAGGAGATGTCGGTCAAGCAGGACGTCTTCCGGAAGATCGAGCAGGTCATCGCGCCCGACGCGATCCTGGCGACGAACACCTCGTCGTTGTCGGTCGACGAGATGGCGTCGGTGCTCGAGCACCCGGAGCGCCTCGTCGGCTTCCACTTCTTCAACCCGGTGGCCGTGATGCCGCTGCTCGAGGTGGTGCGGGCCGACAAGACCTCGGACGAAGCGCTCGTCACCGCACTCGCGGTCGCGAAGACCCTGAAGAAGACCGCGATCATCACCGCCGACCAGCCGGGCTTCGTCGTCAACCGCGTGCTCGCTCGGGTGCTCGGCGAGGCGATGCGCGGCGTCGAGGAGGGCACGCCCTTCGAGATCGTCGCCGAGGGTGCTGCGCCGCTCGGCCTGCCGATGTCGCCGTTCGAGCTGCTCGAGCTCGTCGGCCTGCCCGTCGGTGCGCACGTGCTCGACTCGCACCACGCGGCGTGGCCGGAGCGCTTCTACCCCGGTGACGGCCTGAAGCGGATCGCGGAGCACGGCACGATCCTGACCCGCGACAAGAAGGGCACCGTCACCGGGTACGACCCCGCCGCCGTGAAGCTCGTCGCACCGTCGAAGAAGGACGCGAAGCCGGTCGACGCGGCGACGATGCAGCAGCGGTTCGAGGACGCCCTGGCGGACGAGGTGCACCGCATGCTCGAGGACCACGTCGTCGAGCACGTCGAGGAGATCGACCTCGGTCTGATCCTCGGCGCCGGCTACCCGTTCCAGGCCGGTGGCATCAGCCCCTACCTCGACCGCTCCGGCGCCTCGGAGCGCGTCTTCGGCGGCACGTTCCACACCCCGGCGATCGTCGGCCCCGCCTCGCGCTAGCCGACGCGGACCACTCCGCACAACCGGAAGCACCTCGCGCCACGGGAACCCGTGGCGCGAGGTGCTTCCGGTTGTGCTGTGGCACGCCGAACCACGCGCCGGCAGGCCGGCACGCCGGACGGTGCTGCGACTCGCGCCGGCAGGTGCCGCGACTCGCGCCGGCGCCGCACCAACCTCAGTGGTCGGCCGACTCCCGAGTCCGCGCCGGCTTCGCCTGGGGCAGCTTCGTGCCGACCACCTGGTCGATGACGTCCCGCGCGATCGCCTGCGCCGTGAGCCCCACGTCCGACAGGATCTGCGACCGCGAGGCGTGGTCGATGAACTCGTCCGGCAGCCCGAGCTCGTTCACCCCGGTGTCGACCCCGGCGGCACGCAGGTCCTGCCGCAGCCGGGTCCCGACTCCACCGACGCGGACGCCGTCCTCGATCGTGATGACGAGCCGGTGGTCGCGCGAGAGGTCGATGAGCGAGGTCGGGATCGGCACGACCCACCGGGGGTCGACGACCGTGACGCCGATGCCCTGCGATTCGAGCAGCCCGGCGGCTTCGAGGGCGACCGGCACCATCGAGCCGACGGCGACGAACAGGACGTCGGGTTCCTGCCCCTCGGACGGGTCCCGCAGGACGTCCACGCCGTCGCGCAGCCGACGGATCGCCGGGACGTCCGGTCCGACGGATCCCTTCGACCAGCGCAGCACCGTCGGGGCGTCGTCCACGGCGACGGCCTCGCGGAACTCCTCGCGCAGCGTCGCGGCATCGCGCGGTGCGGCGATGCGGATCCCGGGGACGACCTGCAGCAGCGCGAGGTCCCACATCCCGTGGTGCGACGGCCCGTCCGGCCCGGTGATGCCCGCGCGGTCGAGGACGAACGTCACGCCGGCACGATGGAGCGCCACGTCCATGAGCACCTGGTCGAACGCCCGGTTGAGGAAGGTCGCGTAGAGCGCCACGACGGGGTGCAGCCCGCCGTAGGCGAGCCCCGCCGCGGTCGTCACGGCGTGCTGCTCCGCGATGCCGACGTCGATCACCCGGTCGGGGTGTTGCTCCTGGAAGCGGTGGAGCCCGGTCGGTCGCAGCATGGCCGCGGTGATCGCGACGATCCGCTCGTCGGCCGCACCGACCGACGCCAGCTCCGAGGCGAACACCGACGTCCACGAGGGCCCGGACGACACGTCGAGCGACTCCCCCGTCTCGGGGTCGATGTGCCCGACGGCGTGGAACTGGTCCGCCTGGTCGCGGAGCGCCGGCTCGAAGCCGTGGCCCTTCTCCGTGATCGCGTGCACGATGGTCGGCGCGCCGTAGGCCTTCGCCTGCCGGAGCGCCGCCTCGACGGCCCGCTGGTCGTGACCGTTGACCGGCCCGATGTACTTGATGTCGAGGTTCGAGTAGAGCGCCTCGTTGTTGGTGAAGCGCGCCAGGAACCCGTGGAGTCCGCCACGGACCCCCCGGTAGAACGCACGACCCGGCGCACCGAACCGCGAGGCGACGGCCTGCGACTTCTCGAACAGCGCCCGGTACTCACGGCGGGTGCGCACCGAGCTGAGGAAGCGCGCCATGCCCCCGATCGTCGGCGCGTAGGACCGACCGTTGTCGTTGACCACGATCACCAGGCGGCGGTCGTTGCTGTCCGAGATGTTGTTGAGCGCCTCCCACGTCATCCCGCCGGTGAGGGCGCCGTCGCCGACGACCGCCACGACGGTGCGGTCGTCCTGCCCGGTCTGCCGGAAGGCGCGGGAGATCCCATCGGCCCAGGACAGCGACGAGGACGCGTGCGAGGACTCGACGATGTCGTGCTCCGACTCGCTCCGCTGCGGGTAGCCGGCCAGCCCGCCTCGCTCGCGCAGCTTCGAGAAGTCCTGCCGCCCGGTGACGAGCTTGTGCACGTAGGACTGGTGCCCCGTGTCGAAGACGAACGGGTCGTGCGGCGAGTCGAACACGCGGTGCATCGCGAGCGTCAGCTCGACGACCCCGAGGTTCGGTCCGAGGTGCCCGCCGGTCTTCGCGACCTCGGCGACGAGGAACCGTCGGATCTCGGCGGCGAGCTCCGTCATCTGTGCGTCGGACAGACGCCTGAGGTCGCGCGGCGACGTGATGCTGCTCAGCAGGCTCACGGGCGCTCCTTTCGTGGGGCAGGTCCCCACACTATCCGCGCGACCGGGACACGGACGGGAGGCGCGTGGCGGCCCCGCCACGCGCCTCCCGTCCGTCCGGTCGCACTCCGCAGAACGCAACGAAGGCGGTGCCGCACAGCGCTGTGACGCTGCGCGGAACCGCCTCGGTTGCGTTTCGTGGAAGGGATCAGACGAGCGAACGGAGCACGTACTGCAGGATGCCGCCGTTGCGGTAGTAGTCCGCCTCACCGGGGGTGTCGATGCGGACGACCGCGTCGAACTCGACCGTCTGCTTGCCGGCCGGCGAGTGCTCGCTCGGCTCCGCGGTGACGTGCACGGTCTTCGGCGTGCGGCCCTCGTTCAACTCGGTGAGCCCCGAGATCGAGACGACCTCGGTGCCGTCGAGACCGAGCGACTCGACCGTCTCACCCGCCGGGAACTGCAGCGGGACGACACCCATGCCGATGAGGTTCGAGCGGTGGATGCGCTCGAAGCTCTCGGTGATGACCGCCTTGACGCCGAGCAGGTTCGTGCCCTTCGCCGCCCAGTCGCGCGACGAGCCGGAGCCGTACTCCTTGCCGCCGAAGATGACGAGGGGGATGCCCTGCTCCTGGTAGTGCTGCGAGGCGTCGTAGATGAACGACTGCTCGCCGTCGGGCGTCGTGAAGTCGCGGGTGTAGCCGCCCTCGACGCCGTCCAGCAGCTGGTTCCGCAGGCGGATGTTCGCGAACGTGCCGCGGATCATCACCTCGTGGTTGCCGCGACGCGAGCCGTAGGAGTTGAAGTCCTTGCGGTCGACGCCGTGCTCGTCGAGGTACCGACCGGCGGGGCTGTCGGCCTTGATCGAACCGGCGGGCGAGATGTGGTCGGTCGTGACCGAGTCACCGAGCTTCGCGAGCACGCGGGCACCGGAGATGTCGGAGACCGCGTCGGGCTGCATCGTCATGCCCTCGAAGTACGGGGGCTTCCGGACGTAGGTCGACTCGGTGTCCCACTCGAACGTGTCGCCCGTCGGGGTCGGCAGGTTCTTCCAGCGGTCGTCGCCCTCGAACACGGAACCGTACTCGTGGGTGAACATCTCGGTGTCGATCGACGTGTCGATCACGTCCTGTACCTCGGCCGCGTCGGGCCAGATGTCCTGCAGGTAGACGTCGTTGCCGTCCTGGTCGGTGCCGAGGGCGTCCTTGTCGAAGTCGAAGTGCATCGACCCGGCCAGGGCGTACGCGATGACCAGCGGCGGCGAGGCCAGGTAGTTCATCTTCACGTCGGGGTTGATGCGGCCCTCGAAGTTGCGGTTGCCCGAGAGCACCGCGGTGACGGCGAGGTCGTTGTCCTGCACGGCCTGCGAGATCTCCTCGGGCAGCGGGCCCGAGTTGCCGATGCAGGTGGTGCAGCCGTAGCCGACCGTGTAGAAGCCGAGGTCCTCGAGGTAGCTGGTGAGCCCGGCCTTCTCGTAGTAGTCGGTGACGACCTTCGAGCCCGGCGCGAGGGTGGTCTTCACCCACGGCTTGGCCTTGAGGCCCTTCTTCGCGGCGTTCCGCGCGAGGATGCCGGCGGCCATCATCACCGACGGGTTCGACGTGTTCGTGCACGAGGTGATCGCGGCGATCGCGACGGCACCGTGGTCGATCGTGAACGTGTCACCGTCGGCCACGGAGACCGACGTCGGCTTCGACACCGTGCCGGGCGCGCTCGAGGCGTGCACGGGGACCTCGGACGCGGGGGCGTCCTGCAGGTCGTCGACGGCGTGCTCGTCACCGGGCGCGGCGGCGACCGGGTCGGACGCCGGGAAGGTGTCCGCCACGGCCTTGTCCTCGTGCGTGTGGTCGATGCTCGCGTAGTTGGCGAGGTCGACCTCGAACTGGTCCTTGGCCTTCGACAGCTCGATGCGGTCCTGCGGGCGCTTCGGGCCGGAGATCGACGGGACGACCGTCGAGAGGTCGAGCTCCATGTACTCGGAGTACGCGGGCTCCACCGACGGGTCGTGCCACAGGCCCTGGGCCTTGGAGTACGCCTCGACCAGGGCGATCTGGTCCTCGGACCGGCCGGTCAGGCGCAGGTAGTCGAGCGTGACGGAGTCGACGGGGAAGATCGCGGCGGTGGAACCGAACTCCGGCGACATGTTGCCGATGGTCGCGCGGTTCGCGAGCGGGACCTCGGAGACACCCTCGCCGTAGAACTCGACGAACTTGCCCACGACGCCGTGCTTGCGGAGCTCCTGGGTGATGGTCAGCACCACGTCGGTCGCGGTGACGCCGGCGGGGATCGAACCGGACAGCTTGAAGCCGACGACCTTCGGGATGAGCATCGACACGGGCTGGCCGAGCATCGCGGCCTCGGCCTCGATGCCGCCGACGCCCCAGCCGAGCACGCCGAGGCCGTTCACCATGGTGGTGTGCGAGTCGGTGCCGACGAGGGTGTCCGGGTACGCGTAGAGCTCGCCGTCGAACTCGCGGGTGTACGTGACCTTCGCCAGGTACTCGATGTTGACCTGGTGCACGATGCCGGTGCCCGGCGGGACGACCTTGAAGTCCTCGAACGCGGTCTGGCCCCAGCGGAGGAACTGGTAGCGCTCCCCGTTGCGCTCGTACTCGAGGTCGGTGTTGCGCTGGAGGGCGTCCTCGCGGCCGAACAGGTCGGCGACGACGGAGTGGTCGATGACCATCTCGGCCGGCGAGAGCGGGTTGATCTTGTTCGGGTCGCCGCCGATCTGTGCCATCGCCTCGCGCATGGTTGCGAGGTCGACGATGCACGGGACGCCCGTGAAGTCCTGCATGACCACGCGGGCCGGCGAGAACTGGATCTCGGTGTCCGGCTCGGCCTCGGGCTTCCAGGAGCCGAGCGCGCGGATCTGCTCCTCGGTGACGTTCGCGCCGTCCTCGGTGCGGAGCAGGTTCTCGAGCAGCACCTTCAGGCTGTACGGGAGCTTCTCGTGCCCCGGCACCGTGTCGATCCGGTGGAACGCGTAGTCGACACCCCCAACCGAGAGCGTGTCCTTCGAGCCGAAGCTGTTGACTGCAGCCACTGTGCCGCCTCCCTACTGATCGGTGTGCCCTCATCATCGCGGGCGTCGGAACGTCCCACCAGCAAGGCAAACCTAATCCCGACGGTGCTGGCGCGCCCCCGGGAAACTGTCTCGATGTCGAGACAACTCTACACCGCGGCGGTGTCCTCCCGACGCACGAACACCGTGCGGACGAGCAACCACGTGACCCACAGCACGGCCGCGTAGAGCGGGACGCCGAGCACCAGCTTCACCGCGGCGAGGAGCTCGACCTGCGCGGTCAGGTACAGCGGTACCTCGACGGCCAGCCGGAGCGCGAAGAGCCCGACCCAGATCCACGTCGCCACCGTGAGCACCCGGCGCTTGGTGGGGTCGGCACGCCAGTCGACGTGGGAGCCGTCCTCGTCCGGCGGGAGCAGGAAGCCGACCACGACGCCGATCAGCGGCCACCGGATCGCCAGGGTGACGAGCAGCCCGACGAGCCACACCGAGTTGATGACGATGCCGGGGATGAAGTTCGTCTCGGCCCGGCCGGTGACCAGCGCCAGGACCGCCGAGACGACCACGCCGGCGATGCCCGCGAAGGACATCACGAGCGACTGCCGCTGCGCCAGACGGACCACCACGAACACGAGCCCGACGAGCACCGGGATCACGACGCTCGGCACGAGCTCCTTCGTGATCGCGTAGACGACGAGGAACGCGAAACCGGGCAGCACCGACTCGGCGAGCCCGCGCACGCCGCCGACCGCACCGAGCAGCGCACGGCCGGAGGGCGCCTCGCCCGGCGCGACCCGGGCGATGCCGGCGTTCTGCACCGCCGCGCGGAACTGCGCCGAGAACGACGGCACGGCGTCCTCGTCCACGGAGTCGTCACCAGCCGGCCGGGCCGGGGCCGTCGGTCCGGCCGGGACCGTCGGTCCGGACGCGGTCGGACCCGCGACCGCACCGGGCGTCGGCGGGCCCGCGACCGGGCCGGCCGGCACCGCACCCGCGGCCGTCCCGTCGACCGGAGCCGCGCCCAGGTCGCTCGCGTCCGCGGGACGGGGGGTCTCGTCGTGCTCCGGCACCGTGCCTCCAGGCCGTGTCGTGGGTCGTTCGTCGCGGACGGTCGTCAGACGGCGGTCTGCGTCGACTTGGGCATGTGCAGCGGGATGAGGTCACGCGGCGGCATCGGCGTCGTGCCACGCACGACGACCACGCTGCGGAAGAGCTCCTCGATCTCTGCGGCGTCGTCCGGCTGTTCCGCGGCCTTGCCGGCGATCACGCCGCGCAGGAACCAGCGGGGGCCGTCGACACCGACGAAGCGTGCGGCGCGTGCACCGTCGGTCGCGCCGGAGCCGTCGACGACGACCGGCACGAGAGCGCGGAGCTCGGGACCGAAGGGGCCGTCGACCTCGTCCACGCGGCCACCCTGCCGCTCGATCTGGTCGGCGATCTGCGCGCGGATCTCGTGCCACAGCCCGGTGGACCGGGGCGCGGCGAAGGGCTGGACCTGGAGCGTGGACTCGTCGTAGTCGAGCCCGACCGCGACGACGCGCTGCGAACCCTCCTCGACCTCGAGGCGCAGGTGCAGGCCCTCACGCGGGAGGACCTTCACGCCGCCCAGGTCGACGTACGGGCGGACCAGGTTCGCCTCGGTCTCGTCGTGCGGGCCGTTGTCGGCACGGTCGGCCGGAGCCGACTTGTCGGTCGGTGCGACCGCGTCCACCTCGTCGAGGTCGGCGTCGGCATCGGTCGCGATGTCGACCTCCGGCGTCGTCCCCGCGATCACGGCGTCGTCGGCGACGGCGTCCGCCACCTCGACCTCGTCACGCTTGCGTCGACCGAACTTCATGCGCCCGTTCCTTCCTGGAAGTCGTCGGCGGCACCGTACAGTGCGCCGCTGCGGTGGTCACCGTAGCCCGAGGAGCCGAAGCCGCCCTCGCCGCGGACACTGTCCGGCAGCTCCTCGACGCGGGTGTAGGTGACCCGCGGCACCGGCATGACGACCACCTGCGCGATGCGGTCCCCCACGTGCACCTCGTACGGCTCGGACGCATCGGTGTTGAGCAGGGCGACCTTGACCTCGCCCCGGTAGCCGGAGTCGACGGTGCCGGGGGCGTTCACGATCGTGATGCCGTGCTTCGCCGCGAGGCCGCTCCGGGGCACCACGAAGGCGACGTGGCCGTCCGGCAGTGCGATCCGGAGCCCGGTGCCGACGAGACGGCGCTCCCCGGGCTGCAGCACGAAGGCCTCGGTCGAGACGAGGTCGGCTCCGGCATCACCGGGGTGGGCGTGGACGGGGGCGTTCTCCCCGGTCCAGAGCACGTCGACTGGTTCGGTCACGAGACGAGGGTAGTGCACGAGCGTGGTCGTTCCGTGACCGTTCCGTGACCTGCCCCGACTCGTGGTGGGATGGAGGGGTGACCGTGTACCGCGAACGACTCTGGGCCCCGCCCGCCCTCTACCTGGCGACGGCGCTCGTCATCCCCGCGAGCCTGCTCGTGTTCCTGCCGATCAGCGTCCTGGCGGGCGTCCTCGTGGCGATCGGCATGTACCTCGGCGTGGTCGTGCTGCTCTGGGCGCTCGCCCCGACGATCGAGGTCACCGACACCGAGTTCCGCGCCGGCCGTGCACACCTGCCGCGGACGCTCGTCGGCGAGGCCACCGCACACACCGGCGCCGAGGCCACGACCCAGCGCGGTCCGGCGCTCGACGCCCGCGCGTGGACGCTCTTCCGCGGGTACGTGCGCGGGGTCGTGCGCGTCGAGGTGACGGACCCGGCGGACCCGACGCCCTACTGGCTGGTCAGCGCGCGCAACCCGCAGGCCGTGGTGGACGCCCTGCGTTCCTGACGCCCCGGGCGCGCGGGCCGGGAGGCTCGCGCCGCCCCCGCCCCGCCCGTTCCTTCCCGCAACGGGTGCAGGAGGAAGCGGTTCCGGGCACACCTGGTCGTTCCGGAAGACCAGGTACGCCCGATCCCCCCAGGTACGCCCGCCCCCGCCAGGCACGCCCGCCCACGCCAGGCACGCCCGCCCCCGCCAGGCACGCCCGCTCCCGCCCCGCGCCGCAACGCGGAACGGCCCGCCACCCACGAAGGGTGACGGGCCGTCCCGGTGGAGCTGCGACTCAGAGCGCCGCGCACTCCGCGCACACGGGGCCGAGCTTCGACTCGTGGTCGAGCTGCGAACGGTGCTTCACGAGGAAGCACTCGACGCAGGTGAACTCGTCCACCTGCGGCGGCAGCACGACGACGTCGAGGTCGACGTCGCTGAGGTCCTGTCCAGCGAGCTCGAAGCTGCCGGGGTTGTCCGAATCATCGTCGACGACCCCCGACATCTTGTCGGGAACGCGCTCCTTGAGGGCCTCGATCGACTCCGAGTCAGAGGATTCGTCGGTCTTCCTGGGGGCGTCGTAATCGGTGGCCATGCCCATCCGTTTCTCGTGTCGAGAGGTCGTCGCCGGTGATCGGCGGCGACAGTTTGCACCACGACCCGCGAGAGCGCAAACCGAACGCCGTGCGGGATCGTCAGGCCGTGCAACCCACCGTCGTGGTCGGACATTCCCGGCGGCCGGGAGCGGACGAGGACGGTGCGCGGGGCCGGGAGCGGACGAGGACCGTCCGCGGGCGTGCGGGAGTCCGCGGCACGCCCGTGCGCCTCCGCGGCAACGGGGATGCACCACTGCATACTCCTGGGGTACGAGCACGACCGTACGCAACGCTCGGGAGGCGCAACCATGCAAGACGTGAGAGTCATCGGAGTCGAGTCCGGGGCACTCCTGCTCGCGACCGACGGCGGCACCGAGTACCGGTTGCCGGTCACCGCGTCGCTGACGAGCCAGGTCCGCCAGGCCAACCCCGACGCCGGCCCCCAGAAGCGCGTGTCGCCGAAGGACGTGCAGGCCCGCATCCGTGGTGGCGCCGACGCGGCCGACGTCGCAGCGGCGCTCGACGTCGACGTCGAGTACGTCCGGCGGTTCGAGGGTCCGGTGCTCGCCGAGCGCTCCTTCGTCCTCGACGCCGCACGACGTGTCCCGGTCACCCCGACCGACGCCGAGGCGCCCGACACCTTCGGCGAGGCCATCGAGGCCAAGCTCGAGGCCGGTGACGCGACCGGCGTCGCGTGGGCGTCGTGGAAGAACGCCGAGCAGGGGTGGCAGGTCCGGGTCCGCTACACCGCGTCCGAGGTCGAGCACGACGCGCAGTGGTCCTTCGACCCCAAGACGTCGACGCTCACGCCCGACAACGGCGACGCCCACCGTCTCTCCGACACCGACGACGAGGGCATCGCTCCGCGCCTGCGTGCGGTGGAGAACGACCACCACGACGCCGACGGCACGCGCTTCGACTCCGGTGCCTTCCGCGTCGAGCAGGCCGAGGACGCGCCGGCCCCCGAGGCCCAGGAGCGTCCGCTCCGTGCGCCGCTCCCCCGCATCGGGGCCGCGCCCGTCGAGGAACGCTCGCCCGGCAACGAGACCGCCGACCTGCTCGAGGCACTCCGCCGTCGGCGCGGTGAGCGCGAGGCGGCATCCTTCACCGAACAGCAGGACGAGCCCCGCGGGACCTCCATCAGCGTCGTGGACGTCCCCCTCCAGGGCTGGGACTCGCCGGCCTCCGCCCCCGAGCGTGACGACCGTCCGGCATCGGCTCCCGAGACCGACGGCCGCTCCGAGCGCAAGAAGCGCAACCGACGGTCGATGCCGAGCTGGGACGAGATCGTCTTCGGCACCCGCCCGGAGGACCCCGCCTGATCCAGCCTCCTCGGTCCGGTCCGTCCGGCCTGGAGGCCCGCTGCAGCCCCGCCACGCTCGTCGCGTCGCGGGGCTGCTCGCGTTCCCGCCCGGGTCAGCCCGCGAAGGCGCCCGCCAGCCGCAGGGGCACGAAGACCTCGTCGTCCGTCATGGCACCGTGCTGCCCGATCATCCGCTTCGGCTCCTTGCGCGGGTCGAGGTCGCGGTCGTCGTTGAAGGCCCACGACCCCCTCGCGACCACGACGACGTCCCCGATGCGCGGGAGCACGCGGTCGTCCACGGCACCGAACCACCCGGCGGCCACGGCCTCGTCGCGGCTGGCGACGTACGCCTTCTTGCCGTAGCGGGTGCGCCAGGCCTCGACCAGCGCCGGGACGTCGGTGCCGGGGCGCACGGCCAGCTGTCGGCAGCGGGGGTCACCGGCGATCCCCACGACGTCCACGAGGAGCGCGGGGTCCATCGCGATGTTCGCCTCGGCCGGCACGTCGAGCACGCCGTGGTCGGCCGTCACGAGGATGCCCACGTCGGCGGCGCCGCGGGTCGCGAGCCGGGCGAGCTCGCCGTCGAGTGACTCGAGCGCCGCGGTCCAGCGGTCGGACTCCCACCCGTGCTTGTGCCCGATCGAGTCGAGCTCCGGCACGTAGAGGTAGACGAGCGATCGGCCGGACGCCGTCGCCGCCAGTGCGGCGTCGACCCGCTGCGCGATGCTGTCGGCTGCGGTGTACCGGGCACCGCCGAGCACGTTCGCGGTCATCCCCGATGACTCGTAGCGGGCCGGACCGACCACCACGGGCTCGATGCCGAGCGCGCTGGCCTCGGTGAAGACGGTGTCGGCGAGCAGCCAGCCCGTCGGCACCTCGGAGTCCCAGCCGGACAGCAGGTTGACCACCCGCTCGCCCTCGGGCTCCCACCCGCTGTAGCCGACCACGCCGTGCGTGCCGGGCGAGCGGCCGGTCGTCAGGGTGCTGAGCGCCGCGGCGGTCGTCGTCGGGAACCCGCTGCGCAGGCGCTTGAGGGTGCCGCCGCCGGTGGCGGCGGTGAGCCAGCGGGCGTGCCCGGCGCGGGCCGACAGGGCGGACGACCCGAGGCCGTCGACCAACACGACGACGACCGAGCGGGCAGGACGGAGGGTGATCCGTGCCTCCCGGCCGGTGGTGCGCAACCACGTGTCGTCGGCGGCGCCGAGCGCGACGAGGCAACTCGGCAGCACGTCGGCGAGGTTCGCGGTGGTGTCTGGGGCGCTCGGTACGCTGGGGGGCACCCCACGATCCTCCCAGAAAGGTCCCATGGCACGCACGGAAGCAGTCGGCCTGCCCGACGGTGAGCGCATCGAGGACGTCGACGTCTCCGAGGAGATGCAGGGTTCGTTCCTCGAGTACGCGTACTCCGTCATCTACTCGCGGGCCCTGCCGGACGCGCGCGACGGCCTCAAACCGGTGCAGCGACGCATCCTCTACCAGATGGCGGAGATGGGGCTCCGACCGGACCGTGGGCACGTGAAGAGCGCCCGCGTCACCGGCGAGGTGATGGGCAAGCTGCACCCGCACGGCGACGGCGCGATCTACGACGCCCTCGTGCGCCTGGCGCAGCCGTTCACGATGCGTGTGCCGCTGGTCGACGGGCACGGCAACTTCGGGTCGCTCGACGACGGCCCCGCGGCCGCCCGGTACACCGAGGCCCGTCTGGCCGAGCCGTCGATGGCGATGACGGAGGGCCTGGGCGAGGACGTCGTCGACTTCGTCCCGAACTACGACAACCAGATCATGCAGCCGGGCGTGCTGCCGGCGGCGTTCCCGAACCTGCTCGTCAACGGCGCCTCAGGCATCGCGGTCGGCATGGCGACGAACATGGCGCCGCACAACCTGGGCGAGGTGGTCGAGGCCGCGAAGCACCTGCTCCTGAACCCGACGGCGACCCTCGAGGAACTGATGGAGTTCGTGCCGGGCCCGGACCTGCCGTCCGGTGGCACGATCGTCGGGCTCTCCGGGGTGCGCGACGCCTACGCGACGGGCCGCGGCTCGTTCCGCACCCGGGCGAAGGTGTCCGTCGAGAACCTCACGCCGCGCAAGGTCGGCCTCGTCGTCACGGAGCTGCCGTACCTGGTCGGCCCCGAACGCGTGATCGAGAAGATCAAGGACGGCGTCCAGGCGAAGAAGCTCGTCGGCATCTCCGACGTCAACGACCTGACGGACCGGAACCACGGGCTGCGGCTGGTGATCGGCATCAAGTCCGGCTTCAACCCGACGGCCGTGCTCGAGCAGCTCTACAAGCACACCCCGCTCGAGGACGGCTTCGGCATCAACAACGTCGCGCTCGTGCAGGGGTCACCGCGCACGCTCGGCCTGCGCGAACTACTCGACGTCTACGTGCAGCACCGGCTCGACGTGGTCACCCGGCGCTCCCGGTACCGGCTCGCCCGTCGGAAGGAACGGCTGCACCTCGTCGAGGGTCTGCTCATCGCGATCCTCGACATCGACGAGGTCATCGAGGTCATCCGCTCGTCCGACGACTCCGAGGCCGCACGGACGAGGCTGCAGGACGTCTTCGACCTGTCCGAGGTGCAGGCCGAGTACATCCTCGAGCTGCGTCTGCGGCGCCTGACGAAGTTCTCGCGCCTCGAGCTCGAGGGCGAGCGCGACCAGCTCCTCGCCGACATCGCCGCGCTCGAGGAACTGCTGGCGTCCGACGCCCGCCTCCGTGCCCAGGTGGCGGTCGAGCTGACCGAGGTCTCCGACCGGTTCGCCACGCCGCGCCGCACCCTGCTCACCGAGGCCGATGCCCCGGTGCGCGGTGGCCGCAAGGCCGCGGTCGACCCCGAGTCGCTGCAGATCGCCGACGCTCCGTGCCGTGTGCTGCTCTCGACCACCGGTCGACTCGTGCGGGTGGACATCCCCTCCTCGGACCTCGGGATCGTGCGGGTGCCGAAGCGGTCGAAGCACGACGCGGTCCGCTCGACCGTCGTGTCCACCGTCCGTGGGCAGGTCGGTGCGCTGACCTCGACCGGCCGCGTGCTGCGGTTCTCCCCCGTCGACGTCCCCGCGGTGCCGCCGGCGTCCGTCCGGCTCGACGCCGGCGTGCGGGTGTCCGACTACCTCGGGATCGCTCGCACCGAGTCCGTCGTCGCGCTCGTCGACCTGTCCGCAGGGGCGGGCGACTCGCTCGCCATCGGTACCGCGCAGGGCGTCGTGAAGCGCGTCGCCACCGGCGCATGGCCGGACAAGGACGAGTTCGTCGCCATCGGGCTGAAGCCGAAGGACACCGTCGTCGGGGCCGCGCAGGCGCCCGAGTCGGACGACCTCGTGTTCATCACGTCGAACGCGCAGCTGCTGCGGTTCCCGGCTTCGGGCGTCCGGCCGCAGGGGCTGCCCGCGGGCGGCGTCGCCGGGGTCTCCCTGGCTTCCGGCGCATCGGTGATCTGGTTCGGGTCCGTGGCGCTGTCCGAGGACGCAGTGGTCGCCACCGTGTCGACGGCGTCGGGGGCGCTGCCCGGCACGGACCCCGGACGGGCGAAGGTCTCGGCGTTCTCGGAGTTCCCCGCGAAGGGCCGTGCGACGCAGGGTGTGCGGGCGCACGCGTTCCTCAAGGGCGAGGACGGTCTGACCGTGGCGTGGGCCGGCATCGCGCCGCCGCACGCCGTCGGGTCGGACGGAGCCGCGCGGACCCTGCCCGACTGGCTGTCGAAGCGCGACGGGTCGGGAGCGCCGCTCGAGGCCGTGATCGGCTCGATCGGCGGCAGCGCAGCAGCCCTGGACGGTACCGCGGGCGAGGCCTAGGCGGGGTCCCGCCCGCCGCTGCGCGCGAGTGTGCGGCCGCCGTGTTCCCGCCCTGGTCGCACGACTTGCCGTCCCGCGCCGCTGGTGCCGACGTGTCGTGCGACCTGAGCGTCGGCACGCGGCGTGTCACGCGCCCGGAGGGTCGACCTGACGGCCGGGAGGCGCGGTGGCCGTCATCGCCTCGCCTCCCGTCCGCCAGCTGGTCCCTCGAGACGCCCGGACGCCGCGAGACGCCGTGGGATCCACGAGACGAGGCCGAGTTCGCGAGACGCCGCCGGATCCGGCGGCGTCTCGGCACGACGACGGCGTCTCGTCCGGCCGGCGGTGTCTCGGCCAGACAGCAGAGGGCGAGAACCGTCGGCCAGCGCGAGTCTCGGGCCGTGCGCCGCCGCTGAGCGCCGCTTCGCGCTGCGGCGGTGCGCCGCCGCTGAGCGCCACTTCGCGCTGCCGCTGGGCGCCGCGCTCCGCGTCGCCGCCGCCGGGCGCCGCCCCGCGCCGCCGCCGGGCGCCGCGCTCCGCGTCGCCGCCGCGGCTACGCGTCGATGCGGTCGCGGTCGAGGCCCTCCCCGGCCAGGATGAACTCCTTGCGCGGCGCGACGTCGTTGCCCATCAGCAGCTCGAACACCTTCGCGGCGCTCTCGGCATCGGTCACGTTCACCCGACGGAGGGTGCGGTGCGCTCGGTCCATCGTGGTCTCGGCGAGCTGGTCGGCGTCCATCTCTCCCAGGCCCTTGTACCGCTGGATCGGCTCCTGGTACTTCTTGCCCTGCTTCGCGAGCTTCTTCAGCACCGCCTGCAGCTCGGCCTCGGAGTAGGTGTAGAGCGTGTCGTTCGGCTTGCCGCGGTTCACCACGACGACCCGGTGCAGCGGCGGCACGGCGGCGAACACCCGGCCCTGCTCGATCATCGGCCGCATGTACCGGAAGAACAGCGTCAGCAGGAGCGTGCGGATGTGGGCACCGTCGACGTCGGCGTCCGACATGATGATGATCTTGCCGTAGCGGGCCTGGTCGATCTCGAACGAGCGGCCGGAGCCGGCGCCGATGACCTGGATGATCGAGGCGCACTCGGTGTTGGACAGCATGTCCGACACCGAGGCCTTCTGCACGTTGAGGATCTTGCCGCGGATGGGCAGCAGCGCCTGGTACTCGCTGTTGCGGGCGAGCTTGGCGGTGCCGAGCGCGGAGTCGCCCTCGACGATGAAGAGCTCCGTACCCTCGGCGTCCTGCTTGCGGCAGTCGGCGAGCTTGGTCGGCAACGAGGAGTTCTCCAGCGCGTTCTTGCGCCGCTGCGTCTCCTTGTGCGCCCGCGCCGAGATGCGGGTCTTCATCTCGGCGACGACCTTCTCGAGCAGGGTCGCGGCCTGCGCCTTCTCGGTGCGCTGTGTCGAGGTGAGGACGTCGGTGAGCTGCTTCGCCACGACCTGGTCGACGATCTTCCGGACCGCGGGGGTGCCGAGGACCTCCTTCGTCTGCCCCTCGAACTGCGGCTCGGGCAGGCGGACGGTCAGCACGGCGGTGAGGCCTGCGAGCACGTCGTCCTTCTCGAGCTTGTCCTGCCCGACCTTGAGCTTGCGGGCGTTCGCCTCGACCTGCGTGCGCACGGCCTTGACGACGCCCGACTCGAAGCCGGTCAGGTGCGTGCCGCCCTTCGGCGTCGCGATGATGTTGACGAAGCTCCGCTCGACGGTCTCGTACCCGCTGCCCCACCGCATCGCGATGTCGACCTCGCAGGTCCGCTCGACCGAGGTGGACACCATGTGGCCCTTGTCGTCGAGCATCGGAACGGTCTCCGTGAAGGTCCCGGTGCCCTGGATGCGCCAGACGTCGGTGACCGCGGAGTCGACCGCCAGGTGCTCGACGAACTCGCTGATGCCGCCCTCGTACCGGAAGCGCTCGATGACCGGACCGGGCGCGACCGTCGTCCCGGTCGCCTCGGCACGCTGGGCGGCAGCCTCGATGGACGCGGCCCGTTCGTCGGTGATCGTGATGCCGAGCCCGGGCACCAGGAAGGCGGTCTGGCGGGCGCGGTTGACCAGGTCGCCCGTGCTGAAACGGGCGTCCGTGGTGAAGATCTGTCGGTCCGCCCAGTACCGGATGCGGGACCCGGTGACCCCCTTCTTCACCTTGCCGACGACACGGAGCTCACTGCCCGAGGTGAACGGGGTGAAGGGCGCATCCGGCCCGTCACCGGCGAAGGTGCCGGGCTCGCCCCGGTGGAAGGACATCGCGTAGGTCTTGCCACCGCGGTCGACCTCGACGTCGAGGCGCTCCGACAGCGCGTTCACGACCGAGGCACCCACGCCGTGCAGGCCACCGGAGGCCGCGTACGATCCGGACCCGAACTTGCCGCCGGCGTGCAGCTTCGTGAACACGACCTCAACCCCGGTCAGGCCGGTCTTCGGTTCCACGTCCACAGGGATGCCGCGGGCGGTGTCGCGGACCTCGACGGAGCCGTCGGCGTGCAGCACGACCCCGATCTCGTCGCCGTGACCCGCGAGCGCTTCGTCGACGGAGTTGTCGATGATCTCCCACAGGCAGTGCATGAGCCCGCGCGAGTCCGTCGAGCCGATGTACATGCCCGGACGCTTCCGAACCGCCTCGAGCCCTTCGAGGACGGAGAGGTGTCGTGCAGAGTAGTCGGAGCTCACATCCCGATGGTACCGAGGGGCACCGACAGCCAGACCGCCGGACAGCGGCGCGGCTCGGACTGGGGACAACCGCTCCGCGCTCAGCGAAACAGGCGGTCCGGGATGCACGGCTCCCAGCCACCACGTGTTCAAATGGTGGTCCACCCGCACCACCTGCGATCCGTGAGGAGCACAGCAATGACCCAGACCGTGCAGGACCTCTCCATCGACGAAGCCAGCAGCCACCAGCTCACCGCCGCTGACCGCTGCGACAGCTGCGGAGCGCAGGCGTACATCCGCGCCACCATGGCCAGCGGCGAGCTCTACTTCTGCGCCCACCACGGCGCCGAGTTCAAGGAGAAGCTCGCAGCCACCGCGCTCGAGTGGCACGACGAGAGCAGCCGACTCCACGAGTCGAAGTAGTCGTCACCAGACGGACGAACGGGAGGCGCGGTGCCAGCTGGCACCGCGCCTCCCGTTCGTCGTCGTGACGACCGCCAGGTCGACTAGGCGATCCGCTTGAAGGCCTTGTCGACGTAGCGGTCGACGGTCGCGCGCGCTTCGCGCGCGTACCGGTCGACGGTCGCCGTCCGCTCCGGGTCCGGCGCGTACTCGCGCCCGAGGCGCTTGGTCGCCGCAGCGAGCACCGCATCGGTCAGCTGCGGGTTGAGCGGCAGGATCGGCCCCTGGGTGTGCGTGCCGAAGGACGAACCCGTGATCGCCCCCTCGACGGCGGACCCGGCCTGGTTGCCGCCACCGGACACGACGTCGGCGAAGGGCTCGACGCCCGGAGCCAGTTCGATCCGGGTCGCGTGGTCCTCGAAGCCGGCGAGACGCTTCGGTGCGCCGGGCAGCAGGGGGTACCGCGTGTCGAGCACGAAGTAGTTCACCCGACGCTCGGCACCGCGGACGGCCCGCGCGTCGAACACGCCGAAGCCCGCGACGGGTGATCCCTCGGTGGGGACGACCTCGTTGGTCGCGAGGTCGAAGCCCCCGCCGACGGCCACGACGGGCACGCCGGCAGCGGCGAACTCGCGGAGGGACGCCCCGACACGCGTGACGTCGGCCCCGAGCGAGCGCATGGCGCTGAGCGGCCCGTTGCCCACGACGACGACGTCGGCCGCAGCAGGGAGCTGGTCGCCCGGCGCGTACGTGACGACCTCCGTGGCGATGCCGGCGGCCTCGGCACGGCGGGTGAGGGCCACGACGTTGCCGCGGTCGCCCGAGACCCCCATCTGACGCGGGTAGACGTGCAGGATGGTCAGCCGGTCGGCCGTCATGCGGTCTTCTCCATGTCGCCGTGGCCGAGGGCCTTGCGGGCGATCATCATGATCTCGTAGTTGACGATGAAGTTCTTCGTCCCCGACGTCGTCGAGCCGAGCTGCTCCATGTGCCGGATGGCAGCCTCGACGTCGGGCTCGACACGGCCGATGCGGACACCGGCGTGCTCGAGCGCGATGGCGATCTGCCACGCCTTGTCCCCGGACACGACGTCCACGTGGTCGAGCTTCGAGAAGTCGATGTCGTAGATCCAGGAGATGTCCGGGGTGCCCTCGTCGATCGCCATGAGGACCTGCTCCGGGCGGTCCGGCAGGGCGTCGAGGTTGAGCTGCAGGCTCGCCGCGTTCTTGAACATCGTGAACTCGGCGGACTCGCCAGCGATCGGCAGGCGCTCGCCTCGCCCGTACGCGGGCTTCATCGTGCCGAAGGCCCTCGTGACGGCGTCGGCCCGGAACTGCGCACCCAGTGCGGCGCTCGCAGTCGCGGTCGCAGCCGCTGCGTCCACCGCGTAGTGCAGGCCCCGTGCCGGCAGCCGGACGGGGATGTCGGTGCCGTCGAACCGGATCGTCGCTCCGTCGCCGGTGTTGGCGACGACCTCGGACTCGGCAGGGTTCGGCTCGCCGGCGGTCCGGTCGAAGTCGTCGGCGTTCTGCAGCCCGTTCGGGGCCGCAGCGACGACCTCGGCGCTCGCGCCGAAGCGGAGCACACGCTGGCCCGAGCGGCCCGCGTACGCGTCGAGGAACTGGTCGTCCCGGTTCGTGATGACGTTCGCCGTGGACAGCGCCGCCGTGTCGAGCATCATCGTCGCGACGCGCTCGGTCTCGAAGAACCGGTAGAGCTGGTCGACCTGCACGTTGAGCATCGTCACCGTCGACGGGGACAGGATGCCGGCGAGCTCGACCGCGAAGGCCTCGTCCACCTCGAGGATGCCGATGTCCGCCTTGAGCCTGCCGGTCAGCGACACCTCGGACAACAGCGCCGAGGCGATGCCCTGCGGCAGGTTCGCACCGGACGGGTTCGTGAAGACGCGGAGGCCGTGTGCCCGGACGATGTCCGAGATCATGTGCGTCGTCGTCGACTTGCCGTTGGAGCCGAGCACGAAGACGACGCCGTTCGGGAACTGCTTCGTCACGTGCTGGAGGAAGTCCGGCACCAGCTTGAGGACGATGTAGCCCGGGTAGGCGGACCCGCCGCCCCGCGCACGTGCGAGGGCGCGGAGGATCCGCCCGACCAGGATCGGGATGAGGAAGCGCATCGGCCTACTCGAGGTAGTCGCGGAGCGACTGCGACCGGGACGGGTGGCGGAGCTTCGCCATCGTCTTGGACTCGATCTGTCGGATCCGCTCGCGCGTCACGCCGAACGTGTCCCCGATCTGGTCGAGGGTCTTCGGCTGACCGTCACCGAGGCCGAAGCGCATGCGGATCACGCCCGCCTCGCGCTCGGACAGGGAGTCGAGCAGGCTCTCGAGCTGCTTCTGCAGCATCGTGAAGCCCACGGCGTCGGCCGGCACGACCGCCTCGGTGTCCTCGATCAGGTCGCCGAACTCCGAGTCGCCGTCCTCACCCAGCGGGGTGTGGAGCGAGATCGGCTCGCGACCGTACTTCTGCACCTCGACGACCTTCTCCGGGGTCATGTCGAGCTCGCGGGCGAGCTCTTCCGGAGTGGGCTCGCGACCGAGGTCCTGCAGCATCTGGCGCTGCACACGGGCCAGCTTGTTGATGACCTCGACCATGTGCACCGGGATGCGGATGGTGCGGGCCTGGTCGGCCATCGCGCGGGTGATCGCCTGACGGATCCACCAGGTGGCGTACGTCGAGAACTTGAAGCCCTTGGTGTAGTCGAACTTCTCGACCGCACGGATCAGACCGAGGTTGCCCTCCTGGATGAGGTCCAGGAACTGCATGCCGCGGCCCGTGTAGCGCTTGGCCAGCGAGACGACGAGGCGCAGGTTCGCGCCGAGCAGGTGGGACTTCGCGCGCTGCCCGTCACGGGCGACCCAGCGGAGCTCGCGCTCCTCCGGCTTGGAGAGACCGGTCGAGTGCTGCAGCCTGTCCTCGGCGAACAGGCCGGCCTCGATCCGCATCGCGAGCTCGACCTCCTGCTCGGCGTTGAGGAGCGCGACCTTGCCGATCTGCTTCAGGTAGTCCTTGACCGGGTCGGCGGTGGCGCCGGTGATCGTGGTCGAGTAGACCGGTGCCTCGTCGTCGTCGGACTGCGAGATGACGAGCGCGCCCGCGGCGACCGCTGCTGCGGCGTCCGGCTTGGCGTCCTTCTCCTCGGTCTCGGTGTCCTCGGCGTCGTCCGTCGAGTCGACGGCGTCGTCCGCGGGCTCGACGGCCTCGTCGTCCTCGTCCTCGTCGTCGGCCTTCTTCTTCGCGCGCGTGGCCGTCTTCTTCGGCGCTGCCTTCGCAGCTGGCTTCTTCGCGGCGGTGGTCTTGGTGGCGCGCTTCTTCGGCGCAGCCTTCCCCTCGGCCGCGTCGGCGTCGTCCGCCGCGACGGCCTCGGGCTCGGTGTCCTTCGTGGGATCGATCGTCGTGCTCCGGGCAGCCATGCGATCACCTCTCTCGTCGTGCCACGTTCGTGGGGTCGTGGCTTCCCTCGCCGCCCAGGGCCTGGGCCGCAGTCCCCCGCGTCGTCAGGTCCTACCGTTCCGGGCAGCATGAGGACCCATGTCAAGTCCCCCGACCCCCGCGGCGCAGCGAGGCGACGCGGTCGTGAGGGGCCCGAACGGGTCCGTCCTCCATTATTGCACGGCCTGCTTCCGCAGGCGCGCAACCAGTGCAACCCAGAGCGGCCCCACCCGTATTCCGTCCTGCGCGTGCATCTGCCGCCGGGTCCGTCGGCGCGCGAGCAGCAGCATCACGACGCCGAACCCGACCACCACGTACTGGACGGTGAGCGCGATGCGGAAGTTGTCCCAGGTGAACACCGTGCGCCCCGTCGCGCCCGACACGACGTCGAGCAGCGTCCCGATGAGGAACATCATGACGAAGGCCGCCAGGAACCCGCCGACGTTCACGACGCCGTTCGCCGAGCCGAGCGACCCGACCGGGTTGAAGCTGCGCGCGAAGTCGAACCCGATGAGGGATCCCGGGCCGCCGACCCCCATCGCGACCACGAGCAGGACGAGCAGCCACGTCGGCGGGTGCCCCGGCCAGAGCAGCACCGCCGTCCACACCACCCCGAGCGCCAGGACGATGCCGAGCACCAGGTTCGACCGCCGGAGCGGGAACCGGGCGCAGAGCACGCCGAGCACCGGCCCCACGACGAAGCCGGTGACGACGACGACGGTGAGGAAGCCGGCCGCCTCGGACGGGCTGTACCCGAGGCCGCGCAGCATCGGGACGCCCCACAGCAACGAGAAGACCGTGCCGGACGACTGCGTGACGTAGTGGGACCAGAAGCCGAGCTGCGTGCCCGGCCGCCGCAGCGCGTGCCCGAAGGTGTGGAAGGCGCCGCGCCACGAGTGCGGCAGGGGCAGTGGGATCGTGTCGGTCCGCACCGCGACGGGGCCGTTGCGGACGAAGACGACCGCCAGCACGAGACCGACCAGGCTCGCGGCCGCGGCGACCCCGAACGCCGGGGTCCACCCGGCGGTGTGCAGGAGCACGGCGAACGGGAAGGCCGACAGGACCTGTCCGACCTGGCCGAGGTTGCCCGTCCACTGCGAGATCTGCGGCAGGATGCGGCCCGTGAACCACATCGGGACCAGACGGATCACCGAGATGAACGTCATCGCGTCGCCGGCCCCGACGAGCACCCGGCCCGCGATGGCCGGGCCGATCGTCGGCGAGAACGCGACGACGACCTGGCCGACCACGAGCAGCGCGGCGCCCAGCAGCACCAGCCTGCGCGGCCCCACCCGGTCGAGCGCGATCCCCACCGGGATCTGCAGCCCGGCGTAGACGGCGATCTGCACGACGGCGAGCGTGGACAGGACCGCGGCCGAGACCGCGAAGCGGTCCTGCGCGTCGACGCCGGAGACCCCGAGCGATGACCGCTGCACCACGGCGAGGACGTAGGCGAGCACCGCGACGCCCCAGACGAGGAAGGCACGGCGGGAGTTCACCCGACAAGGCTACCGACGCGCGGCCCGCGCCCGACACGTGCTGTGGAGGACGGGAGGCGCGGTGCGGGCTGTGGAGGAGCCTCCAGGCCGCGAGCGGCGCGGCACACTCCCCGTCAGTCGGTCGACGCGTCGCCGTCGGACCGCCGGTCGGCCAGGAAGCGCTCGAGCTCGGCCGCGATCGCATCGGCGGTCGGGACCTCGCCGTCCTCGTTCGTCAGGGGCGACGCGACCGGGTTGCCCTCCATGTAGGTGTCGTGCCGTTCCTCGAGCACCCCGACCAGGCGCTGGAGCTCGGGGTTCCCCGCGACCTGCTCGTCGACGCGTGTGCGGAACTCGCGGTCGGACGCACGCAGCGCGTCGGTCGGGAAGATCAGACCGGTGGCCGCCGCGATGCTCGACAGTGCGGTGACCGCGGCGTCGGGGAACTCGGTGTCGCCGAGGTAGTGCGGGACCAGCAGGACGAGCCCGGTGACCGATGCACCCAGCTGCGTCAGCCGGTGCTCGACCAGGTGCAGGACGTTCGCGGGCGCCTGCGTCTCCGGCTTCCACACGCTCAGCTGCTCGACCAGGTCCGCGCGGGTCCCCGACACCGTCAGACTGATCGGACGGGTGTGGGGGACGGGCATGGGGATGGACTGGACCCACGTCGTGTCCGCGACCTGCAGGCGGTCGGCGAGGCCGGTGACGGCGTCGACGAACCGGTTCCACTGGAAGTCCGGCTCGTACCCGGTGAGGAACAGGAACGGCTGCCCGAGCTCGTCGCGCACCAGGTGCAGCGCCAGGCGCGGCGGTTCGACGGCCGTGATGTGGTCGTGCTCGAAGGTGATGACCGGCCGGCGGGCGCGCCAGTCGAGCAGGACGTCCGGGTCGAACTCCGCGACGAGCTCGTGGTCGAGGCCGTCGAGGATCGACGTGGCCACCTGCGCGACGGCGGACCCCGCGTCGACGAAGCCGGTCAGGCCCGCGACCAGGTGCAGCCCGGCCGGGACGGTCGGCGCGCCGTCGGGAGCGGAGTACAGGTCCTCGGGGTGGTTCACCGTCCCCATGCTAGGCGGCACCCCCGACCCGACCCCTGCGCCGGCCCGACGCTCTCGGCGAACACGTGCTGGCTAGGCTGGGCGCATGGTCCGACCGACGCTCTCCACCACCACCTCGACCCCCTCCGACGTCGACGCCGACGTCCTCGTGCTCGGCGTCCGCTCGGGCACCGACGGCGGTGCCCCCACGATCGCTCCGAGCGCTGCCGGCACCCTGGACGCGCTCGCCGACCTCGACCTGGGCTCCGTCGATGTGACGGGTGCGAAGGACCAGCTGGTCCGCCTCCCCGGTGCCGGCGTCGCCGCGGCCGGGATCGCCCTCGTCGGCCTCGGTGCCACGGTCGACGCGGCGTCCGTCCGCGCGGCCGCCGGCAGCGCGGTCCGCCAGCTCCCCCAGGCGGCGTCGATCGCGCTGGCGCTGCCGACCGACTCGGCCGAGCTCGTCGACGCCGCGCTCGAGGGTGCGGCGCTCGGCGCCTACGCCTTCACCCGGCACAAGGGCACCGGTACGACGGCTCCGGCCCGGGGCGACCAGCGCATCGCGGTCGTCGCGCCGGCCGGCACCGCCGCCGACGCCACCGTCCGGCCCGCGATCGTCGCCGACGCGGCAGCACTCGTCCGTGACCTCGTGAACACCGCCGCCGGCGACCTCGGCCCGGCGGACGTCGCCGACGTCGCCGTCGCGCAGGCCGAGGGCCTCCCCCTCACCGTCGAGGTCCTCGACGAGCAGCAGCTCGAGGAGCAGGGCTTCGGGGGCATCCTCGGGGTCGGCCGCGGCTCCGAGCGTCCCCCGCGCCTGGTCGTCGTCCGCTACGAGCCGTCGTCGGCGTCCAAGCACCTCGCACTGGTCGGCAAGGGCATCACCTTCGACTCCGGCGGCCTCTCGCTGAAGCCCGCCGCGTCGATGCTCGGCATGAAGACCGACATGACCGGCGCCGCCACCGTGCTCGCCGCGACGATCGCCGCCGCGCGCCTCGGCCTCGACACGAAGGTCACCGCCTGGCTGTGCCTCGCCGAGAACATGCCGTCCGGCTCCGCGACGCGCCCCGGCGACGTGCTCACCCTGAAGAACGGGAAGACCGTCGAGGTCACGAACACCGACGCCGAGGGCCGACTCGTCCTCGGCGACGGCATGGTCGCCGCCTCGCTCGAGCAGCCCGACGCCCTCGTCGACGTCGCGACGCTCACCGGCGCACAGGTCGTCGCCCTCGGCGACCGGACCACCGGCCTGATGGGCAGCGACGACCTGGTCGCACGGGTCCGCGCGGTCGCCGACGCCGTCGCCGAGCCGATCTGGCCGATGCCCCTGCCCGAGGAGCTCGACGCGCGACTCGCCAGCGACGTCGCCGACATGGTCAACGCGACCGTGGGCAACCCGGCCGGTGGGATGCTCCTCGCCGGCAAGTTCCTCGAGCGGTTCGTGGGCGACGGCGTGCCGTGGGCGCACCTCGACATCGCGGGCCCCTCGGAGCACAAGGGCGGTGGGTACGGCTGGCTCGGCAAGGGCGCGACCGGCGTCATGGTCCGGACGCTCATCGGGCTCGCAGAAGAGCTCCAGTCCAGGTAGTAGGTTGGTGTCCGGCGGGCTGCGCACCGACGCGCGTCCGCCGGAACCAGCGGGACGGGACCGGAACCATGCGGTCCGACCGTCGGACGCCGCCGCCGCGGTGTCCAGTGGGGTCCGACCGGGATCCCGACACGCACGAGGGAGTTGCACCAGGTGACGGAACAGACTTACGACGTCGTGGTCCTCGGTGGCGGCAGTGGTGGCTACGCCGCTGCGCTCCGGGCCGCCGAGCTCGGTATGAGCGTCGCGCTCGTCGAGGGAGACAAGCTCGGGGGGACCTGCCTGCACCGCGGCTGCATCCCGACCAAGGCGCTGCTGCACGCCGCCGAGGTCGCCGACGCCACCCGCGACGCGGAGAAGTACGGCGTCATCGCCGAGTTCGCCGGTGTCGAGGTGCCGAAGGTCATCGACTACCAGCAGGGCGTCATCAACTCGAAGTACAAGGGCCTGCAGGGCCTGGTCAAGGCGCGCGGCATCACCGTCGTCGAGGGCTGGGGCCGTCTGACCTCGCAGAACACCGTGCAGGTCGGCGACCAGACCGTCACCGGCAAGAACGTCGTGCTCGCCACGGGTTCGTACTCGAAGTCCCTGCCGGGCCTCGAGATCGGCGGACGCGTGATCACGTCCGAGACCGCGCTGAAGATGGACTACGTCCCGAACAAGGTCGTCATCCTCGGTGGTGGCGTCATCGGCGTCGAGTTCGCCAGCGTGTGGAAGTCGTTCGGCGCCGACGTCACGATCGTCGAGGGCCTGCCCCACCTCATCCCCGCCGAGGACGAGTCGATGTCCAAGCAGCTCGAGCGCGCCTTCCGCAAGCGCGGCATCGAGTTCTCGCTCGGCGTGCGCTTCGACCACGTCGACCAGCACGAGAACGGCGTCGTCGTGACGCTCGAGGACGGCAAGACCTACGAGGGCGACGTGCTCCTCGTCGCGGTCGGCCGTGGCCCGCTCACGCAGAACATGGGCTTCGACGAGGTCGGTGTCGCGATGGACCGCGGGTTCGTCACGACCGACGAGCGCCTCGCCACCAACCTGCCGAACGTCTACGCCGTCGGCGACATCGTCCCCGGCCTGCAGCTCGCGCACCGCGGCTTCCAGCAGGGGATCTTCGTGGCCGAGGAGATCGCGGGCCTGAAGCCCGTCGTCATCTCCGACACGAACATCCCGAAGGTGACCTACTCCGACCCCGAGGTCGCCTCGGTCGGACTCTCCCAGGCCAAGGCCGAGGAGGAGTACGGCAAGGACAAGGTCGACTTCTACGAGTACAACCTCGCGGGCAACGGCCGCAGCCACATCATCGGGACCTCCGGCGCCGTCAAGGTCGTCCGGGTCGTCGACGGACCGGTCGTCGGTGTCTCGATGATCGGCGCGCGCGTCGGCGAGCTCATCGGTGAGGCCCAGCTCGCGGTGAACTGGGAGGCGCACCCGGAGGACGTCGCACCGCTCGTCCACGCCCACCCGACGCAGAACGAGGCCCTGGGCGAGGCCTTCCTCCACCTCGCGGGCAAGCCGCTGCACGCGCTGTGACGACCACGTCCACCGTGCACACCGAGACAATGACAACCACCACCACAGCAACCCGCGAACAGGAGCCCACCCGATGAGCGAATCCGTCAACCTCCCGGCGCTCGGCGAGAGCGTCACCGAGGGCACGGTCACCCGATGGCTGAAGAACGTCGGTGACCGCGTCGAGGTCGACGAGCCGCTGCTCGAGGTCTCGACCGACAAGGTCGACACCGAGATCCCGTCGCCGATCGCCGGCGTCGTCGAGGAGATCCTCGTCCAGGAGGACGAGACCGTCGAGGTCGGCACCGCGCTGGTGAAGATCGGCGACGGGTCCGGATCGGACTCCGGTTCGTCGGACGACCAGGGTGCGGACCAGGACGCCGCAGCCGCCGAGGAGAGCGAGCCCGAGACGGCTCCGAGCACCGAGCAGGGCGAGGAGCAGAAGGCTCCGGAGCCGCAGCAGGCCGAGCCGGCGCCCGGTGGCCAGACGCAGCCCGCCGCCCCGCAGGCACCGTCGGCTCCGCCCGTCCCGCAGGCCGCTCCGGTCCCGCCGCCCGCCGCCGTGCCGGCAGCGGTCCCCGCGCCCGCCGCGGCTCCGGCTCCGGCCGCTGCTCCGGCGCCGGCCGCAGCCGGTTCCACCGCGTCGGCGTCGGTGCCGAACCCGAACCAGGACGCGTCGGCCTCCGGCTACGTCACCCCGCTGGTGCGCAAGCTCGCCAACGAGCAGGGCGTCGACCTGTCGACGGTCTCCGGCTCCGGGGTCGGTGGCCGCATCCGCAAGGAGGACGTGCTCGCCGCCGCCGCGAAGGCGTCGTCCGCCGGTTCGTCGGCTCCGACCGCCGCGGCGTCCGGCCCGTTCGTGGCCGAGACCTCGCCGCTCCGCGGCACGCGCGAGAAGATGACGCGCCTCCGCAAGGTGGTCGCCGAGCGCGCCGTGCAGTCGATGACCTCGACCGCACAGCTCACCAGCGTCGTCGAGGTCGACGTCACGAAGGTCGCGCAGTTCCGCGACGCGAACAAGGCCGAGTTCCTCGAGAAGACCGGTTCGAAGCTCAGCTTCATGCCGTTCTTCGCCCTCGCGGCGTCCGAGGCGCTCAAGGCCCACCCGAAGATCAACTCCACGGTCGAGGGCGACGAGATCGTCTACCCGGACCACGAGAACGTGTCGATCGCGGTGGACACCGAGCGCGGCCTGCTCACCCCGGTGATCAAGGACGCGTCGGGGCTCTCGCTCGCCGACTTCTCGAAGGCGATCGCGGACCTGGCCGAGCGCACGCGCAACAACCAGCTCAAGCCGGACGAGCTCGCGGGTGGCACCTTCACACTGACCAACACCGGTTCGCGCGGCGCGCTGTTCGACACCCCCGTGGTGTTCCTGCCGCAGTCCGCGATCCTCGGCACGGGCATCGTCACCAAGCGTCCGGCGGTCGTGAAGGTCGACGGGCAGGAGGCGATCGCCGTCCGATCGTTCGTCTACCTCGCGCTGTCGTACGACCACCGGATCATCGACGGCGCCGACGCGTCGCGGTACCTCGTCGCGGTGAAGAACCGCCTCGAGGAGGGCAACTTCAGCCCGAACCTCGGCTACTGAGTCGTCGCTCCGATCCGCACCGGACGGCCCCGGTCCCCTCGTGGGACCGGGGCCGTCCGGCGTTCCACCGGGAGCGGCGGAGCCGGCCCGGTGCGTCGCGGGCCGGGGCGGTCCGGCGATCCTGCGGCCGCGGGCACGGGCACGGGCACGGGCACGGTCAGCGCAGACCGGTCGCTGCGGTCACGAGACCGCCCGCGACCACCGTGCCGACGAGGACGTGCCGGACCGGCACTCGGCGCTCCCGTCCCAGGGGGATCCCCTGCTCGACCAGGTCCCGCACCACCCGGGCGACCGAGCCGATCGCGTCCGTGGTGTCGTCCGGCAGACGCCGGACGCCGACGTGCTCCTCGTCGGGGAAGGCCGGGCCCGGTCTGCTCCAGCGCACGGGTCGGGGTGGCGCGGCTCCGACGACGAGGTCGAGCGCGTCCGAGATCGTCCGAGCGTCCCCGTCCCGCGCGGCGTCGAGGACCGGGTCGAGCGTGCTGCGGACGGCTGACCGCGCGTCGACACGGTCCCACACGGAACGGGCGGCGGTCACGAGCTGGCGGGCGCCGTCGAGGTCACGGGGAGACGGGAGCGGGTGCGCCGGCGGTGGCGTGCACGCGACCCGCGAGGAGGCTGCCGCTGCCTCGGCCCGAGCGGCCGCCGTCACCCGGGAGAGGACCCCGGCGGCACGGGCCGTCGCCCGGGGGTCCGCAGCGGGATCGGCCGACGTACGTCCCGTGCAGGCGTCCGACGCACCGGGAGGACGGTCGGCGACGACGATCGCTCCCGCTTCGTCGACGCGCACGGCGTCGAAGGGGACGGCTCCGAGCACGACCGCACCCGATCGTGCCCGCGCAGCGAGTTCGAGCAGGGGCACCGTCAGGGTGACCGCCACACCCTCGGTCGGCGTGCCGAGTGCCTCCAGTGCATCCTCGAGCGCGCGGGTCGACGGGTCGAGGACCTCGGCGGCGAGGTGGCCCTGCGGGCACCTGCCGACCCGGGTCACCGGAACGAGGTGCGGGCCGACTCCAGCGGCGCGGTCGGCGACCCACCTCGAGAAGTCGGCGGGGTCCTGTGCACCGCACCACCGTCTGCTGCCCGCTGTCGTCGTCATGGTGACGAGCTTCGCGGAGGCCGGACGGGCCTCCCGGCCGGAGTGCGGTACCTGTGGACGGCGACGTTCGCCCACAGCCTGGGCACCAGCGGTCTGCGAGCGATGGTCGAGGCCGTATCCTGGTCGCATGGCACGCAGCACTCCCCAAGCAACGACGGCGAAGGAGCCGGGTCGTCTCAAGCAGATGTACCAGGTCTTCACCATGACCCGTCGGGCCGACCCGAAGTCCGTCTGGTGGTTCCTGCTGGCGTTCGTCGGCCCCGTCGTCGCGGGTGTCCTGCTCGCGCTGCTCCTGCCGGGCCAGAACTGGCTCGCGATCACGCTGTGGATCGTGGCCGGCGTGCTGCTCGGTGTGCTGCTCTTCCTCATCGTCCTCGGTCGGCTCGCGGAGCGTGCCGCCTACTCGCAGATCGCCGGGCAGCCGGGCGCCGTCGGCGCCGTGCTCTCGAACTCGCTCCGGCGCCAGTGGCGTTCGAGCGAGATGCCCGTCGCCGTGCACGGCCGGTCGCAGGCCGCCGTCTACCGCGCGGTCGGCACCCCCGGCGTGGTCCTCATCACCGAGGGGCAGCGGGGCAACCTCAAGCGCCAGGTGGACGAGGAGCGCCGCAAGGTCCAGCGCATCGTCCCGAACGTCCCCGTGCACGTGGTCCACGTCGACGACGACGAGGACGGCGTGACGCTGCACAAGCTCCCGCGGGCGATGAACAAGTACAAGAAGGCACTCAACCGCAACGAGGTCCTGGCGGTCGCGAACCGTCTGGACTCCCTCACGCACAGCCCGGCGGCTGCGATCCCCAAGGGCATGGACCCGATGCGTGCGCGCGCCGGGCGTCCGCGCTGATCGTCTCCCCCGCGCTCCGAGCGACGACGCCCCCGACCGTGCCAGGTCGGGGGCGTCGCTGCGTGCGAGGCGCGTGCTCCTCGTGACTGTGGTCTCGTCGGAGCGCCGACCTTGCCGGTGGTGCTGCCAGGCAGAACGACACCGCCGCTGTCGTCCGACAGCGATCTCGTCGTTCTCCCCCCCGCCGCCGGGCGACCGCGGGCTGAACGACACCGCCGCTGTCGTGCGACAGCGATCTCGTCGCTCCGCCCGTACCCGCCGGACGACCCGCGGGCAGAACGACACCGCCGCTGTCGTACGACGTCGACGATGTCGTTGCGCGTCATTCGCACGCCTCCGGCTCCGCGCGCGTCCGGCCGCGCCGGTCAGCGCCGGACGAGCACCGTCCCCGCGATGCGGTCGTGCGCACCACGGCTGTCACGGTCGATGATGAGCGCCGGGACGACCAGGCAGAGCAGCACGGTGCGGACGATCGGTCGCCACACCCCGACGTAGCCGCCGCGGATCGGGACGACCCGCAGGCCGACGCACACGTGACCGAAGGAGCCCGACAGCGTGCAGATGAACAGGACCTGCAGCACCGCGAAGATCGCGAGCTGGATCCACGTGTGCGCGATGTCGCCGGATCCCTCGAGCGGCGACCACACGCCGGTGACGTACGCCACGAGGTCGGCCAGGATGCCGTCGATGAGCAGCCCGACGACCCGGCGACCGATGCGGCCGACGCTGCGCGGCCCGTCCTCGGGGAGCCCGAGGTCCTTGCCCGGCCACCCGTCCGGGTGCTCCCCACCGGGGTGTGCGGACGACGCCGAGGGCGGGGTGGTGCTGCGGGCCATGCTCCAAGGGTAGGCGACTCCGTGCCCGTAACACGCACGAAACAATGCAGTCATGTCCGGGAAACCCGGTGTCAATAGCCTCGTCGGAGGGTGCACCCGCGGCACCTCCGACATCACCTACCCCCCAGGAGATCGACACACATGTTCAGCGATTCCTCCGAGGTGCTCGCCTTCATCAAGGACACGGACGTCAAGTTCCTCGACATCCGCTTCACGGACCTGCCCGGTGTCCAGCAGCACTTCAACATCCCGGCGTCGACGGTCGACGAGGACTTCTTCTCGGTCGGACAGCTCTTCGACGGCTCCTCGATCCGCGGCTTCGCGTCGATCCACGAGTCGGACATGCAGCTCATCCCGGACGTGACGACGGCGTACATCGACCAGTTCCGCGCCGAGCGCACGCTGATCATGATCTTCGACATCTACAACCCGCGGAACGGCGAGATCTACGGCCGCGACCCGCGCCAGGTGGCGAAGAAGGCCGAGAAGTACCTCGCGTCGACGGGCATCGCGGACACCGCGTTCTTCGCGCCCGAGGCCGAGTTCTACATCTTCGACGACGTCCGCTACTCGGTGACCCAGAACAAGTCGTTCTACTCGGTCGACTCGGAAGAGGGCGCCTGGAACACCGGCCGCGAGGAAGAGGGCGGCAACCTCGCCAACAAGACCCCCTACAAGGGCGGATACTTCCCGGTCTCCCCCGTCGACAAGACGGCCGACCTGCGCGACGACATCACGCTCAAGCTGATCGAGGCGGGCTTCGAGCTCGAGCGCTCGCACCACGAGGTGGGTACCGGCGGCCAGCAGGAGATCAACTACAAGTTCGACACGATGGTCCACGCCGCGGACGACATCCTGAAGTTCAAGTACATCGTCAAGAACACGGCCGACCAGTGGGGCAAGGTCGCCACGTTCATGCCGAAGCCGCTGTTCGGCGACAACGGCTCGGGCATGCACACCCACCAGTCGCTCTGGAGCGACGGCAAGCCGCTGTTCTACGACGAGAACGGCTACGGCGGCCTCTCGGACGTCGCGCGCTGGTACATCGGTGGCATCCTGAAGCACGCCCCGGCGCTGCTCGCCTTCACGAACCCGTCGATCAACTCCTACCACCGTCTGGTCAAGGGGTTCGAGGCTCCGGTCAACCTGGTCTACTCGGCCGGCAACCGCTCCGCCGCGATCCGCATCCCGATCACGGGCACGAACCCGAAGGCGAAGCGCATCGAGTTCCGCGCGCCGGACGCCTCGGGCAACCCGTACCTCGCCTTCGCGGCGCAGCTGATGGCCGGCCTCGACGGCATCCAGAACCGCATCGAGCCGCACGAGCCGGTCGACAAGGACCTCTACGAGCTCCCCCCGGAGGAGGCCAAGGGCATCCCGCAGGTGCCGGGCTCCC